>ERZ1031719.710-NODE-710-length-11710-cov-4.447705_pt1 | contig 11710 bp, 5 predicted proteins | sample MGYA00516702_ERZ1031719 | MGnify/ENA primary metagenome ERZ1031719 (study PRJEB33719, sample SAMN04261227) | wastewater metagenome | biome: rural village; feature: human; material: feces | host: Homo sapiens | place: El Salvador | collected 2013-01-07 ...
ACTGACCACGTATTTCTCTCTTGGTTTCTTTACGAGAGAAGTGTCTCCACCTTTCGCCAAGGTCGCATCGACCTCATCCTTGTATCTCTTTTCCTCAATGGCTGGTATCACGTTTGACTCGAAATCCACCACGATAAATGGCTTGTGGTCTAACTCCCTGCCGCTGATTTTACTACCTCTAAAACTTTTCTTTCCGTTCACCGTCATCGGGCTACTCTTCGGTTTACCAAAATCTTTCATTCTCTTTTTCTTTAGTTTGTTCAATTCTTTCGGGTATAGGAGCGTTTCAAGCAGATGCCAACATCTTGCATGCTTCGCCATACCCCAAAGTGAACCGATTATTTCTGTGCTTCTTTTTCTACTCTTTATGCGATGAAGTTTCCTTGCGTAATTCTTCTTTACTCTTTTTCTCAATCTACTATACCCATCGGGATAAGTGACATATCCGAGAAAGTCCAAGCCCTCATCAATAGGAAATATTCTCTCGTTTGCTTTTATGTCCTGTTGTATGAGGTCTATTCGTTCATGTACTAAATCCCTACACTCCCAAAGATACAATTTGATTGTAGCACCAATAAGACCATCATCACAATACCGATAAAAGTGCTTGACTCCATATCTGTCTTTTAGATAATGGTCGAGGTAAACGGACAATAGGAGATTGCAGACTCCCTGCGATGCCCTTAGCCCCATGCTCATTCCCAATCCATCGGGCAGTAGCCTCACAAACTGCTCCATGATACAGAGGAACTTCTTATCCTTGAATGTCTTTTCGAGTGCGTACATCGCAAAGTCTTGATGTACGGTGTCATAGAACTTTCTTATATCGAACTTATACCAAAATCTTATATCGGGATAGAGTCTCATGTCGTTCTCGATGTAAATTTTCAAATCGTGCATTCCTCTGTTCTTGATGGATGCCGATGTGGTACGGATATATCTCTTTTGGAGATGTCTATCGACCACCCTCATCACGGCATTAACCTTGATACGAGCAGCCATGCAAAATACTTGGATATGCCTTATCTTTCCTGCCTCCTTGATAATCTTTGTATAGTAGCCACCATTCTTTGCTTCATCATCAGTTGGTGGGCGATGCACTGGCATAAGGCTTATATGTCCGCTTAGTATCTCTTCACGAACTGATTGCAGAAACTTCTCTCTGTGCTTGATGAGCCATTTGCCCTCAACCAAGATTTCTTTGCGAAGTTTACCCCTTATGACCTCATCGAAACTATCTTCAAGATTTTGTTGGTCGATGATTTCCTCTATAATATATCCGTCTCTTTTCATTCGATTTTAGAAGCCTTCAATTTCCGTAAGCCCGAGATGTTCGAGAATTAACCTACCAATCTCTACTTACCAATGATATGTTTCAGTTTTCCGACATTGTGCCGCTTTTACTGAGGGTTGGGTTTCTCGCTCGCAGATATTCACCATTCCATGATGATTTTCCGTAGGAGCGATTTTATTGAAATTCTTGTTTTTATTGTTTGCAAGCCGAGAGCCGATATTCGTATTCGAGTTCGCAGAACCGTTATTCGCATTCGCATAGACGAGACCGCCATTCGCATTCGCATTGTTATTCGAGCGACCGACAAAACGGCAACGTTGAAACCCTCCACCTTTTTCTGTTATTTCATTTGTGTGCGAGGCGGCGACCTCATTCTTTGGGTCGCTACGCACACGCATAAACGCATTTTCCTATTCATATTTTATTCGTTTTTTATCTTTATTTTTCCTCTGAAGGCAAGCCGAGAGCCGATATTCGTACTCGAGATCGCAGAACCGTAATTCGCATCCGCAAAGACGAGACCGCCATACGCATTCGCATCGTTACTCGAGCGACCGACAAAACGGCAACGAGCGGATGTGTACCACTGACAATCGGTATAGTTTGCAGCCCATACAGAGTTATCTGATGTCACCTTGGATGCAATCACATCGCAATATCTACCGTGCTTTACACGACCGATGCAATAACCCGAAACATTCAAGCCCTGCACAATTCTCTCAGTCTTTGTGATAGGGTCGAATATGTGCCATTTATGGTCTATCGGGTATGAGCTGATTTCGGTCATCTTCGATTTGAGAGCATCGGCATAGTTACTGATATTGATAGCAACATTATCCATAATCTCCCATGTGCAACCAAAGAATGACTCAAAGCCAAGGCACTTGTTACCGCTTAATTGTCCTCTGGTACTATCAGAGTTACCGAGAGCATCCGCATAGCCTGTCGTACCTCCTGCACCTCTACCATATCCGCAAACCAACTGAGCATCACGATTGCCGACAAGTGAGAAATAAAGTATTGCCATCAACTTGCTCATCTCATAGTCGAACAACTGATAACCGCTACCTCTTCGGGCTGCAAGGTTTTGGAAGTCCTTAAAGGTATAGTTCATTGCTCCTGTTGGAGTGTTCGTAGGCTTACCCTCATCATCATATTTCCATTCTGCCGATGTCGTTGATGTGCCCGTACCACAGCGCACATTTGCACCCGAAATGGAACGTAACTGAGTCAAACCATCCACGGAAGCATGATATACACCTCCAAGCCACTCATCGTTATGCACCCAATCAGGCTCAATCGCCTCCACCTCTGCACTATCTACCGAAATGGCTTCAAGTGAATTGTTGTTCACGGATGATGCAAAGACGAAACTCTTTGCCCCTGTTGGCACATCGGTAAAGATATAATCACCCTCCACAAAGTCAAACATGGAACTTGAAATCGCCATGTTGAATGTCTTGATGATAACTCCATCCTCATTGAGGAACACACCACCGATATTGCTATTGTTCAAGCCTGGGTATCTCACTTGCTTCATACCGCTCACATCTATCAGATAAGCGTTATAGTTTGGTGTATCTGAAAGAATGCCATCCGATGTAAGAGTTGACACTCCCAACTCAACGGAATTTATCATCACCGCAGAATTTGTCTTATAGATGATGTCTTTCAACGTCTTTCTGACAATCTTGCTTGCGGTTGATAATGGCTCAGAGTCAAGGCTGCTCCATGCGATATACTTCTTTTGGTTCTTGAAGTCATTGATGCCCTTGTACCAAAGGTTAGGGCAACGCATCATCACATCGAAACCATCTCCCAAACTATCCTTGAAGTCGAAAGTCGAACCATCTGGAAGTTGCTGATAATTGCTTTCGCTAATTCTCTCGCCCTCCCAAATTCCTGTTGAAGTATTGAGTTTGCCCTTTACAGGAATGAGTTTCTTTCTGATGCGAGCAACGTGACCGCTTGCAGTGAATTTCTCTCCTGTCATGCCGTTATCGAGGTTTGTAACGTTCTTCGGGTCATCCACCGTGTCATCAAATACGACCATCGTATATTGCGCATTGTGAATTGTAAGCAGTGGGAAATAGTCTTGCAACGATTTCAACTCACTATCATCAATCAGTTTCGACAATATCCATTTTCCGCTCAGTCCATCACAAGCATCGTCAAGGTCTGACCCGATACCCTTTGCACCTGTGCTTTTGAGTGCCGTGAGGATGCTTGTGTCAGCCGTAATGTCGATGTTTGGCACATATATCTCACCGATGCCTGCACCGCCATTGATAGTGTCAGATAGGAGCGTGAAAGTATCAATCTTTGCACATCCCGAAATCTGCAACCTCTTCACGTTGGAGAACCCTGCAATAGTCAAACCTCCATTCGGATATGTCAGATTTGGCAAGTTCACAAATGATAGAGAGGTCATCGTCTTAGGCAGTGTAAGCGTTGATATTGGCGAAGTCTCAGCAGGAGTGAAATTCTGCAAGTTAGAGCCAACTGCAAGCACAGAAACCAATCGTGGGCAATATGTCGCATCAATCGTGGTGAGTGGGAAGTTACGCACATCCAACTCTTCGAGGAATGGCAACTGACCAAGATTAAGGTTTGTAAGTTCCTCTCCTGTCTTTGTGGCTGGAGAATAACTTGAACCACCGATGATAAGTTTCTTGATGAGAACCAACTGTGATATATCCCAACCGCTCTGCTTTGGTGTCGCATTTCTGATGTCAAGTTCCCCGATACGGTCTGCACCATAGATGTAAAGCATCACACCACTTGCAAGATTGGTATTGCCCGAATTGAGGGTTGCACTTTCTCCTGCTTTCAGATAAACGCTTTGTCTCATACTCATTGTCTGGTCAACACCGATACCAAAGAAACCATCCTTTGCAGCGGTTATCTTCACACTCATGTTTCGACCTGTGCAACGCATAGATACTGCCGATGAGTAAATATCACCGCACTGATAGAAACCATCACGATAACGGAAACGTGTCTGAACGAAATCACGTAATCTTTGAATGCTCAATCCATGCAAAGCATAGAAATAGTTACTATCTGCCTTTGATGCTTCGATGTACTTTCTGATACCATCGAAAGATGATACCAACTTAGCCCACTTACTCAATCGGTCTGTAATCCAATACTTCTCGATGCCATCCGTAGAGAATGGGCGTAACCCCGATGATAATGTGGTCGTGCGCATTTTCTCACAAACGGATGCTACAGTTATGGTCTTTGTCGAGTCGCCCTTATCCGCATCTGATGAGTAATCTGTAAGCCAAATATAATCAGAGTTTGCCATCTGAGTGAAGAGAACGCTGTCATGTCCTTGGTACTTACCATCTGTATCGTTGTTTGGGTCGAGTTCCGCATCAATGGTAAGACCGCAGTCATTGTCAGAGCCGAGGATGGTATCGCCATCATAGAGATGGTTAAGGTACATTCTCATTAATCCATCCGTATCAAGGTAGAAACCTACCATCATATTCTTGCTTCTCTGGTCAACGGCTGCAATGTAATCCGTGAATATGTGATAACATATCATTGAATATACATTTGCCATATTGTGCAACTCATGCTTGAACTTCAATAGACGGTTTGCCTTTGTTCCTGCAACGGTCTTCCCATCGATGGTAATGTTTCCGTGTGAACTATCCAAGTTATGATTGCAGTCTTGACACCATTTCAGCCATCTATACAACTGATAAGGCACTTTTCGACCATCCTCATAGGCTGCATTGAGTTCATCATTATCTGGATAACGACTTTCAAAGTAAGTTAGCCATGTTGGTTTTCCCTTTGAGTCTGGTGCAAGCATATCATCAATACTATCCACACCTTGAAACCAATCAAAGTAATCATAAGCACGAAGCTCGTAATTTTCCACAGGGTTCACTACATCACCCGAAATGCGCCATCTGCCGCCCTCATAGGTCATCGTTCCTGTTGTCTCAGTCCATTTCTCAGACTGATAGCGGAACACCTTATGCTTATCACCACAGAACTCACTCAAAACATAAATTTGAGTTGTGTCCCATGCCGATTTGTCGAGAGTTGCGAGATAATTATCAAGTGATTGGTCTCTTGCTGCAATGAGTTCGATGAAATCACCATAATTCAAGCATCCGAGATTGTAGCCATCCACTTTCTCGAAACCGAACACGACCGCATCGCCCTTGTCATGGTTCCAATTACCCTTTGCGTGGAAATATCCGTAACTTGGAGATGTTGCATCCGATGAGTTCATATCAGTACGGAAGAACGCAATAGGTACACTATCAATGGATGTATTGAGAGTATATTTGCCCTTGTAGGCATTTTGCGCAGGTGTCATGTAGTTCTTGCCCAATGCTCTTTGAAGCTCATTGTATAGCTGACATGAAGCACCGTTATTCGCACCTCCCGACTCAGAGTAATCGACCTTTACCGTTATGATGTTGGTAGGGATGGAGTTCTCCATCGGTTGCACACGACTTTGAGCCGCATTTGCCGCACATTCATCGTACTTTGCCAAATCCTCAGCGGAAGTAAACTCGCTACGGTCATGCAAAAGTGTAACCGTGCATCCCTTAAACTTCATCTTTACGTTCTTGATAGGGCGCATAGATGATGTTGTACCTTGGTTTGTCGTTGGTACGTTGATAGCCTTGAAATCCTGCCAAGGTCTATCTGGGAAATACGCATACACATCAAAATATCTCTTTGTTTTCTTGTCTCCATCAAGACTTTCGAGATATGGGGGATATTGGTCTTCTGTGTCTCCTGTGTCCGCATTCTTGCAAAGCACGAAATATGGCATACCGATATTGTAGAGGGCTGCTGCTTGTGGTCTGTTGATGGCTGGCTTTCCCTCTGCCGATTGGGATGCCATTACTCCCTTGTTAAAGTTGTATTCGGTAATCATCGTATCAGTATTGGATAACTTCAACAGATAATTGTCGAAACTCTGTTCAAACGAGTAATAGGTTTCCCATGCTCTGATATTATAGAGGTACAAATCGCCCTCAGTGCCATCGAATGTGATAGGTGTCGCATGACGGCTCAAAGAACCCTTATCATAGTAACAAGCACCAATTAACTCACCATCGAAATACATCTTTGCTACTCCGATATTTGCATAAGGGGCTTGTGAAGTAGGCTCAATCACGATGGCTACATCTGTAAGGCTATCATCTTTGAGCGCCGATGTGATAGTATGGGCTACGGTTGCGGCATTGTCAGTAGTAAACACTACATCTTTTCCTGTAACGTAGAAACCGATACCATTTGAGATGCAAGAGATTAACCTTGCATCATCATTTGCGATGTGCTTTGCCTTGATACGGAATTGAATAGCGAGACCGTTTGACTCAATGGATGCTTGATTGAACGGCATATAATTGAGGGATGCGGTCACGTTCTCAGCGATACGAAGTGCCATGACTCCCTCATCGTTTTCCGTGCCGTATTGCTCTGTACCGTAACTATCCTTTACAAATCCGTTAGTGGAGTAGTTTGAGCCTTTCACACTTAAAGTATATCCATTGTCTGTAATGGTCTTGTCGGCATCCGAGTTACTTCTACTCGCCATATCCATATCAAACATAAGTTGGGCAGAAACCGCCTCTATATCGAGGAGTGTTCCCAAAACCTTGAATGATGCTGATTGTGATATTTTCCCCGATACCGACACATACAAATCAAATCTTACAGAACCATCAATGATAGTGTCTGTGACCCTTTGCGTATAGGTATATGTCTTGTTTCTTTGTGCCGTTATCTTTTGTTTGTATTTGGTGGTATTGTTCTTGTACTCTACAACAATCGCCTCTATTGTAGATGATGATGGTGAATATACGGCAAAGTCCATCGAAACGGTCTCATATCGTTTCACCTCTGCCACTGCTTTCTCAGAGTACCATCTTGTTACGCTTATAGGGGTAGTGTTGTCTGCATCCACTACCATAATAGCGGTATGGAGATAATTACCCTCCACGCCCGATGCTATATCCACACCATGAATACGAAGAGGATAAGCGCCATGAGAAAGAACCTCTCCGACACAATTCTTAGGATTGATGGAGATACTATGTGAATAGGTGTCCGATATGGTTGCAGTTCCGAGCGTCTTCCACTCATTTTTGATGTAAATCTCAACGGTGCATAAGATGCCCTTATCGCTCGCATTATTGGCAAAACGATACATCGGGAGTGTCTTTGTCGCACCTCCCACATTTACAACGGTAGATGAGGTATAGTTAAGAGTCTGCTCGCTCTTGATGGTAACATCCACCGCAGTAACGTTGATGTTTCGGCTTCCTGTATGGTCGCTATCATCGTAGGCGATGAGTTTGAACTTTCGGGATGATGCCTGTGTGAAGTATGATGACAAGTCGAAAGAGAAATCATAACTCTCGCTATCTGCCGATGATGCTTGGTTCAATCGGTATGTTTCCAAGAGTTGATTTGTGTCTCTGTCGTATAGTTCGACCCTCTCAATCATATTCGAGATTTCTTGCCCTCCCTGCTTTGTCACACTGAGGATAGCAGCTTTGAGGATAACAGAACCTCCTGCCTTGGCATACAAAGGCGCACTCTCTGGGATGATGCTTACAATCGTTCCCGAACTCTCACCGCTGCCTGTGCCGACTGCAAACTGCTGCTCATCTCCCACGGTCTCACCTTTGGCATTGACCATAGAGATTTTGATTACTCCCTCTGTCTCTGTATCGACATGGAGATTAGTAGGAACGTACTTATACGCTCCACCTGTCGAGAAAGCATCCTTACCATCTTCTTGTGGCTCTTCCTTGGTCTCAACCTTAGAACCTCCTGCACCTCCGAACTCATGCCACAAGGATGCTTCACCGAAATCGGATGCTTCACCCTTGAATTGTTTTGTTTCCCATGTGTTTTCTCCTATCTTATAGGTGATAACGAGTCCGCTCTTGGCATAGTTGATGCCGCTATCGGTCTGCAACTTGGTAATGGCAGAAATGGCATATTCCAAGGTGTAGAATGATGCGGATGTGCAAGCACCACAGAGGGCATCCACATTGATGAGGGTTTCCGCTCCTGCGCTCATTCCTGCAAGGTCGAGCCATAACTGGGTATTCTTGAAGTTCGTTGACTCTGTATCTGAACCTACATATTGATAGGTCTTCCAAGAGTTCTTTGCTATTGCAAATGTGATTTGCATACCAACGGATGAGAAACCTTTGTTATAGGTTGCGGTAATTGCGGTTTCGAGGTCATAATAACCCGAAATAGGTTGCTCGTTGGTCACGTTATAGCAGTTTCCGACCGTTGCGCTACCGCTTCCAAACTTAGACCAAGTTTCTGCATCCGTGAAATCAGCCTTATTATTACCGTTCCATTGGTAGGTTTCCATCTTGCCATCCGTGCCGAGGAATGTGATAACAACTCCTTGCGTTTTGTATTCTTTCGCTTCATCGTTGGCATAGAGCAATCCCAACACAACATCGAGAGACATTGCATTGTAATTGTCAAGCAACTTGTTAGCGTTGTAGAACTGACGAGGATAGACGGCTTCCTTGATTTTGTCATCAACCTCTGATGAGTCTGTTCCTGCAATAATAAGGTCGTTTAACTCATTATCCCATATATAGAGTTTGCCGTTACATATATAGGCTTTGTCCTTACGGATTTCCACACGAGAGTTATTTGGGAAGAATAAATCTGCATTTGGCTCTACCGCCCAATTATTATAATACTTTCCGTCCACCTTGTACGCAAAGACCTTACTATAACGTACAAAGATGACCTCTCCAACCGTAGAACCTCCATACGATGCCAACATGATGGATGCCCTATCCACGAAACCATCAAATCGGGCGGTACTTCCCTCACTTGCAAATGTTTTTGCCTTTTCTGCAAGTTCGGTTGCAGTTTGGGCTCTACCCGAAGCATCAGTTGAAAGAGACTTGGCATTCTCTGCCGTTGTCTTTGCATCATTTGCGGTTGATGTGGCGATTGCCGCCTCCGACTTTGCGCTATTGGCAGTCGATACGGCTTGATTTACTTTCGGTGTAATACCGTCAAGTATCTCACCCAAAGGAACTTTCACACTCTCATTGCTGGCATTGACTCCGAGCGTGTAGAGACCTTTGGTAGATGAACTTTCGGGCAATTCCGATACTCTTTTCTTTTGGTCTGCCATATTGTTTAATTTTGATTATTGAAATATATCTTTGAGTCATCATCCTCTGTGACGATATACTCTCCATTCTCAGATATGAGCATAACGAGATGCCCCTTTGGTCTTATGCGTATTCGTGAAGGCTCAATTTTATCTTCTGTGATAATCCAATCGAAATCCTCAGTAGCAAGCAACAAGTAAGAACCAACAGGGCGGCATGATGTGAAAGTCAGCGTGAGAGTGAAGTCGCACCATATATGCCCATTGTGCAAAATCTTGAAAGTGTTGACCGTATTACTTTTGTAGTAACATTCATATTCATTACCAAGGGCGGCGAAGTAGAAAGACCTTGCTTCTGGTTGCAGTACCACGGAAAACAGACTATTCCATCTCTTCCAAAACTCATCTATTGTGTCGGCATTGATTAGTATCTTAACCGCTACATCCTTTGTTTTGAAAGTCACGTTGTCATCATCATAGACCACTCCTGCGAGTGTTGATGTGTCGATGGTGAGGTTAGAACGTACATTTGGGGCTTTCCTTATGGCTGCATCTGTGCCGTTAAGGACGTAAGAACCGAACTGAGAAAAGTCTATACCATCCAACTCATACCCATTTTGACGGATGCCCGATTTCCCATACACATAGTGATTTCCTGTTGGAATGGTAGGGAAGTCATCCGCAAAGGATAGGGTCATCTTTCCAAGTTTTACGAATTGGGAGAATGAGCCATTTGAAGTCATCCTCAGTTTGTATGTCTTATTTATCTCCCGAAACTCAAATGTATGGTATGCGCCTGTTGCCAACTCATCAAACAAATCCTCTGCATAGTTGATGTTTGTAATACAGAAATTCATTGAGAAAGACTTGGTATCAAGCACAGGAGCGGACAAATCTATCTCTATACCGTCAAACTCATCCCATTCGGTAGAGTCGAGTTTCTTGAACGCAGGGAATTGGATGAGAGATTTATATCCCCATCTTCCACGAATAAACCGTATTCGAGGAACGCATCACGGTTATCTATGAAAAGTCTTCCCTCTGCTCCCATTATACCAATACTTTAGCGTGGTCGTTCTGAATGTAACTGATATGAGATTTCTTGTCACCCTCTACTCGCACGATAGCAAAGCCGCTCGCAACGACCGATACCGATGCACCGTGCATGAGGTAGATACTATTGCTCTGGGTCTTGGTACATTTGACGGTGGCTTTCGTGTTACCCACAAGAAATGCTCTCTTTGGGTCTGCGAGTTCTATCTCACCACAATCAATGTAAACCCCATATTGCTTAACTTCCTCCTTGTCGAATTGTCTGAATACATCGAGGGTAGGGAAACGCAACTTTAAGCAGAACTCTACTCCTTGGGGAGTGAACAACTCATCCACGATTTCCTTAACGGATTTAGCCTCAGAGAATGCGCTGCACGCTCCGAGGGCTTTTCCGTCTTGGTAAATTCCTTTCAAAAGATTTTCTTTATCCATAATCTTCTATGTCTTTAGTTTGAGACCTCTTGATGATATGTCATCGACCGTATCTTTGAGAGTCTTGATATTCTTTCCCATTGTGTCGAGCTTGTCATTTGTCGAAGCGGTATTCTTCTCTATACCGCTCAACTTTTCAAGCATGGCATTACTTGTTTGGTTCAACTCGTTCATGCCCTGTACGAGGGTGTATGTGTGTCCTTGAATGGTCGTAAGTCTGGCATTGTTCTCATCGACACTCTCCTGCGATGCCGTGGCAATACCGCTGCTCGTTCCACTTCTCGAAGCATCACCCAATATGATACTTTTCAGTTCATCGGGCAAAGTCTCCATACCCTCACTAAATCCTGTAACGAGGGAATTGAGTTCGTTTGCAAAGTCTGTCAAACTACCCTCAACGGCATTGAACCCCTTGAAGTTTCCATCAGTACCAAACCATTTAGTTTTGTACTTGTTGAATATCTCACCGATTGGCTTTTCCAAAAGTTCCTGTACCATCATCTTTTTCAAGATGTCTGATACTATCTCGTTGACCTTATCGCCCCATGCTTGGGCGGCATCCTCACCACTCTTGAAAGCATCCCAAAAGGCATCTCCAAGAGTTGAAGCCAAATCCTCAGCGGTATATCCGATGATGTCTTCCATCATCTCGTTAATGATGGTTGCCATCTCTTCCGCTAACTCTTCGATTTGGTTCTTCCAATCTTGGATTTTACTATTATCCGTTTTCTTCTTGGATGACTCCTTATCAATTTGTTGTTGGATGAGGATTTGTTGCTCTGCAA
>ERZ1031719.711-NODE-711-length-11702-cov-8.204860_pt1 | contig 11702 bp, 7 predicted proteins | sample MGYA00516702_ERZ1031719 | MGnify/ENA primary metagenome ERZ1031719 (study PRJEB33719, sample SAMN04261227) | wastewater metagenome | biome: rural village; feature: human; material: feces | host: Homo sapiens | place: El Salvador | collected 2013-01-07 ...
CGTCGTGCGTATCGAGCACGGTGACGGCGTTGTTCGGGCGGATGTCGGTCCAGTGGGCGACGGGCTCGACGTGGCCGGTGCTCAGCGCGTGCAGCAGCAGCGGAGGCAGGGCGAAGTCGTAGACGCGGTCCACCTTGGATGCGATTTCGACCTGCTTCTTGTAGTAGGAGTGCACTTCGATGAGGATCTCCAGGCCGCGCTTGACGCCTTCCTCACGCAGACGCGAGATGAGCTTGAAGGTCTTCGGGGTCATGAAGCAGCTGGTGCCGGCTTCCTTCGCGCCGTAACCGACGGCGTCGAGGCGGATGTAGCTGACGTGAGAGGCGGCCATCTGGTCGAAAATCGACATGAGGTATTCCCAACCCTTGTCGGAATCGGTGTCGATGTCCACCTGCTGCGGGGTGAAGCTCACCCAGACCAAGCGCGTCTTGCCGGCGAACTTGTAGTGGGTGAACGGCAGGCCCGGACGCGGACGGTAGATGCCGGCCAGGTCCTCTTCGGTGGCGCCGTTCGGGAACACGGAGCTCATGGTGAGGAACATCGGATAGTATTCGGACTCCTCGCCCTTGGCCAGCACGTCTTGGAACTGCTTGGATTCCCAGCTCATGTGGTTGACGATGGCGTCGACCATGATGTTGTGGGTCTTGGAGAGTTCGGCGACGTCGTCCCAGCTGCCGAGACGTTCGTCGACCTTGGTGTGGTCGATCGGGTCGAAGCCTGCGTCGGCGCCGTCGAACGGGGTGAAGAACGGCAGGATGTGAACGCCGTCGTACACGCCGTCGAAGCGGGTGCGCAGAATGTCGGTCATCGACTTGATGGTGCCGTCGCCAAGGCGGTCGGCGTAAGTGATGAGCTGCACCTTGTTTTTCATGGAGCCTCCTTCGGTTCCAAAAAGTCGTTGCGAGATTCTTTGCGGGAGTCCTTACGGCCATTCCCACGGTTGTGTCGAACCGGTTCGATATTACCGCAAAATGGGGCTCGACACCAAAACCGCAACCGGTGTTCGGGCGTGTCGAACCGGCTTTCGGCCGAATCGCGGCGCATGTCTCCGGCGCCCGATTCGAAAGCGACGGACATGCGGGGGCAGCCGCGAGCGCAGGGCCTTCAGCCTTGGGCACAGGACTTCAGCTGCGGGCGCAGTCCGTAAGCTGGCCGACCTGCTTAAAGTAACGGTCGGGTTCGAGGCCGTCGACGGTCGCCACGTTCGTCATATGCACGCCGTCGAGGCCGCCGTATTCGACGATCACGTCCAGCACGCGCTCCTGCCACGTCGGTTCAAGATACGGGTCGACGGCGTTGCTGCCCAACGCGCGCATCGCACAGACAAGCGCGTGCGCGCCCCAATTCGACGTGCCGGCCACCACCAGCTGGTCGGTCGGCACCGTGCAGGCGATGTTCTCGCCGTGGTCGACCACCCCTTCGATGGCGTAGTCCTCCACACGGCCCATGCCGATCTCGTTGCCGCCGTCGCCCACGCCGATCGTGTGCAGGCCGAGCAGCGCGAGCTGGCTCAGCGGCGCGGTCCATTCGGTGATGTCGATGCCGCGCATGTTGTGCGGGCTGCCGTCGCGCGCCGGGCCGACGCGTTCGATGTAGACGAGCGTATCGATATGTTCGGTTTTGGCAAGGTCGATGACGCCGTTGAGCCAGGCGTCAAAACCGCCCTTGGGATTGGCATTCGGCGCGATCAGCACGTGGTCGTCCGGCAGGAAACCCAATGCGGACGGGCGAATCACCGGCGCGCAGCATTCGTCGCTGACCAGCCATGCGTCGCCGCCAATCGCACGCAATGCCATGCATACTTCCAGCGCACCCAACGGGCCGTCCGTTTCCGCAGCGGGTTGCGCGGCCTTCGGAATGTAGAAGCCGGTGACCACCAGCGCGCGGGCGGGCCGACCTTCCTTGCTGCCCGACAAGTGGCGTGCGGCTCGGAACAAATCGCCGCGCGAATACGTCATCAACGTTTCGGAACCGCGTCCGACGTCGGCTCCCGCCATGCGTGCGATACGCGCGATTTTCGGATAATACCGCCAATCCAGCATGCTCATGTTGCGTTCCTTCCGTGGTCTGGGTTTTGTTTTTGCGATTGCGATGCGTTGCGTGTAAGGGGCGTGCGGTTCACCCGACGGCCGGCAGCCGTGTCAGCCGGCCGCCGCGTTAACTGATGGCGCCGAGGGGGTCGCCGTATTGCGCGGTGTCGCCGACCTGCGCCGATCGGTGCAGTATGCCGGCAACGGGGGCGGTGATTTCGGTTTCCATCTTCATCGCCTCGAGTACGACGATCGGCTCGTTTTCCTCAACGTGCGCGCCGTCATCGGCGAGCCAGCGGACGACCGTGCCGGTGATGGTCGATTCGATAGGGGTGTCTTGGGTGCTTGCGATATCCGAGTTTGCGGCGGTCTGCGTGCCCGATCCTGCTGGAACGGACTTTTGATAGGCGTTCAGCAGGGCTTGGATGACCGATTCGCCAGAATCGGACGTGAGGGCAGGGTCCCCCGTTGCGCCGGCTCCAGCCAATCCGGCCAGCCCCGCGCCCAGCGCGGCGACGGAGGCGAGCGAAGCGGGCAGGCCCAATCGCACGCGTTTGCCATCGACCTCGACCCAGCTTTCCACCGGTTCAGGCGCTGCGGCCCGGCGACCCGGTTTGCCGTCGGCCAGCGTGCGCACGTCCACGGAAGGCAGGAATTCCTCTTCGATCCAGCGCGTGTAGACGCCGAAATCGCCGTCCGTCGCCACGAAAGCTGGCTGTTCGAGCACGGCCTGGTCGAATTTGCGGACCGTTGGCACGCCGGCAATCGCCAGCTCATCCAATGCGTGGCGGGCGCGCGTCAGACAGGCCGAACGCGACGGCGCGGAGACGATCAGTTTGGCGATCATCGAATCGAACTGCCCCGGAATCGCGCCGCCTTGCGCAACGCCGGAATCGAAGCGGATGCCCGGTCCGGTCGGCACGTTCAGCCGCTCGACGATGCCGGGGAACGGTACGAAACCAAGGGATGGATCCTCCGCGTTGATGCGGAACTCGATCGCATGCCCATGCGGAACGGGGGTGCCGTGTTCCAAGCCGGGAATGTCGGTGACATGCGCGCCTTCGGCGATCGCCAGCTGTGCGGCCACCAGATCGACGCCGGTCACCTCTTCTGTGACGGGGTGTTCGACCTGAATACGCGTGTTGACTTCCATGAACGACATCGTGCCGTCCGGATCGACCAGAAACTCAACGGTTCCAGCGCTTTCGTAGTGCGCACGGGAGCAGATGGCGACGGCCGCGTCTTCCAGCGCCCGGGTGGTTTCAGGGGGTAGGAACGGCGCTGGTGCCTCTTCGATGAGTTTCTGATTGCGGCGCTGCAGCGAGCAGTCGCGCGTGCCGACGGCCACAACGTTGCCCGCGCCGTCGCCGAGGATCTGCACTTCGACGTGGCGCGGGCGGGCGAGGAATCGTTCGATGAAGCAGTCGCCGTTGCCGAACGCCAGCTCGGCCTCGTGCGTGGCGGATACGAACGCCTCGCGCACGTCTTCCAGCCGGTGCACCACTTTCAGACCTCGACCGCCACCCCCGTAGACGGCTTTGATGGCCAGTGGCAGGCCGTGTTCCTTGGCGAACGTGATAACTTCGGCGGGGTCGTGCACCGGTTCCGTGGTGCCGGGGGCCATGGGCGCGCCGACTTCGGCCGCGATGCGGCGCGCTTCGACTTTCGAGCCGAGCGCGCGGATGGTGGCGGGCTGCGGACCGATCCACGTCATGCCGGCGTCGATGACCGCCTGCGCGAATTCCGCGTTTTCGGCAAGGAAACCGTACCCGGGGTGGACGGCGTCGACATGCGCCTTGTGCGCGGTTTCCACGATGGCCGCGATGTTGAGATACGTGCTTTGCGCGTCGGATCCGCCCAGTGCGTAGGCCTCGTCGGCGGCGTGCACGAACAGCGCGTCCGCGTCGGGGTCGGCATAGGCGGCGATGGCGATGCGGCCGGTGTCATGGCAGGCGTGGATGACGCGCATGGCGATTTCGCCACGGTTGGCGATGAGGATGCGCCGTAGTTTCGGGGTTGCGGGCGATGGCGACGACAATGATGGCGACGGGGATGGGAGCGCCGTTGCGGATGGTGCAGTCGATGCGGATGGCATTATCGAACCTCCTTGGTGGGGTACGCAGGTTGCGGAGTAGACGTGGCATGGGCGGAAACGACGTGGAAGCGGACGCATGCGCCTGGTGGCAACTGCCCGGCCACGTCCAACGATTCCGGTTCAAGCACGGCGATTACCGGATATCCGCCGGTTACAGGCTGGTCGCGCAGAAAAATGACCGGTTGTCCGCTGGTCGGCACTTCGATTGCGCCGGATGGCGTGGCCTCGCTGGCCAGTTCGCGCGTGTCGGTGCGTTCCACGGGTGCCGCTCCCGAAAGTCGCAGGCCAACACGGTTCGACTGCGCGGTCACTGTCCACGTTTGCGTCAGGAATGCGGACAGGCCGGCTGCGGTGAACCAGTCGTCGCGCGGTCCCAATCGCACGTATAAATCCGTAGGTCTGCCGGGTTTCGGCAGGTCGGTCGGCCATGGCTGCGGCAGGCCGACGCCGGCATCGCACGCCGTGGACGCGGTACGTATGGCGAGCCGCTGTTTGGCTGCGATCGGGCGCGGGCCGATGCCGCTCATCGTGTCCGTTGCAGCCGAACCGAGGGTTGTCGCGACGCCGAAACCGCCGCGTACGGCCACATAATCGCGCAGGCCGCTGGTCGGCGGGGCGATTGACAGCACGTCCCCGTCACGCAGCAGAACCGGTTGTTGCATGGCGATTGTGGTGCGGTCGGCGGCATCGTTCGATGCGTTCAAGACGGTCCGGCCACTGCATCCACCGGGGGAATTTGGGGTGAACGTGCCGTTTGAGCCGCCTTGACTATCTTGCGATTGCCGGCTTCCGGTAATCGTCACATCCGCCGAAGCGCCCGTCACCGCCACGACCACACTGCCGATGGCACGCATGCGCACGCCACCACCGGTGATTTCCAACACGGGGGTATTAGCGGGGTTGCCGACCAGTGCGTTGGCCAAGTGGGAAGACGTGCGATCGGCGGCGCCGGAACCGGTCACGCCCATGTTCGCGGCGACACGGCCATCATCTTGGAAGGTGGTGAGCAGGCCCGAGCGGAGGACTTCGAGAGCCGGAGTCGAGGCCGAGACGGACATGGAATCTGGCGCCTGCGAAACTTGAACGGAATCGGACACAGAGGCAGAAACAGAAGCCGAACCGCCGGAAACGGCGTCACGCACGGGCGTAAAACGCACGGTGTCGCCGGGCTGCAACAGCGCGGGCGGGTCGGCCCGCTCGTCCCACATCGGCGTTTCCGTGTGGCCCAGCAACTGCCAGCCGCCCGAGCTGACGCGCGGATACACGCCGGAAAACGTGCCGGCAAGCCCCACCGCGCCCGCGGGCACGCTCAGCCGTGGCACTTTGCGGCGTGGCACATCGAATATCGGGTCGCCGCCGGTCAGGTATGCGAAACCGGGCGCGAAGCCGACGAACGCCACGGACCAGGCGGCATCGCAATGCCGGCGCACAACCTCGTCAACGGAGATGCCCAGCAGGTCGGCTACGTCCGCCATATCCTCGCCATCGTAAATCACCGGAATTTCAACGATTCGGGAATGCCGTTCCATGTCGGCGGCAACGTTCAGCGCGCGAATCGCGGCGGTCAGTTCGACACGCGACGAAAGCAGCGGATCGAAGGCGACGTAGACGGTGCGCGCAGCGGGAATGAGTTGTTTCACGCCGGCGAAAACGGAGGTCGCGCTCGGCCGTACGGCCCGCTCGGGCGATTCCGCAGTTTGTTCCACGGCATGTTTCACGGCGCTCTGCAACGCGGCGAACACCCGCAGGGTCTCGTCCAAATCGGCGAGCTCCACGAGTATGCCGTCCGCGCCACAGGTCAGGAATCGCATATCGCCACCGCCTTAATCCCGCGCGGCCGATGCGGCTGCGTCGCCTGCGAACGCGCGTATCGCAACGCCTTCCGACTCCAAGCGGGCGCGGACGGCACGCGCCATCGCCACAGCCGAGGGCGAATCGCCATGCACACAGACGGAATCGGCGTTGAGCGGCACCACGGTGCCGTCGATTGCCACCACCTCATGCTCGCACACCATGCGCAGCACGCGCGCCGCCACTTCGGCCGGATCGGCGATCACTGCATCCGGCAAGCGGCGCGACACCAGCGTGCCGTCCGCGTTGTACGCGCGGTCGGCGAACGCCTCGTGGAACACACGAAGCCCGGCCTGCGCGGCCAGGCGGCCGACCACGGCGCCCGGCTGCGTCAGTATCGCCAGCGATGCGTCCACGGCGCGGATCGCGTCGACCACGGCGACGGCCTGCGATTCGTCGCGGACGATCCGGTTGTACAGCGCGCCATGAGGTTTCACGTACCGCACCTGCGCGCCGACCGACCGCGCCATGCCTTCCAACGCGGCGATCTGGTACATCACGTCCGCCTTGAGCTCGTCGGGGGACTCGTCCACATAGCGGCGCCCGAATCCGGCCAGGTCGCGGTACGCCACATGCGCCCCGACCATTACCCCCCGCGACGCCGCGTATGACAACGTTCTCAGCATGACGGACGGGTCGCCCGCATGGAAGCCGCACGCCACGTTCGCGCTGGAAACCACGTCGAGCAGCGCCTCGTCGTCGCCGAGCGTCCAACGACCGAAGCTTTCGCCCATATCGCTGTTCATATCGATTCGCATAGCCGTCTGCCTTCCGTCTGTTTCCTGCACAGCCATCGTTTCCATTCCTTCCGTCGCCTTTCCGTCGTTTCGCTGTCGTAGTGTTCCGCCGCCGCAACATTCCTTCTGCCGCAGTCGCCGCAGCACGCATCTCATGCCGCGCCCCGCAACCTGCCGCTCGGCCTCACACCATGTATTCCAAATCGCGTTTGCTGGTGATGAACATGTGCCCCGGCGCGTGCGTGATCGCGAATTCCGGTTTGGACGCCATCACCGCGGCCTGCGGGGTCACGCCGCACGCCCAGAACACCGGCACATCGCCCGGCTCCAACACGGGGGCATCGCCATAGTCGGGATGCATGATGTCGTCGATGCCGATCGCGGACGGGTCGCCCACACATACGGGGGCACCGTGCACGGACGGGTAATAGCCGGAAATCCGGCATGCGTCGGCCACCTGCGTAGACGGAATGCCACGCATCGACACGACCATCGTCGAATGGAACGCGCCGGCCGAACGGCACTCGATCGACGTGTCGTACATCGGCACGTTGCGGCCTGCCGTGACGTGCCGCACCGGCACGCCCGCCTCCATCAGCGGAAACTCGAATGTGAAACTGCAGCCAATCACAAACGTGACCAAATCGGATCGCCAATACTCGCGAATATCGGGCACTTCGGCTACCAGTTCGCCACGCTTCCACACGCGGTACAACGGCACGTCGGTACGGATGTCAGCGCCCGGCGCGGTGACGGGTGCGGTGACGCCCGGCTCCATCACTTCCAGCAGCGGGCAGGGTTTGGGATTGCGCTGCGCGAACAGCAGAAAATCGAATGCCTGCTCCTTGGGCAGAATCATCAGATTCGCCTGCGCGTAGCCTTGCGCGATGCCGCAGGTCGGGCGGACCAGGCCGTCACGGAACGCGGCGCGCGCCTGTTCGGGCGTGCTCGCCGCGCCAAGTTCGGTTGTTCCCATATCGGACATCCCATCCACCATTGCGCTTACCTTTCCCGTCGGCCGCCGTCCGGCCTTTTCCGAACGAACTGCCGACGAACCCCGAAATCCGATTCCGCAGAAACGGACGTTCAGAGTCGCTTTCCCTCACCTTGGTCGCCGAACGTTACGGGAGCCGCGCGGTTCATGACGCGTATGTTTCCGCATTGCAAATTGGCGGTGCCAAGTGGAAACAAACCATGGTTAGGTTGGACGCCGAAGACGCACGCGAACGCTGACGCAACACAACAGCGCAACAGCAATAAAGCGGCAATCAAAAGACGCGGAGCGCGGAAGAGAGGTTCCCATGAGTTCGATCGTTCTGGCAGTCGGTAACGGCAAGACGCTATTCGGAGGCGCAGGCGTGGCGCCCGACGCGGATCTGGTTCGTTTCGTCGATCCGGAAAGTCCCATCATCAACGCGTTCGATTTGTGCGCACTGCGCGGCGACGGCATTTTCGAAGCGACCACGGTATGGAAGGGTTTCCCGGTCTCGTTGGAGAACCATCTGAAGCGTCTCGCGAATTCCGCCCGCCTGGTGGATATGCCGGAACCGAACATTCCAGCGCTCACCCGCGCAGTCCAGCTGGTCATCGACCAGTACGACGATCCGGAACCCGGCCCGATGCTACGCATTATCGTCTCCCGCGGCCTCGATCCGGACACCGGCGTGGGCAAGTCGGCCGACCGTACGCCCACGATCTACATCTTCCTTGACGCGAAGGGCACGCTGCATTCGCTGGAGCCGATCACCATGGCTTCGATGACGCGTGGCTACCCGTCGGACATCACCGCACGCGCCCCGTGGCTGCTCAACGGCGCGAAGACGCTGAGCTACGCGTTCAACTGCGCCGTGCACCGCGAATGCGCCCGCCGTGGCGTCGGCGACGCGATTCTGTTCACGGAGGACGGCTACACGATGGAATGCCCGAATTCGTCGATTGTGGCACGCTATGGCGATACGTTCGTCACGCCCGACCCGCGCATCGGTATTCTGAACGGCACATCACAGCGCGAAATGTTCGCCTGGGCGCTCGAAGAGGGCAAGAAGGCGGAGTACAGGAAGCTGCCGATCGCCGAGCTGCGCGAAGCGGACAGCCTGTACATGACGCACGGCGGATGGTCGATTCCGATCAGCGCGATCGACGGGCGCGCACTTGCCGTGGATGCGGCGGAGATCCAGGCGATCAACGATGCGATCCATTCGGGCCGCACGCACGAGGACGCGTTGGCGATCGGTCCGACCGGCGATTACGAATAAGGCGATACGGCCCGCTTAGCAGGTAAAACGGCCCGTCCAATGATGGGCGATACGGCCCGCTTAGCGGGTGGTATCGCCCAGTTTGAGCGTCACGGGAATCAGCACGTCCGGCTCGTACGGCTTGCGTCCCGTGGCGCTTGTCATATCTGCCTTGGCATCCCCTTCCTTGGCGATCGCACGAACGATATTGCCGACCGCGACCTGCGCGATTTTGTCGAAATTCTGCGCCACCGCGGTCATTTTCATACCGGCCAGGTCGGTCAGATACGTGCCGTCGTAGGCGATGATCTGCAGGTCGCGCGGAATCACGATGCGCCGGCGCATCGCTTCGCGCACGCAAAGCGCGGCACCGATATCGGAGCTGATCACTGCGTCGATACCGTCCGTCGGCATACGGTTGAGCACATCGTTCACCGCGTTCTTATACCCTTGGAAATCCTCCACATTGCCGGCTTCGACATACTCGTACCGCACGCCGGCCGCCTTCAGCTCCTGCTCCAACGTAAGGTAGTAGCGGATGGTGGGGAACGTCGTCTTATGCAGATCGAAATCGTCCGGAACATCACCTTGCGCCGCCAAATCGAAGAACTGGTCGCGCGGGCCGCCGACCATCGCCACGTGGTGCGCGCCGGTGTTGACCAGCCTGTGCGCCATGAGCCGGCCGCCCTGCTCATGGTCGGAGCCGATCGACGCGATGCCGCCGCCCAGCACACGGTCGAAGGCGACGATGGGGCGGTGGATGGACGTCCAGTAATCGTTCGGATGGGTGGTGTGCGAGCAGACGATGATGCCGTCCATCATGTGACGGCGCAGCATGTCCACGTATTCAACCTCGCCGTTTTCCGCGTCGGCGGTGGAGCACAGCATGGTGCGCAGTCCTTGCGCGGCCAGCTCGCGTTGCAGATGCGCGGTAAGGGTGGCAAAGAAGGGGTGGCGGATGGTCGGCACGATCACGCCGACCAGGTTCGTGCGGTTCTTGTACAGGTTGCGTGCCAGCTCGTTGGGCACGTAATTGAGCTCTTTCATGGCGGCTTTGACGCGCGCGCGCATGTCGTCGGACACGTAGCCCGTCTTGTTGACCACTAGCGAAACCGTGCTCAGCGAGACCCCGGCCTCTTTCGCCACGTCACGCATGCCGACCATTGCCCAACACCTCTCCCCCGCATCGTCGGGATGTTTCCTTACAAATCGCGATATTATGTGTTATTTTACATGCATCTGTAACGTTTCTTTGCAATCGTTCACACAATATGAACTATCAATTGACGAAAGACGCCCTCCCCCTCTTCAATTCCCCCGAAAAATCCACTTTTTCACCCGTGAACGACGTATGTTTCACGACGCGTTCCACGCATCTTCCACGCACGCTCCGCATGTACTCCACACGCGTTCCGCCCGCAAAAGGGGCGGTGCGACACTTGCGATCATCTCGCTTGCGTCGCACCGCCCCTTGCGTTGCATGGCCTGGCCGTCAGCCGTCACGTCCGGCCATCACGTCAGTCCGCACCACGGACGAACCGACCATCAGGCCGTCGGCACGGAGCCTTCCTGAGAGTGGTCGAAAACCGGCTTGTTGTCGGCGTCGTACTTATAGACGCCGATGGAAGCCGAGCTCGGATCATGCGCGTCGTTGAACGCGCCGATGGAGGTCTGGCCCTTGTACTGAATCTCCTTTCCGTCCTTCAGCAGGGCGAGGCAAGCCTTGTAGGAATCGCATTCCTTGCCCTTGGTGGAGCCGGAGACGGCCATAAGGTTCTTCTGCACGGTCGTACCGTCCGTGGCGCCGCCCTTCTGCGCGGCGAGCGCGGCCAGCACGATCGCGTCATACGTTTCGGCGGTGTACGTGAAATCGGTGATCTTGGCGTTGAAGGACTTGACGTTCTTCTGGAATTCCTCGGTTGGATGGGCGCCTGGAATGGTACCGGTGGAGCCCTTGAGCAGGCCCGCGTCGAAGTCGGCGGAATGGTCGACGGTGTTGCCGTCGGTCATGTACAGCTTATGGGTGTCGAGGCCTTGGGCGGCGAGCTCCTTGACGAGCGGCACGGTCTGGTCGAAGGCGATGACGAGCGTCGCGTCGGGGTTGGTGGCCTTGATGGCCGTGACCATCGATGAGAAGTTCGTTTCGGTCGGATCGAACGTGTCCTTTTCGCCGTAGACGACGTTCACGCCCGCGTCTTCGACGGTTTTGACGACCACGTCACGCAGTGAGGTGCCGTATTCGTCGTTGAAGACCGCGATGGCGAGGTTCTTCACGCCGTCCTGTGCGATGATCTGGCCCAGGACCGCACCCTGCACCGTGTCCGGCGGAATGGTGCGGAAGAAGTAGTCGCTAAGGCCGGAGAAGGCCGTGGACGTGGCGCCCGAAGAAATCATCGGCACTTTGGCGGACGTGACCTGCTTGTAGGTGTTCTTGACCACGGAGCTGGACGGCGGACCGACCACGACGGACGGGTTCTTGGCAAGCACCGACTGCGCGGAAGACGTGTTCTGGTCGGCATGGTCAGCATCGGACGTATCGGCGGACGTGATTTCGATGTCTTTGCCGAGCACGCCGCCAGCCGCGTTGATGTCTTTCTGCGCGAGCTTCATGGTGGCGATGTTGGCGGGGCCGAGGTACGCCATGGAACCGGTCAGCGGGAACAGGCCGGCCGCCATGAACGTATCGGATTTCGCGCTGCCGGACGAGCCGGACGCAGCCGAATCGGCCGTGCCGGACGAGCCGCAGCCGGCGAGC
>ERZ1031719.712-NODE-712-length-11676-cov-3.406505_pt1 | contig 11676 bp, 12 predicted proteins | sample MGYA00516702_ERZ1031719 | MGnify/ENA primary metagenome ERZ1031719 (study PRJEB33719, sample SAMN04261227) | wastewater metagenome | biome: rural village; feature: human; material: feces | host: Homo sapiens | place: El Salvador | collected 2013-01-07 ...
GGCGAATTCGTGGAAGAGCGTGAGCCGATTGAGGTCGGGGCAGACATGATTGTCGGTTCCCTCATCAAGAATCCGGGCGGCGGACTTGCACCGATCGGCGGCTATATTGTCGGCAAAAAAGAATGTGTGGAAAATGCGGCATACCGTCTGACTTCCCCGGGACTCGGCAAGGAGGTCGGCGCTTCCCTCGGCATTCTGCAGTCGTTCTACCAGGGACTGTTCCTGGCACCGACCGTGGTAAGCGGCGCGTTAAAGGGCGCTATTTTTGCGGCAAATATTTATGAAAAGCTGGGATTTGACGTTGTGCCGGACGGCAGTGAGAGCCGTCACGACATCATCCAGGCGATTTCCTTCCACAATCCGGACGCACTGATCGCCTTCTGCGAGGGAATTCAGGCTGCGGCGCCTGTGGACAGCTACGTGACGCCGGAACCGTGGGCGATGCCGGGCTACGACAGCGATGTCATCATGGCGGCAGGTGCATTTGTGCAGGGTTCCTCCATCGAACTGTCTGCCGACGGACCAATCAAACCGCCGTATGCCGTGTATTTTCAGGGCGGTCTGACCTGGTACCATGCGAAACTCGGCATTTTGAAATCTTTACAAAAACTTAAGGAACGAAAACTTGTGAATCTGGATGCGTTATGCTAAAATATGATGTAAGTTTTTGTCCCGTAATTGGTTGACATAAATTCTACAAACCATCATAGGGAATTGCCGGGGAGAGACGGGAAATCTTTATGAATCATCATTTTACAACGGTTAAGGAACTGCCGGACTCGGAGAAGCCATATGAGAAGTTTTTAATATCCGGGGTCGAATCCTTAAGCGATGCGGAGCTGATTGCCGTCATCATACGTTCAGGGACGCGCGGGACGCGTTCTGTGGAAGTGGCGCAGGAATTGCTGCGGCAGGACGGACACGATCTGTTGAATCTCTACACGTTATCTGTTCAGGATATGCAGAAGATTCCCGGAATCGGACAGGTGAAGGCGATCCAGTTAAAATGCATTGCAGAATTATCCAAACGGATGGCGAAGACGCGCTATAAAGAGCGCATCTGTCTTGGCGATCCGGGCTCCATTGCAAGTTATTACATGGAGGATATGCGGCATGAGAGCAGAGAGCATACGATGGTGCTTCTCTTTGACGCCAAATGCCGCCTGCTGGAGAAGGTTATGATGTCTGTCGGTAGTGCGACGGCTGCACTTGTCTCACCGCGCGAGATTTTTCTCGCTGCATTGGACAAAAGTGCGATTCAGATTGTGCTGATGCACAATCATCCCAGCGGTGATCCCTCCCCTTCGGCGGAGGACGATGCAGTGACAAAGAGAGTGGCGGAGTGCGGAGCGCTTCTTGGCATCCCTCTTGTGGATCACATTATTATCGGTGACCGCACGTACTACAGCTACAGAGAATGCAAAAGAATACAATAAAGGGAGAGAACAATGACGAATAACGTGTATGGTATTGACCTTGGTACCTGCAATATGAAGATTTATTGTAAGGCGTCCAACAAGATTATGAACGAGAAGAACACCATCGCTCTGGTGAATAAGAATGAGATGTATGCCTACGGTGATGACGCTTATGCAATGTATGAGAAGGCGCCGGAAACGATTCAGGTGACATTCCCGGTTGTGGGAGGCGTGATTGCGGATTTTAATAATCTTCAGGTAATGCTTCAGACTTATCTGGAGGCCCACGCCAAGGGCAAGCTGCGCGGAGCGGAATTCATTGTTGCTGTTCCAACAGATATTACGGACGTGGAGAAGCGTGCATTTTTCGACATGTTCTACAAGAGCAAATTAAAGCCAAAGAGTGTGCTGTTATGTGAGAAGCCGATCGCGGATGCCGTCGGTCTCGGTCTAAACGTCAACGAGCCGACCGGTATTATGGTGGTGGACATCGGTGCGGATACCACAGAGATTTCCGTCATCTCGCTGGGCGGACTGGTCTTAAGTGATCTGTTACATTCCGGCGGCAACAAGATCGACGAATCCATTATCACTTATGTGAAGCGCAAGTACAATCTTGTCATCGGACAGAAGACCGCGCAGAGCATGAAGGAGACCCTCGGAAGCGGTATCCCGGGCAACACCCAGACCATGGTGGTTGTCGGACGCGACGTGGTGAGTGGTCTGCCGATTGAGATGGAGATGTCGGGAGCTGTTGTCTATGAGGCGATCAAGGACAACCTCAACACGATCTGCAATTCCATCAAAATGATCCTGGAGAAGACGCCGCCTGAACTTGCAAGAGACATTATTCATTCCGGCATCTATATCACGGGAGGAAGCTCCCAGATTCATGATCTGGATCAGCTGTTCCGCGATATTACAGGAATCGAGATCAATACCTGCGAGGAGCCGGAGGAGTGTGTGGTGCGCGGACTCTTAAAGATCGTATCCGATGCCAAGTTTAAGCATCTGGCATTCAGTATGAAGAATAAGATATTGTTATAGAGGAAATTATGAAACGGAAACCCAAAATTGTTTTGCCTGCCAAGTACATATTGCTGATTCTGACCGTTGTCTGCGTGGCAGCCATGATTACCAGCTTTACGCTCAATATCTCCGGCGGTCCGCTCAACGCGGTTGCCGGTTATGTGTTTGTTCCCATGCAGCGCGGGATCAACACGGTCGGCGCATGGATTACGGAGAAAGCCGACAATCTTAAAAATTTAAGCGATGTCATGGCGGAAAACGATGCGCTCAAAAAGCAGGTGGATGAGCTTACCTCCGAATTGAATACCAACAATCTGGAGCAGTATGAGCTTGAGAATCTGCGCGAGCTTCTGGCACTGGACCAGAAATACCCGAGCTATGAGAAGGTGGCTGCCAATGTCATCGGCAAGAGCAGCGGGAACTGGTTTTCCTATTTCACGATCGACAAGGGAACCGACGACGGAATTGAAGTCGACATGAATGTGATCGCCGGCAGCGGACTTGTCGGCATTGTCACGGACGTCGGTCCGAATTATGCCAAAGTCACTTCCATTATCAACGATACGGCGCAGGTCAGCGGTATGGTGACGACAACCTCCGACAACCTGATCGTAAACGGAAGTCTCCAGAACATGAACGAGAACATGGTCATCGAGTTTTCCAATTTGAATGACAGCGACAATAAGGTGGCGGTTGGCGACCCTGTTGTCACGTCCTACATTTCAGATAAATATCAGCAGGGAATCTTAATCGGCTACATCAGCAGTCTTTCGATGGATTCCAACAACCTTACCAAATCCGGCACGATCACGCCGGCAGTGGATTTTGAGCATATCGAAGAGGTTCTTGTCATTCTGGACAAGAAGCAGTCAGCCGGGGAGTAGGATTCATATTATGAGAAGAAAAGTAAATGTGTTTATTATCATTGCAATCTGTTTCCTGCTTCAGACCACGCTGTTTCAGGCGTTGTCTTTCGCATCGATCTCGCCGAACCTTCTGATTATCGTCGTGTCGTCCTTCGGGTTTATGCGTGGGAAAAAAGAAGGAATGTATATCGGTTTTGCCTGTGGGCTTCTGCTTGATATCTTCGGCAGCGGAATTCTTGGATTTTATGCGCTGCTCTATATGTATATCGGCTACATCAACGGCTGTTTCCGCAAAATGTTTTACCCGGAAGACTTAAAGCTGCCCATGCTTTTGATTGCCGGCAGTGATCTGGGATGCAATCTGTTGATCTACTTTTTCTTGTTTTTGTTCCGCAATCGTTATCATTTTCAATATTATCTGTGGAACATCATGTTGCCGGAACTTGTCTACACCATGCTGATTACGATCTTTTTGTATGTGATTATCCTGAAAGTCAACCAGCGGCTTGAGACATTGGAAAAAAGGAGTGCAAGTAAGTTTGTTTGAGAATATAAAAGAAGTTTTCCGAATGTTTTTTAAATCGAGACTTGCCGTTGCTGCCGTTCTTATGACGGTGCTGTTCGGTGTGCTTTTGTGGCGCGTGTTCTACCTGCAGATCGTAAAGGGCGAGAAATATCAGGACAACTACACCTTAAAGATCGTAAAAGAGCGGACCTTGAACAGTACGCGCGGCAATATCTACGACCGCAACGGCGAACTGCTCGCATACAATGAGCTGGCTTATTCGATCACCATCGAGGACAACGGCAGTTACAGCAGCACCGATAAGAAAAACGAATCGTTAAACGCCGAGATTGCCCAGGTTATCACTGCACTGGAGAAAAACGGCGATGCGATCACCGATGATTTTAAGATTGACCGCACCGGAGAGGGTACCTACGAATTCAATGTCACAGGTACCTCGTTAAAACGTTTCCTGGCGGATGTTTACGGCGAGAGCAGCTACGATGATCTCGGCATGAACAAAAAGCTTGGCTACGACACCTCCCAGGCGACCGTGGATCAGGTTATGGACTATCTCCGCAACGACTGTTACGGCATCGACGACAGCTACAGCGACGAGATGGCGTTCAAGATCACGATCGTGCGTTTTGCCATGGCGCAGAATGCCTACCAGAAATATATCGCAACCACGATTGCGACCAACGTATCCGAAGAATCCGTGGCGTACATCAGCGAGCACGCACAGGAACTGCAGGGCGTTGAGGTGATGGATGACACCATCCGCAAGTACAATAACAGCGAATATTTTGCCTCCATTCTCGGATACACCGGTAAAATTTCTTCCGAGGAATACGCCAAATTATCCGAGACGGATGACAGTTATACCACCAACGATGTCGTCGGCAAGGGCGGCATTGAGCAGTATATGGATTCCTACTTAAAGGGTGAAAAAGGCTACGAAAAGCTGTATGTCGACTATCTCGGAAAAGCCATCGAGGTGATTGACCGCAAGGAGTCCAAGGCCGGGAATAACCTGTACCTGTCATTGGACAGTGATCTGCAGATTGCGGTATACAATCTTTTGGAGCAGGAGATTGCGGGAATCGTATATTCCAATATTGATAATCCTTCTTCCGATATTCCGATCCCGATCACAGATGTCTACTTTGCGTTAATCAATAACAACGTCATCGATCTCTCACACTTTGACAGTACCGACGCATCGACGGCGGAGCAGTCGGTATCCGCCATTTTTTCCGCACGGCAGGATGTGGTAAAAAGCCAGTTGAGAGAGCAGCTTACCGGCAGCACGCCGACGGATTTTAAGGATCTCAGCGAGGAGGAGCAGGATTATTTCACTTATATTATCCGGAGACTCCGCAAAAATAATATTCTTGCCGACAGCAACATCGATACCTCCGATGAGGTCTACCAGCAGTGGCAGCAGGGGGAGTGCAGTCCGAAAGATTATCTGAATCACGCCATCGCCCAGAACTGGATTGACATTACCCAGTTTACGGTGGATGAAAAATACTCGGATTCCACGGAAATATATGATGCCCTGTGTAATTATATTCTGGAAGAGCTTTTCTATGAAAAGATTTTTCCAAGATCATTTATGAATATCTGATTACCGGCGGGCAGATTTCCGGAACACAGCTCTGTCTGATTCTATTCGACCAGGGCGTGCTTCCGTACAACGAGGAAGAGATTGCAGCGTTAAACAACGGCTCTGTGACAGCGGTATCGTTCTTAAAGGAAAAGATACAGAATCTGGAGATCACACCAGCCCAGCTGGCATTGGATCCGTGCTCGGGATCGTGTGTGGTCACGAATACCAAGACAGGAGAGGTGTTAGCGCTTGTCACCTACCCGGGATATGACAGCAACCGTCTGGCAAACAACGTCGACACCGAATACTTTAACAGTCTGCAGGATGACAAATCACTCCCGCAGTACAATTACGCGACCCAGCAGGAGACCGCACCGGGATCTACCTTCAAGATGGTAACCTCCACGGCAGGTCTGGCGGAGGGCAGCATCACAATCGGGGAGCGCATCCGTGATCTCGGCGTCTATGAAAACGTAAGCAACCATCCAAAATGCTGGATTTTTTCATCCAACGGCGGAACCCACGGGGAGATCAATGTCTCCGAAGCGCTTCGTGATTCCTGTAACTACTATTTCTACGAGGTAGGATACCGGCTTGCCACGAACAATTATTCCACGGCATATAACGATTCGCTCGGCATTGAAAAGCTTCAGAAATACGCGAGCCTCTTCGGTTTAAACGAACGCACCGGAATCGAGATCGAGGAAGCGGTGCCGCAGATCGCCAATGAATTCCCGGTCATGGCCGCTATCGGACAGAGTAATAACAACTACACCACGGTACAGCTTGCCAGATATGTGACAGCCGTCGCCAATGAGGGAACCGTCTACCAGTATACACTGTTGAACCGCCTGGAGGATTCCGACGGAAATGTGTTACAGACATTTGAGCCGCAGGTGCGCAATCAGATCGACGTGCTTGATACGGAAGAGTGGAATGCCATCCATTCCGGTATGCGCATGGTGGTGGAGAATACAAAAGAGTTTGACGGTTTTCCGATCGAGGCAGCCGGAAAAACCGGTACGGCACAGCAGAATTTAAAGCGGCCGAACCACGCATTATTTGTGGGATATGCGCCTTACGACGATCCGGAAATCTCGATCGCGACGCGTATCGCATACGGTTATACCTCTCACAATGCGGCGAAACTCGCCCGGAATGTATTTGCCTACTACTTTAATGTCGAGAATGAAGATGAACTGTTAAACGGTCAGGCTGCAAACGGCAATTCTTCATCCAACGAGATCAGTGATTAAGAGAGAAAGGCGCAGACAATGAGTCAGGCAGTCATTATCAAAAGCAGTAAAAACGGAATCAATCTGGTGCTGGATGCATCGATGCCGTTTCCGGAACTGCTCACAGAAATTCTTCACAAATTTACGGAGGCGGAGCGCTTTTTCGCGAACGCATCGTTTGCCATCTCTTTTGAGGGCAGAGAATTAAGCGATGAAGAAAAATACCAGGTCGTAGACGCCATCATGGAACAGACCAGAGTCAAAATCCTGTGTATTTTAGACAGTGATGAGATCCGTGATGCGGTGATCGAACAGAAATGCCGCGAGATGCAGCAGACAAACGAAGAGAAAGAGGCGAGAAGACAGAGCCGCGGCTGCTTTTACCGTGGCTCCCTTCTGCCGGGAGAGCGCCTTGAGACCGAGGAGAGCATCGTCATCATCGGTGATGTCCCGCAGGGAGCGGTGGTGGTATCCCAATCGGATATCGTGGTGCTCGGCGAACTCTCGGGAAGCGCCTTTGCCGGAATGAGCGGCAATACCAATGCCACGATCACGGCGCTTTCTTTCCTGCCCGAGCAGTATAACATTGCCGGCGTTTACGGCAGTCCGATGGAAAAAGCAAAAAATTCCATCTTTTCCAAGCGTAATAAGACCACACAGGCGAAAATGGCTTTCCTCTGTGACGGTATTATTAATATAAGGTCTTTCTCGTAAAGACTATAAAAACAGGAGGTCTTCCATGGGTGAAGTAATTACGTTTACCTCAGGAAAAGGCGGCGTTGGCAAGACGACTACAACAGCTAACGTCGGTGCGGGACTTTCACTGTTAGATAAAAAGGTGGTATTGGTAGACACCGATATCGGCTTAAGGAACCTCGATGTAGTCATGGGACTGGAAAACCGGATCCTCTATAATCTGGTCGATGTCCTGACCGGGAGATGCCGCGTTAAGCAGGCGCTGATCCGGGACAAGCGGTATCCGAATCTCTGGATCATACCGTCTTCGTGCTCCGGTGACTCCAAAAACAATCTGAATGAAAAACAAATGAAAAATCTGCTGTCGGACCTGCGAAAAGAATTTGATTACGTTCTGATTGACAGTCCGGCGGGAATTGACGGCGGTTTTAAGCTGGCGACGGCGGATTCCGACCGCATTATTGTGGTCACAACGCCGCAGATTGCGGCGATTCACGATGCGGACTGTGTAATCCAGCTTCTGCACCGGAAAAAGGTGCCCCGGATCGATCTGCTGGTCAACGGTTACCGCAGACAGATGGTGCGTGACGGCAACATGCTCGATATTCCGGATATCTGTGAGCTTCTGGAAGCGGAGCTTCTGGGTGTTGTTCTGGAAGACGAGGAGATTATCATCAGCCAGAACCACGGGGAACCGGTGATCGGGAAGCATACGGTTTCCGACACCTGTTACCAGAATATTGCACGCCGGATTGCCGGCATGGAAGTCGCAATACCGGATTATCTTCATCACAAAGGGATGTTCTCCAGATTCTTCTGGCGGAATCATGCCGGAAAGCTGGTGTAGGATGTGTCATAGAAGCAAGGGTGTTGCAAAAGAGCGGCTGAAGCTGATGATCGACAGCCGAAGGAAACAGCTGGATGACGAGACCCTGGCGCAGATCCGCCACGAAATTGGCGAAATCGTTACCAGATATGTCGATATTGAACCCGAAAACGTTGAAATTAAAATCATACTTAAGGATTACATATGTTCAAACAATACAAACTAAAGAATTACAAGTTCATATTGATTGCACTGGTGGTGATCTTAAATACCATCGGTGTGGCGCTGGTGGGAAGTGCAAGCCCGGGCGACCAGAAAAAGCAGATCATCGGTATGGTATCCGGGATCATCATTATGCTTCTGGTATCCTATATTGATTATAATTTTATACTGCGTTTTTCCTGGCTGATCTATCTGGGCGCCATCGGTCTTCTGGGGCTTGTCATTGTGGCAGGAGAGCAGAGCAAGGGTGCGCAGCGCTGGTTCAAGATCGGCGGATTTCAGTTCCAGCCGTCCGAGCTGGTCAAGATTCTGATGATCCTTTTTCTGGCTTACTATTTTATGCGGTACGAGGAAAAAATAAATTCCCCGCGGGTGCTGTTCGGATCTTTTGTGCTGATCGGCATTCCGCTTGCCCTTATTCTGGCACAGCCCAATCTTTCCACGACCATCGTTCTGGCGCTCGTTTTTGCGGCGATGCTGTTTGCCGCGGGGCTCAGTTATAAGATCGTGGTGGGCGTGCTGGCCGTGTGCGTTCCGACCTTTTTTATCGTATTGACGTTAATCATTCAGGATAAGTTCCCGTTTATACACAGCTATCAGCTCGGACGTATTATGGGATGGCTTTATCCGGATAAATATCCGGATATTGCCTACCAGCAGCAGAACTCTATCATGGCGATCGGTTCCGGCCTTTTGTGGGGAAAAGGACTCGGCAATACCGATCCTACCTCCGTAAAAAACGGCAAGTTTATACTAGAGCCGCAGAACGACTTTATTTTCGCCGTAGCGGGGGAAGAAATGGGCTTTGTGGGAACGGTCACCATTATAATTCTCTTGCTTTTCATTACGATTGAGTGTATATTTATTGCTAGAAAAGCAAAAGATGCGGCGGGCAGACTGATCTGCTGCGGCATGGCGGCATTGATTGGATTTCAGAGTATCGTCAATATCTGTGTAGCGACGGGATTACTGCCGAATACCGGTGTTACGCTCCCGTTTGTCAGCTATGGGCTTACGTCGCTATGGTCATTATATATCGGTATAGGGCTTGTTCTTAATGTAGGTCTGCAGCCGAAAAAATATTAACAGGGGGGACTTAAATTATGAACATCGGATTGATTGCACATGACTCAAAGAAAAAACTCATGCAGAATTTCTGCATTGCTTATCGTGGAATTTTATGTAAAAACGAACTTTATGCAACAGGAACGACAGGGAGACTGATCGAGGAGGTCACCAACTTAAACGTCCACAAATATCTGGCTGGACATTTAGGCGGCGTACAGCAGCTCGGAGCACAGATCGAACACAATGAGATCGACCTTGTGATCTTTCTGCGCGATCCCCTGACTCCGAAGTCCCATGAGCCGGATGTCAATACGGTTGTGCGCATCTGTGATACCCACAATATTCCGCTTGCAACCAATCTGGCAACGGCCGAGTTGTTAATCAAATCACTGGACAGAGGAGACTTAGAGTGGCGTGAAATGTATAAATAAATGGATCTGTCTGTCCCTTCTGATTGCAGTTTCCTGCGTCAGCGGATGCGGTAAGACGTCAGCTGCCATCGAACAGCCCTATGACGTGTATGCAACCGCAGCGGATTTCGGGTTGTCCTCGAATGGCACCGCAGAGGCAAAGTCTTATTTTGCGAGTGATTTCTGCGTTTCGGAAGATGTGGCGATCGGAACGGATTCCACGGATTCCCAGGTGGCAGAGGGCGCAGGCACGTTTAATCTTGAGACAAATACCGTAGTGTATGCCAAGAATCTGTATGAGCGGCTCTATCCCGCCAGCACCACAAAGATTCTGACGGCGTACATTGCCTTAAAATATTGTGATGATCTGGACGCTATGGTGACGGTCAGCGAGAATGCCGTCAATCAGGCATCCGATTCTTCCGTCTGCAATTTAAAAGCCGGCGACGTGATCCGGCTTCGGGATTTACTATACGGTCTGATGCTGCGCAGCGGGAACGACGCCGCAGTTGCCATTGCGGAATACATATCGGGAGATGTCGATTCGTTTGCGGCTCTGATGAATCAGGAGGCGGCAGCAATGGGGGCGACAAGGTCCCATTTTGTCAATCCGAACGGCCTTCCGGATGAGAACCATTACACCTGTGTCTATGATATGTATCTGATTTTTTCCAATGCGATCAAAAACGATACCTTTGTATCCATCATCGGCACAACCTCCTACGATGTTACCTATACCGACGCTTCCGGCGAGGCAGTGACCCATACGTGGGAGAACACCAATCAGTATCTGACCGGGAATGCAACCACACCGGACGGATTTCAGATTGTGGGCGGTAAGACCGGAACCACGGGCGAGGCGGGCTACTGTCTGGTACTGTATTCGTATAATCCATCCGGCCAGCCGATCATATCGATCGTATTCAAAGCGGACGGTAAGTCCAATCTCTATCTTTTAATGAACGAAATGCTGCAGGGATTCGCCATTTAGACGGTGGATCCCTGATTGTATATATTTATTTGAAAATTGGTTGTATTTTATGTGCATATAGACTATAATCAATTTATAAAATCAACTGCTTTTATACATATTAACGGATTTTGTGTAGGAAGCAGCATCAGCAGGAGGAAATGACTATGATAGAGATTATTTCAGGCGAAAAGGGAAAAGGGAAGACAAAAGAGCTTTTGACCAAGGTAAATGCTTCGGTTGCCTCTGCATCCGGAAGCATCGTATACCTTGATAAGAGTCAGAAGCATATGTACGAACTCAGCAACAAGATTCGTCTCATCAATGTTACCGATTATCCGATCGATAATTGTGATGAGTTCCTCGGATTTATCTGTGGTATTGTTTCACAGGATCATGATCTGGAAGAAATGTATCTGGACAGCTTTCTTACGATCGCTTCCGTTGAGACGGATGACGAGATCTGTCATGCAATTCAGAAACTGGATATCATCAGTGAAAAATACAACGTAAAATTTGTTTTAAGCGTCTCCAGGAACGAGGCATCTCTTCCGGATTGCGCCAAAGCAAAAATTGTCATTTCCTTATAATTGAAAATGCCGTAAGAAAAGTGCTGTAGTGATACAGCACTTTTTCTTTGCCGGCAGGGACTTCTTATGCCTGATCGACAGAGCGGATGCGCCCGAACAGGCTGATCAGATAGAGACCGCCGAGTCCGACAAGCGCATAGATGATCCGGGAGAACCATGACATATCGCCAAAAATAAAGGCAACGAGATCAAAACGGAAAAATCCGATCAATCCCCAGTTAATGGCTCC
>ERZ1031719.715-NODE-715-length-11645-cov-9.437705_pt1 | contig 11645 bp, 6 predicted proteins | sample MGYA00516702_ERZ1031719 | MGnify/ENA primary metagenome ERZ1031719 (study PRJEB33719, sample SAMN04261227) | wastewater metagenome | biome: rural village; feature: human; material: feces | host: Homo sapiens | place: El Salvador | collected 2013-01-07 ...
GGCCGCGTAGCTCAGTTGGTTAGAGCGCCGCCCTGTCACGGCGGAGGTCACCGGTTCAAGTCCGGCCGTGGTCGCTGGAACAGCGCAAGTTGTTCATGGCTCTGTAGCTCAGTTGGTAGAGCGAACGACTGAAAATCGTTAGGTCAGCGGATCGATGCCGCTCGGAGCCACCAGATACACCCCGGAGCAATCTGGGGTTTTGTTTTTCTCGCATATCTTTTCCGATTTACCTGCGTGATTTCCGCTCGTTTTCCAGCACAAGCGCCATCCGAACCATATCGGCGAAAGACATACGCCCATTACCCCCAACGAAGGGGGATGTTCTGTCCCCTCTGTTGCTAAACTATGGTGCAGGTAGACAAGGGGTTGACGGCTGTACTGTTCCATGATGTTGACCTCTAAACGGGTGTATCCCTGGGGTGAGGCGAGTGGAGATACTGTTAATCGGCAACACCGACTTCGTGACGAAGCAGTGGATCGAGCACACGTTCCCCCAAGACAAGGTGGTGGTGGCCCTCCGCAAAGGGACCGAATCCAGCGGCGAGGATCTCAAAATCATCGACATGCCCGACCGTGACGCCGTGTCGGAAGTGTTCTCCAACTACGAATTCGATCGAATCGTCTACTTCTCCGAAGATCTGACGCCCCGCAGCGAACGTGACGGCGACCTGGGCTACCTGCGCCGACTGCTGCACACCGTCCGCAATCGCAAGGTCCAGATGCTGATGGTGAGCGGGCCGGAATCGGAATTCGCCTATCCGCAGGAAACGGACGTGCACGAGACCAGCAAAAGCCTGATGTCGCGTGCCGGCGAAGAGCTCGGCCTGTACTATGCGCGCACCTACGATCTGGAAGTGAAGATCGTGCGCTGCCCCTATCTGTACGCGCCGCAACGCAATGGCGTCACCGCATATTTCAACGGCTTGTTCGAACAGGCACAAGCGGGAGAACTGCGCTTCCATGAACGCGCCGAACAACGCACCTGCTTCCTATGCGCCGACGATCTGGCCGAACTTATCTACCGCATATTCGACGACTGGACCGCCGACAGCGAGCTGTTCCACGTTCCGAACGTGTTCGACTTCACTTACGGCGATTTGGGAACGCTGATCGCGGGATATTTTCCGGGAACGAAGGTCGTATACGGCGAGGACCGTCCGCAGGCATACCCCGCCGACGACCACGAATTGCGATTGCGGTACGGCTTTTCGCCACGATACTCGCTTCGCGAGGATTTTCCGCACGTCATCGAAGGCTGGTTGAAGCTCCGCGAGAACAAAACCGACAAGTATCCGGTATGGGATTTCCTACGCAGCCACAACAAATGGTGGACCGTGCTGGAAATCATCGGCGCGTTCCTGCTGACGGAATGGCTCCGCGCTTTTACACAAGGCAACAGCCAGCTGGAAACCGTGGACCTGCGATTGCTGTTCGTGGTGATCGTCGGCACCATCTACGGGCTGCATGCCGGCGTGTTCGCAGCCGTACTGGCCTGCGCCGGCGTGGCCATGTCCTACGCGTCGCAGGGCGCGTCCTTCGCCCCGTTGTTCTACGACACATCGAACTGGCTTGCCTTCGTCATTTATTTCGTGGCCGGATCGGTATGCGGCTATGTGCAGTCGCGCAACCAGGAGAGCGTGAGGTTCGTGCGCGACGAGAACGGGTTGTTGCGCAATCGTCTGGACTTCCTGCGCGGGCTGTATCAGGATGTGCTCGACGACCGCAGACAGTTGCGCGACCAGATCATCGGCAGACGCGACAGTTTCGGCAAACTGTACGCCGTGACCCGAGAATTGGACGAAGTGCAACCGCAGAAGCTGTACCATACGGCGATCCGCATCATGCAGGAAAGCCTCGATAGCGACAGCCTCGCCATCTTCCGAGTGGACAACAGCGGACAGTTCGCCCGTCTTGTGGCGGCGAGCCCACGGTTCGACGTCGGCAGCTTCCGCTCCGTACGCGTCTCGGATTACGGTGAAATCATCACTGCGCTGGAACACAACGGCATATGGGTGAACCGAACGTTAAAGGACAAATTCCCGATGTACGCCGTCGGCGTGCGTGACCGTGGCGAACTGGCCGTGATCATCACCATGGGAGAGGCCAAACCGGACCAGATGAACCTGTACTTCCAGAATCTGTTCAGCATCATGTGCGGTCTGGTCGAATCGGCCATGATCAGGGCCTTCGAATACGAGGACGTGGCGCGCCGGTCCATGCTGGTGCCGGGAACGAACCTGCTGAAGCCAGAAGCGTTCCTGCCGAAGGCGCTGGCTGCCAACGACCTCAAACACGACCATATGGGCGACCATCTGCTGCTCAAAGTCGAATGCGAGGGAAACCTTGAGGACGTGGACTCCCTGCTGATGCAAAGCATCCGCCAGACCGATGAGGCCGGCATGCTGACGGATGACGGCGTGTATCTGCTGATGAACCAGGCGGGGGAGAAGGAACTGCCGATCATCCTCAAACGTCTGACCCGTTCCGGCTTGCACTGCTCCTACGTTCCGCAGACCCAAGAGGATGCCCTGCTTTCCGAAGCCCGATCGCATATCGCGCAAGCCGACGATGGGGGTGAAAGCTGATGGGGTCGACGACTATCGCCGCGTTGATCATCATCGCCGTGCATCTGCTGGTCTGCATGACGCTGTGTCTGCTGCACCACGTCGGAGTGCTGAAAGTCGATGGACTGCTGCTCCCGTTCATGGCGTTGATTCCCCTATGGGGGCCGTTGAGCGTGGCGCTCATGCATTCGCGTGCCGTGCTTCGTGGGGGACGACGGATTCCCGCCGGTCTGCAGGAACTGAAGGTCGAGGATCAGGAACAACGCAACATTCTTGTGGACGACCGTACGGATTACGCCAACACCGTGCCGTTGGAAGAGGCGCTGATCGTGGACAATCCACGGCAGCGTCGTAATCTGATGCTGTCCATTCTTAACGAGAATCCCGGCCAATACGCCAATCTGCTCTCCCAAGCCCGTCTGAACGAGGACGTGGAAGTCGTGCATTACGCGGCCACGGCCATGGCGCAGATCAGCGCGAAGGAAGACATCGCGTTGCAGCAACGCATGGAGGAATACGAGCGGAACCGCGATTCGGACGAGGCGCTCGACCGGTACCGTGAGGCGCTCGAACACTACTTGGAATCCTCCATGGAACAGGGGTATGCCAGAACGTTGCAGATGCGCCGATACGCCGACCTGCTCGCCGAACGGCTCAAACGGCATAACGACTACCGCACCGTATGCTCGTTGGCGAAGACGCAGATGGATCTCGGTTCGTTCGATGCCGCGTCTCGCACCATCGAAGCGGCGCTGTCCGCATGGCCGCGTCAAGGTGACGTCTGGCTGATGAAACTGCGATTGGAAGCCGCACGTCACGATGGCGAGGCGGTGCAACGCACCGTCCGGCACATCAAGGACGACCACATCTACCTTGGCGGCCGAGGCCACGACATCCTGCGATTCTGGCTCGGCGACAAGGAGGCTGGGCGCGCATGATACGTTCCGCATGGCGCATATGGAAGCGCTTCCGTTGGAAAAACCTGGTCCGCGTGTGGGCCGTATTCATGGCCATCGCCTTGGTGCTGTTGGCGCAAACCTTGGGCATCCACTACGGCGCGACGAAATTCACTTTGAAATACATGGCTCGTAACGAGGCCATTCCGGCCCAGAACGCCATCATGGGGCAGCGCGCCACGAACCTGATGCTCGTGGATAGTTCCCAGGATGGTGTGGACGAGGCCGAAGCCATGATGAAACAGGTGCTGCTCGACATGAAAGTGCCGACCGCCACCGTGGATCTGGCCAAAACCGATCCCGACGACATCCCCTCATTGAATCGGTACCGCACCGTGCTGATCGTCATGCCGGAACTTGATTCGCTGGGGGATGAGCTGGTGTCCATCATGAGATGGGTTGAAGGCGGCGGCAACATGATGCTTGCCATGACGCCTGAAAAAACAGGCTATCTGGACGCGATCGGGCCTCAAATCGGCATCGAATCCTCCGCATACGACTACGTGATGACCAAAGGCATCAAGCCTGCCAGGGACTTTATGCTGGGTGGCGGGCACACCTACATGTTCAGTGGCCCGTTCAAATCGTCGTTGAGTCTGAACCTCAATGAGAAGGCCACCGTCGAAGCGGTCAGTGCCAACGGCCATACGCCACTGATCTGGAGTGCCGATGTGCGTTCCGGACGAACCGTGACCTGCAATATCGGCATCTATGGCAAGGTGGTGCGCGGCTTCTATGCCTCCGCGTTCAGCCTGCTGGGTTCCGCCACGGCATACCCGGTCATCAACAGCGCCGCGTTCTATCTGGACGATTTTCCATCCCCGGTCCCCAGCGGAGACGCCACCTACATCAAACGCGACTACGGCATGAGCATCGCCGACTTCTATTCGAAGGTCTGGTGGCCGGACCTGACCAAACTTGCGGAACGCTACGGTATTCGGTTTACCGGCGTGATGATCGAGAATTACGGGGACGATACGAAAGACGCTCCCGTACGGCAGAAGGACGAATCGCATTTCAGCTATTTCGGCGGACTGCTGCTCAAACAGAACGGCGAAATCGGCTACCATGGCTACAACCATCAGCCGCTCGTACTGCCGAACACCGATTATGGCGACGAATACGCGTACCATCAGTGGCCGAATCGCAAAGCTGTCGTCGCCTCGCTGCGCGAGCTGATCGCATTCCAAAAGTCCGTGCTGCCGGCGGCCACAGCGTCGGTATATGTGCCGCCGTCCAACATCCTGTCCAAGGAAGGACGGCAGACAATCGGACGAGACGTGCCCGAAATCCGCACCATCGCCAGCACCTACCTGCCAAGTGACAGCAAACTGCCTTACGTGCAGGAATTCGGTGTGGCCGATGACGGCATCGTCGAGGCGCCGCGCATCGTCTCCGGCGGCATGGTGGGAGATTACATGCGGCTCGCCGCAGAATCCGAACTGAACATGCATTTCGTCAGCACCCACTTCATGCATCCGGACGACATGCTCGACCCTGACCGTGGCGCGAAAGAAGGCTGGGCGGTCTACAGAAAAGGCCTTGAGAACTATCTCGACTGGCTTGAAGCGTCCGCACCGTCCATCCGCATGCAGACAGGCACGGAATGCGCGTCCGCGGTGCAACGCTTTTCTGGACTGACTGTCAAGATGAGGGAATCCGCCAATGAGTGGGAATTCGACTTGGACAATTTCAAGGACCAGGCTTGGCTGCTGCTCCGCGCGAACCATGGCACGCCCGGCAGAATCCAAGGCGGAAGCATGATCCGGATGACGGGGAATCTGTACCTCATCAAGGCCACGGACTCCACAGTGCACGTCGAACGCAAGGCTGGAGGCGCGGCATGAGAATCTGCCTGGTATTGGAAGGTTGCTACCCGTACGTGCATGGAGGCGTGTCCACATGGATGCACAGCTACATCACCGCCATGAAGGAACACGAGTTCGTGCTGTGGGTGATCGGCGCGAAAGCCAAGGACCGTGGCAAATTCGTGTACGACCTTCCATCCAACGTGGTGGAAGTGCATGAGGTGTTCCTCGACGACGCGTTGCGTCTGAGCGGTGAACATGCGAAAGTGATCTTCACCGACGAGGAAGTCAAGGCACTGCGTGAGCTGGTGAATCTGAGCGATCCCGACTGGGACGTACTGTTCAACCTGTTCCACAACAAAGGCGTGCATCCGCTGTCGTTCCTGCAAAGCAACGAATTTATCGACCTGTTTACGAAGATCTGCATGGAGGAATACCCGTACGTCGCCTACGCGGATGCGTTCCACACCGTGCGATCCATGCTGCTGCCGGTGCTGTACCTGATGACGGGAGAAGTGCCGAAAGCGCAGATCTACCATGCCATCTCCACCGGTTACGGCGGCCTGCTGGCATGCTTGGGCGGCAGTATCAACCACGCACCCGTATTACTAACCGAACATGGCATCTACACGCGCGAACGCGAGGAGGAGATTCTTTCCGCCGAATGGGTTGCGCCCGCGTTCCGGCAACGGTGGATCCGTTTCTTCGCCATGCTGTCACAGGAGATCTACCGTAGGGCATGGCGTGTGACCAGCCTGTTCGGCCGCGCTCGCCAGACCCAGATCGACATGGGCGCTCCGGCAAGCAAATGCCTGGTCATTCCCAACGGCATCCAATACGAACGGTTCTGCGACATTCCGCTCAAGCCTGAGGACGGTTGGGTGGATATCGGCGCCGTGGTACGTCTGGCTCCCATCAAGGACGTGAAAACCCTCATCCACGCGTTCAGCGAACTGTCGAACCGCGTGGACAATGTCAGGCTGCACATCCTCGGTGGTGTGGACGACCAGGACTATGCCGACGAATGCTATGAGCTGGTGAAACAGCTTGAAGTGAAGAACCTTGAATTCACCGGACGCGTGAATGTGGTCGAATACATGCGCAAACTGGATTTCACGGTGCTGACCAGCATCTCCGAAGGCCAGCCTCTGTCGGTGTTGGAATCGTTCGCGGCGGCCCGCCCTTGCGTGACCACCGACGTGGGCTGCTGCCGTGAACTGCTGGAAGGCGAGGAAGGCGACGACCTCGGCGTGGCCGGCTTCTACGTGCCTCCGATGTACCGCGAGGGCCTTGCCCGCGCCATGGAACGCATGTGCGCGAGCCGCAAGCTGCGCGAAGCCATGGGCCAAGTGGGACGCGAACGCGTGAAAACCTACTATCGGCATGAGCGCATGCTTGACGAATACCGTGCGCTGTATCTCGATACCGCCGACCATTACGGGTTGGAGCACTGATATGGCGGGAATCGGATTCGAACTCAAGAAACTGTTCCACCGCAAGGGCCTGGTCGCCATGGTGCGCGCCTACGGTTATGCCGGTGTGATCTGCGCCGGACCGATGCTGCTGGGCATCCTGCTGCAGTTCGGCGTGCTGGCGGTCAGCGGTTGGTGGCACGTGCCCCGCGCGGACCAGAATCTGCTGGTCTGCATGATCACGTACACGCTGCTCGCCTCATTGGTGTTGACCAGCTTCCTGTCCATGCCGGTGACGCGTTTCCTTGCGGACATGCTGTTCGAACATCATGAGGAGACCATTCTTCCATCGTTCTGGGGATCCACGACCCTCATGCTGGCGGTGGGTGCGGTGCTGTACGCGGTGTTCCTGCTGTTTTCCGGCGCGACCCTCATGCAGGGGTTACTCTGCCTATGGCTGTTCCTGGAAATGATCGTCAATTGGAATGCGATGAGCTATCTGACGGCCATCAAGGATTACCAAGGCATCATGTGGTCGTTCGTCGCGGCGGTGGTCGTGGCGTTCCTGTCCGCATGCGCGATGATGGCGCTGGGCCTGCCGCAGGTGGAAAGCCTGCTGGCCGCAGTGGCGTTCGGCTACGGCGTGATGATGGTCTGGGACGTGGTGCTGCTGCACCGGTATTTCCCGCAAAGCTCGGAAAGCCCGTGGACGTTCCTCGCATGGCTGGACCGGTTCCTGCCGCTCGCCCTGACGGGACTGCTGACCACCCTCGGCTTGTTCTCCCACTTGGTGATCACCTGGTGTGGTCCGCTTGGCGTGCATGTGAAGGGACTGTTCTACGGTGCCCCCTACTATGATGTGCCCGCATTACTGGCGTTCCTGACGATTCTGATCACCACCGTGAATTTCGTGGTGTCGGTGGAAGTCAATTTCTATCCGAAATACCGTGCCTACTACGCGCTGCTCAACGACGGCGGCACCGTGAAGGACATCGTGGTGGCCGAACGCGAGATGCTCGCCGTGCTCAACCGTGAGCTGTACTACACCGCGTTGAAGCAGCTGTTCGTCACCGCGGCGGTCATCTCGTTGGAAAAGATGGTGTTGGGCGTGCTGCCGCTCGGTTTCAACGATGGCATGCATGGTTATTTCCGTGTGCTGTGCGTCGGATACGCCCTGTACGCGGTCGGCAACACCGTGCTGATGATTCTGCTGTATTTCACTGATTACTTCGGCGCGGTGTGCTGCGCCGCGATATTCGCCGGGTCGGCCACGGTCTTGACTGTCATTTCGCAGTTCGTTCCGGTCACGCTGATGGGATTCGGCTTCCTGCTGGGCGCGTCGGCGTTCCTGCTGGCCGCGGTCGTGCGATTGGCGGTGTTCACCGACAATCTGCCGTATCGTGTGCTCGGCGCGCAGCCGATTGTGGCGACCGAAAAGCGCGGATGGTTTACGAAACTGGGCGAAGCGTTGGACGAATTCGGCGAACGGCTGCATGGAACTTTCGGACGGAAGGAATCATGAGGGAAAGCGTGGAAAGCATGGAAAGGAACGGACGAATGACGATGGGTAATCGGCCGTGCGGCCGCAATGCCATATTCAAATGCGTGGCGATCATCGCCACGGTCGTGACGACGTTCTCCTGCGTCGCCTGCGGAAACGCTGCGGACAGTGGTTCCACGGCAGACAAATCGGCGGCGCAATCGCAAGGAAAGCATGAGAAAGTCAAGAAAAGCGCCACGCAGGGGCTTGACGGCGCGCATCTGCGTGACAACGACTCGCTGTACAAGGTGTATGACGACAGTGGTGTGGAAACCATGTATCTGACGGTCTCGCGCGGCAACAAGTCGGAAGGCACCGACCACAGTTGGAGCGAAATCAACCAGTATTCCGTGGATGATTACGCGGCCATGCGCACCAACCGGTACCAAGTCAACGGTCTGCTGCAGGTCGGCGACGAACAGGGGCCTGTATCCGGCGAACTCGGCTACGGTGAAAAAGCGCCGAACGCCACCGTGCAGGTGCGCGGCCAGTCGTCCAGTCTCAATAAGCAGAAGAACTACAAAATCGAGCTGAAAAGCGGCAAAGGCAAATGGCGCGGGCAGCGCACCATCGCATTGAACAAGCATATGGGCGAAGGGCTGCGATTCCGCAACAAGATGGCATACGACCTGATCCGCGGCATCGACCAGATGATGGGACTGCGCACGCAATTCGTGCACCTGTACGTCAAGGACGAAACCTCCGGTTCCAACTCCTTCGACGACTATGGCCTGTACACGCAGGTGGAGCAGCTCAACAAAAGCGCGCTCCAAGCGCACGGCCTCGACAAGAACGGCCAGCTGTACAAGGTCAACTACTTCGAATTCCAACGCGACGCGGACGTGATCAGACTCGCCGACGATCCCAAATACAATCTGTCGAAATTCGAGGAGAAGCTGGAGGTCAAAGGCAACAGCGACCATACCAAACTCATCGCCATGCTCAACCAGCTCAACGATTATTCGGTGCCGATGAGCAGCATCCTCGGCAAATATTTCGATACGGAAAATCTCGCATACTGGATGGCGTTCCAGCTGCTGACCGGCAACACCGACACGCAGAGCCGCAACATGTACCTGTACAGCCCTACGAATTCCGACACCTTCTATGTGCTGGACTGGGACAATGACGGCATGCTCATGCGCAAGGAGAACCAGATCCGCAATATCTCCACCGGTTCCAGCTGGGAGCAGGGAGTCAGCAACTATTGGGGCAACGTGCTGTTCAAACGCTGCCTGCAGACCAAATCGTTCCGCGACGAACTCGACAAGGCCGTGAAGCAGGAATACCACTATATGAGCGCAAAACGCATCAATACGATGGTGGACCACTACGAGTCCATCACCAGGCAGTATTTGTGGAGGACGCCCGATTCCATGTACGAGCCGCTGACGCGCGCCCAGTATGACGAAGTGGCGGGGCAGCTGCACGACGAGGTCGCGCAGAACTACAGGATCTACAAAGAAAGCTTCGACAAGCCCATGCCGTTTTTCATCGACGCTCCACAGGCCGCAGACGGCAAACTCAAATTCAGCTGGGACACCTCGTACGATTTCCGTGGCGAGGATCTGAGCTACGACGTCACCGTCGCCAAGGACTATCTGTGTGAGGACGTCATCTTCTCCAAAACCGATCTGGCATTGCCGGAGACGGTGACGGACCTGCCAGGCGACGGACAGTATTTCATACGAGTGCGGGCGCGCAACGCCTCCGGCAAGACGCAGGACGCCTTCGACTACTACATGACCGACACCGGCAAGACGTACGGCACGAGATGCTTCTACATCAAATCCGGGAAGATAGTGGAGGATGTCAATGCGCGGTGATGGCGGGGCGTCGAAACTGCTGGAACGGGTCCGCCGCCGTGTCGGCGAGGAGCTTTCCATGCCTCCGCGCCGCTGTGAGGAACATTACCGGCATGAGCTCAAGTATCTGATTTCGTACGGGCAGAAAGCCGATCTGAACTTGCGTTTGGCTCCGTTGCTTGAACAGGACAGCCATGCGCGTGGCGGCTGCTATATGATTCGCAGCCTGTATTTCGACGATTATTGGAACACCGCCTACCAGGAGAAGGTGGACGGCGTGCTGATGCGCAAGAAATACCGTATCCGTATTTACGATTACAGCGACCGGGTGATCAAGCTGGAACGCAAGCGCAAAAGCGACAGTTGGATCTACAAGGAGGACGCGCCGCTCACGCACGAGCAGTTCGACCGGATACTGGCCGGCGACGTCGGATTCATGGAACACAGCGAAGAGCCGTTGTGCCGGGAATTCTATGTGGAATACATGAGCAATGTGCTGCGGCCGCGGGTGATCGTCGATTACGAGCGTGAGCCGTGGATCCTCGACGCGGGCACGGTGCGCATCACCTTCGATATGAACGTGCGCGCGGCGGTGGATGGATTCGACGTTTTCGACCGTGGTCTGCCCACTCTGCCGGTACTTGAGCCGGGCAAGCTGGTGATGGAGGTCAAATTCACCGAATTCCTGCCGCAGATCGTGCGTGACATTCTGCCAGGCAAGGCGCAGGAGATAACGGCCGCCTCGAAATACGTGCTGTGCTATGACAAAGCCTCGTATCTGCGGGGTTTCGACTACTGGCAGGAAGGCTGGAACGTGCCGAGCGTGTGACTTGAGCGCACCGGTCGGACGTATCGCGGAAGACCGAAAACAGACGGACGAAAACGCGCAGCCGAAAACATCGGCAATCGTAGAAAACGTAATAACCGAACAATCGCAAAAGAGAAAGCGAAACCATGAGCGTAAACGACATGATCAAGAAATCGGTGCTGAACTCCTTCAGCCAATACAACGTGCCCAAAATGGCGCTGGCCCTGCTGGTGGCGCTGCTGGTGGGCATCGTCATCTACTGCGTATACCGGCGGTTCTACACGGGCGTCGTGTATTCGCGCAGCTTCGCGGTGACGCTGGTGGGCATGTGCGTGCTCACCTGCATGGTCACATTGGCCATCAGCACGAACATCGTGATCTCGCTTGGTATGGTGGGCGCGCTGTCCATCGTGCGTTACCGTACCGCCGTGAAGGATCCGATGGACCTGTTGTACCTGTTCTGGGCCATCACGTCCGGCATCGCGGCCGGCGCGGGCATGTATCTGCTGGTGGTGGTCGCCGGCGCGGTGATGATCGGCATGCTCGCCCTGTTCTATTCGCATCAGGACAAGGGCCGCGTGTACATCGCGGTGATCCATTACGCTTCCGACGCGGTCGGGGACGACATCACGCGCGCGTTCGGCCGCACGAAGTTCTTCGTCAAATCCAAAACCATGCGTGGCGACCATGTGGAGATGGCCGTGGAAGTGTTCTGCGACGACAAGGACATGACGTTCGCCGAGCGGATTCGT
>ERZ1031719.718-NODE-718-length-11594-cov-4.639570_pt1 | contig 11594 bp, 10 predicted proteins | sample MGYA00516702_ERZ1031719 | MGnify/ENA primary metagenome ERZ1031719 (study PRJEB33719, sample SAMN04261227) | wastewater metagenome | biome: rural village; feature: human; material: feces | host: Homo sapiens | place: El Salvador | collected 2013-01-07 ...
ACTTTTCTTGCTTTTCATAACTCTTATGTCCAAAGATAATCACCTGATTTTAAAATTAGTCGGTTTTCCAACGAAAGTAGCGTAATTGTCGCTTGTTTATGCTTTCGTTATTGTATATTATAACAGTATGGGATAAGTGTGTCAAAAATAAAAATTACGGATGAAACACGCATTCCATGACTATTTTTTGGAACGATTTTCACAGCAACTGACAATATTTCAGGCAAACCGACAAAATTATTTACATAAAAATCGTTTTTACCACTTGTATATTTGGTGAAAATATATTATACTATACTTGTATTATTGAAGAACTGCCTACAATCGCAGAAAAGAGGGTTACTATGGCTTTTAAAATCAATGACGAAAGAGCGCCGCTTGATCAGTTTTTACAAGGCGAATCTGTTCGTGCTTATGAATTTTTAGGCTCACACTTTGTGAACTGGGACGGCCGTCAGGGCGTTGTTTTCAGAGTATGGGCACCGAACGCATTGTCCGTTTCGGTGGTCGGTGATTTTAACGACTGGAACAATGACGCAAACTTTATGTACAAAATCTCGGACGGCGGTGTCTGGGAGTTGTTTATTGAGGGAATTCCCGAGTTTGCCTGCTATAAATATTGTGTCGAAACCCCGTGGCATGAGAGAAGGCTCAAAACAGATCCTTATGCTTTTCATTGCCAGACTCGTCCCGACAACGCATCCCGTGTCTACGAGATTGACGGCTACGAGTGGCATGATGAAAAGTGGTATGATTACAAAAAAGAGCATCCGCACAAGAGTATGCCTGTCAATGTTTACGAGGTAAACGCAGGTTCTTGGCGTAAGTATGAGGATGGCAATGTTTTCAGCTATCGCAAGCTTGCTGATGAGCTTATTCCTTATGTTAGGAATATGGGCTACACTCACATTGAGTTTATGCCTCTTACAGAATATCCGTTTGACGGCAGCTGGGGATATCAGGTTACAGGCTACTTTGCCGCAACATCCCGTTACGGTGAGCCGAAAGACCTTATGTATTTTGTGGACAGATGTCATGAAGAGGGCATCGGCGTTATCCTTGACTGGGTTCCTGCCCACTTCCCGAAGGACGCACACGGCCTTGGCAGATTTGACGGTACAGGCTGTTATGAATATGAAGACCCCCGTATCGGTGAACACAAGGAATGGGGTACATATATTTTCAATTACGGCAGATATGAGGTAACAAGCTTCCTCCTTTCATCTGCAATGTTCTGGCTTGACAAGTATCATGTTGACGGTATCCGTGTTGACGCCGTTGCATCAATGCTTTATCTTGACTACAACAGAAAAGACGGTGAGTGGATTGCAAACGCATACGGCGGAAGAGAAAACCTTGTTGCCGTAGATTTCCTGCAGAAGCTCAACACGGTTGTACATATGTTCCACCCCGAGGCTATGATGATTGCCGAAGAAAGTACGGCATGGCCGAATGTTACACGCTATCCGATTAAGGATATGGGACTCGGCTTTGACTACAAGTGGAATATGGGTTGGATGAACGATATGCTTTCGTACATCTCACTTGATCCGTTGTGGAGAAATTATCACCACGACACCCTTACATTCAGCATGGTTTATGCTTTTTCCGAGAACTTTATGCTCCCGATTTCTCATGATGAAGTTGTTTACGGCAAGGGTTCTCTCATCAATAAAATGCCGGGCGACTACGATATGAAGTTCAGCGGTGTGAGAGGTTTCATAGCGTATATGATGGCTCACCCGGGTAAGAAGCTTATGTTCATGGGCAGTGAAATCGGTCAGTTTGACGAGTGGAATGCGAACGAGGAGCTTGAATGGAACCTTCTTTCATTTGAAAAGCACCGTCAGCTTAACCTTTTCTTTGCTGAGGTAAACAAGTTCTATCGTGATGTTCCTGCCATGCATGAGAACGACTATGATTGGGACGGTTTCCAGTGGATTGCACTTGATGACTACAAGAACAGCATCATTTCGTTCCGCAGAATTGCTTATGACGGCAGTGAAATCATCTGCGTATGTAACTTCCAGCCTGTTCAGCACGATAACTATGTTGTTGGTGTGCCCGAATACGGCATTTACGAAGAAGTGTTCAACTCCGAGGCTGAAGAATTCGGCGGTTGCGGAATCAGAAACGAGGGCGAGCTCAAGGCTAAAAAGAAGAAAGACCACGAGCTCAACTATTCAATGGAAATCACAGTTCCGCCGCTTGCTGTTATGTATTTCAAGCTTAAAAAGAAGCTGGCTCTTCCCGTAAAGAAAAAGACTACGGCAAAGAAGGACGCCGCTCTTGCAAAGCTTAAAGCCGAAAAGGCAAAGAAATCGGCAAAGGCTGCTCCGAAAAAGGAAGATAAGGCAGAGAAAGTAAAGGCTGAAGCAAAGTCTGCAAAGGCAGAAGCAACTGCTGAAAAGGTTGAAAAGAAAGCCTAACCCGCTCCCGAAAAGCCCGTTAAAAAGGCAGTAAAAGCAGTTAAGGAGGAAACTCCTGCTCCTGCTGAGGTTGAGAAAAAAGCTGAAAAAACAGAAAAAGCAGTTAAGGTCGAAAAGGCTGAAAAAGTCGAGAAAATCGAAACTGCCGTAAAGGCTGAAAGCAAAACCGTAAAAGCTGAAAAGCCTGCCGAAAAGAAAACAACAGCTAAAAAATAATCAAAATATTACAAATCATTTGTGCCGACGGATTTTTCTGTCGGCATTTTTGTTTGCCCGAAAACGCATTACATACAAAATTTTTGTAAAGTCTATTGTTATTGTGACCGTATTTGTGGTATAATCATTTAAATGTGGAATGCCGAAAATTGCCGTTTGAACGGCACAAAATTGTCGGCTGATTTTAATTTTGATTATTACGGAGAATTTTATATGAAAATCGACAACAAAAAGGCAAGAATAATTCTTGCGGTTATTATTGCGGTGAGCCTTGTCATAAGCACGGTTTATATGTTTTCAAAACAGGGCTTTCATGAGGACGAGCTTCTGACCTATAACCTTGCAAATTCCTCAAAACAGCTTAATGTTGACGGAGGTTGGAACAGTCCCGAGGATTTCAACGAGTATCTTGCCGTGTCGCCCGATGACAGATTCGACTATGCTCAGGTATATGAAAATCAGATTATAGATGCGTCGCATCCGCCTCTCTATTACGCACTTGTTCACACGGTCTGTTCGTTCTTTCCGGGCGTGTTCTCAAAATGGCTTGCCTATTCAATAAATGTGCTTGCCATGGCAGGCATTTTGATTATGCTTTATAAAATCGGACGGAAAATCACGGGCAACAATCTTTACGCCTTGATCGGTGTGGGGGCATATGCTCTGAGTATTGCGTGTATTACCACGACAATTTATCTCAGAATGTACGCAACGCTTACCTTCTGGGTGCTTGCGTTCGTTTATATGAGCATAAAGCTCTATGAAAAAAAGAACACCGTCGGCATAAAGGACTGCATTCTGCTTGCAGTTACAGTGCTTTGCGGTGTGCTTACCCAGTATTATTTCATCCTCTTTGCAGGACTTACGGGACTTGTTTTCCTTGTGTTCAAAATCAGGGAAAAGTGCGGTAAAGACCTTATTAAGTACATTATTGCGGCTGTTGTCGGTGCAGGACTTGCACTCTGCATTTATCCGTACATAATCTCGAATGTACTCGGCGGCAACCGTGGACTCAGTTCGCTTGATATGTCGGCGCTTGATATGATTACGGTTGTGACCTATGTTTTCTACAAGCTTTGCACCTATGTTCAGATTCTTGCAAAGGATATGTTCATCAATCAGGTTTGGCTGCTCGGACTTTGTACAGCCGCAGTTATCGGATTCGGAATTTATTTCCGTTTTGTGAAAAAGGTAAAAATTCCTAAAAAGGCGATGTTTGCCGTAGTTCCGGCAGTTTGCTATTTCATCGGCATTTCGCTTGTTTCACCGTTTAACAGCGACCGCTATGTTATGGCGTCACTTCCGCTGATTGCGATGCTTTTTGCATTCTCGTTCATCAGAATTTTCACACTTTTCAAAAATCAGAAGATACGCCTTGCCGTGCCTGTATGCATTTTGCTTGCGTCAGTCACAGCGTTTGTTACGGTTAAGCCCTATTACACATACGGCAAAACAAATCTCTATGAGCCAAAGACAGACAACTGCATTTTTGTCGGAACTGCAATGCTTGAATGGAACAAGTGTATTGACAAGTTTATGAACTACGACAGCACAATGATTGTTCAGAGTTCAAAGTTCTCTCCGACTCTCGGTGATGAGCTTGAAGAATTTGCCGAAAAACGAGGAGTTGTAACCAACGGAAAGGTTTCTTCGCTTGCCGAGGCATTTATGTTTAACGGCGACACAAATAAGCAGGAAACCGACAGCATGGAAAAACTCAAAACGGACAAAAAGCTTGCGTCACTTGACGAGGTAACGGTTTATGTTTCCCGCCTTGCAGATAAAGATGATGTGCTTAAATACATAACGGAAAACACAAAATTTAAGAATTATGAGCTTATTCAGGCTGATTACAGCTTTGAAGATTTCTACAACTGGTACGACTATTTTGTTGAAACCGAGTCGTATTGCAATGTTTATCGTTTTTATTAACAGAGGTGTTTAAAATGAATTCGGATAAAATCGATCGCAAAAATTCTATCGGTGTAGCATTTTCGGGCGGCGGACTTCAAGGTATTGCTCACATCGGTGCTGTTCAGGCTCTTTATGAACTCGGAATCCATCCGCAGTATGTTTCGGGTACAAGCTCGGGTGCGGCAATGGCGGCAATCGTTGCAATGGGCTGTGATTCCGATGAAATGAAAAGAGTTGCAAAAAAGCATTGGAAAACTCTTGCCGAAATCGACAACGGCCTTATTTTCAAATCTCTTGCACAGCTTATTCTAAATAAAAAGATTCAGAAAGACGGCATCAAGTCGGGTGAACTGATTGAAAATGTTATCCGTGACATTATGAATGAAAAAGGTATAACAGGCTTTGAAAATCTTCCGATTAACCTTTCAATCTGTACGGTTGACACGCTTACAACCGATGAATGTATTTTTACAACCAAGGAAGAAAATCTTGAAAACGAGCATATTCACTACATAACAGGCGCTCCGCTTGAAACTGCTGTTCGTGCAAGTATGTCGTTCCCTGCAATTTACACAACCTGTCCTTATGACAAGTACAACTTTATTGACGGTGGTTCAAAGGACAATTTGCCCGTAAAAATTCTGCGTGATATGGGCGTCGGCAAGGTTCTTGCAATCGGCTTTGATATTATGACCTACAATCCCGACGCAGGCCTTGGCGGTCTTATTAAGGTTATTTGGCGTGCGCTTGATGTTTATTCAATTGACGGCACAAGAGAGTCAAAGAAAATGGCTGACCTCGCAATTGATATCAAAAATGAAAACACACAGCTTTTCTCAATGGACAGCGTTGACGAAACCATTCAGGAGGGCTACGATGCGATTATGGCTCACAAGGACGAAATTTTAAAGGTTTTTGGTGAGCAAAACAGTGCGGAATAATTAAGATTAAAGAGGACTTCTTTTTTGAGAAGTCCTTTTGATGTAGATGAAACGAGGATTTTATGTTAAAAATTTTGAATAAAACCCGAAAGGTATCTGGCAAAATGTCCGTACCAAAACAAATTATGACAACATTCTTTGCTCTGCTTTTTGGCGGTGGCATGGGAATTGTCGCAAAGTTTCTTGATTTGAACAGACTGCCGAGCTTTCTCGATTGGCTTGATTTGTCAAACTTTTTGGGCAGAACGGCACCGTGGATTTTTATTGCCGTGTGCCTTGCCGTATTCAGCAAATCACCCTTAAAAGCAGGAATTAATGTTTTTGCGTTTTTTGTGGGAATGTTAATAGGGTACTATGTGTGGACAAGTGTTTTTGCAGGCTTTTATCCCGATATTCCGTACCTTATGAGGTGGCTGATTCTTGCTGTTGTATCGCCGTTTTTGGCATTTCTTATTTGGTATGCAAGGGGACGGGGTGCGCTTGCAATCGGAATTTCTTCCGTACTCATAGCAATATTCTGTTGCTTTGCATTTAATCTCAACTTTGCCGATTTCAAAATTCTGTACTTCCCCGAATTTATACTTTGGCTTGCAAGCATCGGAATTTTGTTCAAGGATGTAAAACAGAGTGCATTTTCTCTGCTGATTTCAATTCCCGTTGCCCTTTCGCTTGAATACACGGGACTTCTCGGAATTATCGGCATTGGTTGATATTTTTAAATCTCTGTTGTATAATCTAAGTGCAGATTATTTGCATCTCTAAAGTGATGTAAATAATCATAGAAATTCAAAATGTGAAAAATGTAAAAAATTTGCAGGAGGGTGATTTTTGTGGATATCAGCGTTGGCGACAGAGTTGAGATGAAAAAACAGCACCCATGCGGTTGCAAAACCTTTGAAATTCTGCGTGTGGGAATGGATTTTAAGATAAAATGCGAAAAATGCGGCAGAGAGGTTATGGCGCCCCGTGCAAAGATTGAAAAAAATATTAAAAAAATTTTGACGGAGTAAGATATATATGTTTGAAAAAATCGAAATATTTGACAAAAGGTACTCCGAGCTTTCCGAAAGGCTCTACCAGCCGTCAGTAGCGGGCAATCCCGAGGAATATCAGAAAATTATGAAGGAAATCAAGTCGATTGAGGAAATCGTTTTGACCTACCGTAAATACAAAGAGGCTGTTCAAACCGAAAAAGACAGCCTTGAAATTCTTGAGGAAACAAGCGACAAAGAGCTTAAAGAGCTTGCTCAAATCGAGCTTGACGAGGCTAAGGATAATATCAAAAATCTTGCGGAAGATTTGAAAATTCTGCTTTTGCCGAAGGATCCGAACGATGAACGGAATGTTATCGTTGAAATCCGTGGCGGTGCAGGCGGTGAGGAATCGGCTCTGTTCAGTGCGGTTCTGTTCAGAATGTACTCGATGTATGCCGAAAAGAAGGGCTTTAAAATCGAGATTATCAATGCCAATGAAACCGAAATCGGCGGTTACAAGGAAATTTCCTTTATGATTGAGGGCGAGGGTGCATACTCACGCTTTAAGTACGAAAGCGGTGTTCACCGTGTTCAGCGAGTACCCGAAACCGAAAGTCAGGGCAGAGTTCACACATCGACAACTACCGTTGCGGTTTTGCCCGAGGCAGAAGATGTTGAGCTTGAAATTGATCCGAATGACCTCAAAATTGACACCTTCCGTTCAAGCGGTGCAGGCGGTCAGCATATCAACAAAACAAGTTCCGCAATCCGAATCACTCACTTGCCCACAGGTATGGTAGTTGAGTGCCAGGACGAGAGAAGTCAGTACAAGAACAAGGACAAGGCTCTTAAAGTTCTCAAAAGCCGGCTTCTCAAGGAAAAACAGGACAAACAGGCGAGTGAAATTGCCGAAAACAGAAAAATGCAGGTAGGTACGGGCGACCGCAGTGAGCGAATCCGCACATATAACTATCCGCAGGGCAGAGTAACCGACCACAGAATCGGTCTTACTCTCTACAAGCTTGAAGAAATTCTCAACGGCAGCCTTGACGAAGTGATTGACGCACTTGTTGCCGCTGACAGAGCCGAAAAGCTCAAAGAAAGTATGGAAAAATAATCCGGTGATAATTGTGAAAACATTGTTGTTAAAAAATACAGAGGAAGATATAAAAACCGCCGCAGAGCTGCTTAAAAACGGCGGTGTTGTAGGGATCCCGACCGAAACAGTTTACGGACTTGCGGCTGACGCACTCAACCCCGAGGCCGTAAAGAAGATTTTTAAAGCAAAGGGCAGACCCGGGGATAATCCGCTGATTGTCCACATCTGCGATTTTTCCGATATTGAAAGACTTAACCTTGTGACGAAGATCCCCGACACGGCAAAAAAACTTGCCGATGCGTTCTGGCCGGGACCGCTCACAATGATTATGAAAAAGTCGGATGTTATTCCGAATGAAGTTTCGGCAGGACTTGACACGGTTGCAATCCGTTTTCCGAGCCACAAAACCGCACAGGCGATTATCCGTGAATCGGGTACGGTTCTTGCCGCACCTTCGGCAAATATTTCGGGCTCACCCAGTCCGACAACCGCACAGCATGTTATGAACGATATGGACGGCAAAATCGACGCTGTTCTTGACGGCGGTGCAAGTGAGGTAGGTCTTGAAAGCACGGTAATCACACTTGCGGGAGATGTTCCGAGGGTGCTTCGCCCGGGCGGAATCACGGTTGAAATGCTCGAGAGCGTTCTCGGCAATGTTGAAGTTGATGATGCGGTTTTGCACAAACTTGCAGACAATGTTAAGGTTGCAAGCCCCGGTATGAAGTACAAGCACTATGCGCCAAGGGCGAGAGTAATACTTCTTAATTGCAACGATGAGCAATATATTGATTATGTAAACAAAAAGGCGGCTGAAGGAGTTGCGGCGCTCTGTTGCGACGAGGATATTCCGCTTTTGAAAACTCCCGTTTTCTCTCTCGGAAAACGAAACGACTATACAAGACAGGCTCACACGCTTTTTGACGAGCTTCGCAGAATTGATGAGGACGACAGCGTTAAGGTTGTATATTCAAGACTGCCAAAAACGAACGGCGTCGGAATGGCTGTTTACAACCGACTTATAAGAGCGGCAGGCTTTGAGGTGATTGACCTTGAACAGAATTAAAATTGTCGGTCTTACGGGACAGAGCGGTGCCGGAAAAAGCACGGTTTCGGCATATTTTGCCAAAAACGGAATGTGTGTTATAAATGCTGACGAGATTGTAAAAAATCTTTACACTCCCGATTCCGTGTGCTTAAAGGCGGTTTCGGGTGTTTTCGGTCAGGATATTATCCTTTCTGACGGCAACATTGACAGACCGTTGCTTGCCAAAAGGGCATTTTCAAGCAAAGAAAACACACATTTGCTCAATTCAATTGTTCATCCGTTTGTTACATATGAATTTATGCATGTGGCGAAACAGGCTCAGACAGACGGCAAAAGCGTTGTGATTTATGACGCTCCTCAGCTTTTTGAAAGCGGTGCCGATGTGTTTTGCGACCTTATTGTAAGCGTTACCGCTAAAAAAGAAATAAGGCTTGAGCGAATCTGCAAAAGGGATAACATTGACATTTCCCGTGCAGAGCTAAGAATGTCTGCACAGCTTGACGAGGAATTTTTCAGAAGTCACAGCGACATTGTCATTGAAAACAATTTTTCGATAGAGCAAGTCGAGCTTGCCGCACAAAAGGCGGCAGAGGCTATTAACAACCTGATGAGGTGATAGGATGCCCCAATCAAGGCGATATAAAAAGAAAAAAAGTGCAGGAAAGGCGATTTTGGCATGGATAATTGTGCTTGCAATTCTTGCGGCGGCAGTATTTGTGTTTGTTTCGGTCTTTTACGAGGACACAAAGAAAAAGTTTGATGAGATGAATTATCCACGCACCTACAGCACATATGTTGAAAAAGCCGCCAAGGATTATGACCTTGATCCTGCGTTGATATATGCCGTAATCCACACGGAAAGCGGCTTTGATCCGAAAGCCGAATCGGGCGTCGGAGCAAAGGGTGTTATGCAGATGATGCCATCGTCCTTTGAGTGGCTGCAGGAACAAAGAGGTTGTGCGGGACAGTACACCGAGGATGACCTGTTTGACCCCGAAATCTGTATTGATTACGGAAGTTATCTTTTAAAATATTTTTACGATTATTACGGCACGGAACGCTCGGCAATTGCCGCATATAATGCTGGCTTTGTTGTAAGCGACTGGCTCAACGATACTAATTACAGTTCGGACGGAAAAAATCTTGATTCCATTCCGTATCCCGAAACAGAGAATTATGTTGACAAGGTTGAAGGTGCCAAGGAAATGTATATAAAACTTTATTATTCACAATCTAATTAAGTGCAGAGATGTTCCGATGCCTTTGGCGGCGGATTTCAAAATAAAATGGTTTTGCCGTGTTTTACGGCACAGAAAGGACGGTTATTATGGCTGAAGAAAAGTCAAAGACAACTTTATTAAAGGAAAAAATTATGATGACCGAACCGAAGGGCGTTAAGGCTCTTTCGGAGGAAGAAATTAAAAAGGCAGACAGCTTTTGCGATGGTTACAAAAAGTTTCTTGATAACTCACCCGTTGAGCGTGAGGCTGTTCGCTATACTGTTGAGCTTGCCAAAAAAGCAGGTTTTGCAGAGTATGAGCAGGACAAAGAATATAAGGCCGGTGACAGGCTTTATTATGTAAACCGTGACAAGGCTGTTGCTCTTGCTGTAATCGGTAAAAACGGTGTTAAGAACGGTGCAAGGCTTGCAATCGCTCATATTGATTCCCCGAGAGTTGACCTCAAACCGAATCCTCTTTTTGAGGCAAACAATCTTGCTTTCTTTAAGACTCATTACTACGGCGGTCTTAAAAAATATCAGTGGACAACAATTCCGCTTTCACTTCACGGTTCGGTTGTAAAGCTTGACGGTACAAGAGTTGACATCTGCTGGGGCGATGATGAGAACGAAAGCTGTTTCTGCATTACAGACCTTCTTCCGCACCTTGCAAGGGAGCAGGCGTCAAAGCCAATGGCAAAGGCAATTGAGGGCGAAAATCTCAATGTTATCCTCGGCTCTCGTCCGTATGATGCAGACAGCGAGGAAAAGGACCTTGTAAAGCTTAATGTAATGGCTATTCTCAATGAGAAGTATGGCATTTGCGAGGGTGACTTTCTTTCGGCTGAGCTCTGCCTTATCCCGTCTTTTAAGTCAAGAGATATCGGTTTTGATAGAAGCATGATCGGCGGTTACGGTCATGATGATAAGGTTTGTGCTTATCCGGCTGTTATGGCGGCTCTTGATGTTGAAATGCCCGAGCAGACTTGTATCACATATCTTACAGACAAAGAAGAAACAGGCAGTGACGGCAACACAGGTATGCAGAGCGACTTCCTCCGTTTCTTCATCTATGACCTTGCAAAGCAGGACGGTGTTGACGGCTACCGTGTTCTTTCAAAAAGCACCTGTCTTTCAGCCGATGTAAATGCCGCATTTGATCCGACTTTTGCGTCTGCATATGAGGCTAACAACTGCTCATACATTAACAACGGTGTAATTATTTCAAAATACACAGGTCACGGCGGAAAGTATGACACATCAGATGCGTCTGCCGAATATATGGGAAAAATCAGAGCTATGCTTGAGAACAACGATATTCTCTGGCAGGTCGGTGAACTCGGCAAGGTTGACGGCGGCGGCGGCGGAACAATCGCAAAGTATGTTGCCAATATGAATGTCGATGTTGTTGATCTCGGCGTTCCCGTGCTTTCAATGCATGCTCCGTTTGAAATTGTTTCCAAGACAGATGTTTATATGGCATACAGAGCATTCTTCACTTTTTTTGATACAAAAGATTAATTTCGGAAAAAATACAAAAAACACTTGATTTTTGCACCGAGTTGTGATATCATACTACTTGCGGCTGATAAAAGGCCGCATATGCGCCGGTAGCTCAGCTGGATAGAGTGTCTGACTACGAATCAGAAGGTCGGGAGTTCGAGTCTCTTCCGGCGCACCAAGTTAAAAGCTACATTCAAAGCAATTTGGATGTAGCTTTTACTTTTTATTTTATATTGTAAGCGCCTCATGTT
>ERZ1031719.719-NODE-719-length-11585-cov-3.317606_pt1 | contig 11585 bp, 10 predicted proteins | sample MGYA00516702_ERZ1031719 | MGnify/ENA primary metagenome ERZ1031719 (study PRJEB33719, sample SAMN04261227) | wastewater metagenome | biome: rural village; feature: human; material: feces | host: Homo sapiens | place: El Salvador | collected 2013-01-07 ...
ATATTGTCTGTGAAGCGGTGCCACTAGGGGCACCAGAAAGTCCGCTCATTGTCTGCGGATTTGCCGGACACACCTTGTGGAAAGTCCAAACATGGAAAGACACAGAATTCGATGTCCAACGCGGCATGGAAGAAATATTCGGATTTTCCTCCAAAGAATTGCCGCCTCCGGTTGCATCTGGAACGCGATAGTCCCTTTTTCTTGTCATAAAACGTATCCCGGTAAGATGCAAAGCATGACAACTCCGTTTTCTGGAAATAAAAAAAGAAAGCGTAAACGCTTTCTTCTTCGGGTTGGGCTGTTATTACTAACAGTAGCAGTTCCTAGGGGAATCGAACCCCTGTTTTCGCCGTGAGAGGGCGACGTCTTAACCGCTTGACCAAGGAACCGAACAAATGCTATTATAACAGGCTTTCAAAAAAAAGCAACCCCTTTTTTGAAATTTTTTTAAAAAGCTGAAAATTCTGTACAATTCGTGGAAAAAGGAGTATGATGGATTGCGATAGAGTAACGTGGTAAAGTGCAGGAAAGTAAAAGCAGAAACGATACTTCCTGACGCAGAAAGAGAGGTTTGTGCGATGTCGCTGGAGAGGGCAAAGGCATATTTAAAAGAATATAAGATGGAAGATCAGATCCGGGAGTTCCCCGTCTCCTCGGCAACGGTGGAACTGGCGGCGGAAGCACTGCACACGGAAGCAGGGCGGATTGCAAAGACCCTGTCTTTTCTGGTGGACGGAGAGGCGGTGCTGATCGTGTCTGCGGGAGATGCCCGGATTGACAATGCAAAATACAAGGCATTTTTCCATGCGAAGGCGAAGATGCTTGCGCTGGATGAGGTGGAGGAACGGATCGGACATGCGATCGGAGGCGTCTGCCCGTTTGGAATCAAGGAAGGCGTGCGGGTGTATCTGGACGAGACTTTGAAAAAATATGAGACGGTTTTTCCGGCGTGTGGGAGCAGCAACAGCGCGATTGAACTGACGATACCGCAGTTGGAGCAGCTTGCAAAACCGGTGTGCTGGGTAGATGTCTGCAAACTGCCGGCATAAAAGCCTGTATTTTCGAGAAAAAGCTTGCATTTCCCATAAAAAAGTGCTACTTTAATATATGATAACACGATGACTTGATTGAGAGAGGACGAAAGCCCTCTCTCAATTCACGTTTATGCCCTGTAAAGTCTGTGTAAAGGCCGGGTGGGCAGTTTGTTACAATTAAAATTGAATATGGAGAAAGAAGGTGTACACATGTCAAAGCGTGAAACATACGAAGCGCGCACCGAAGAACTGATTACTCCGATCTTAGAGCGCATGCATTTTGAACTCGTGGATGTGGAGTATGTAAAAGAAGGCGGAACCTGGTATCTGAGAGCCTACATCGACAAGGAGGGCGGGATCACCGTCAACGACTGCGAGGCAGTGGCGAGAGAGATGAATGAGATTCTTGACCGCGAGGACTTCGTGGAAGATTCCTACGTGTTCGAGGTAAGTTCCCCGGGACTTGGCAGACCGCTCAAGAAAGAAAAAGATTATGTCCGGAGCATGGGAAAGGAGATTGAGATCCGCACTTACCGTGCAATCAACCGGGAAAAGGAATTTTATGGTATTTTATCTGCATATGATGAAAGTACTGTGACAATAGAGACAGAAAACGGAGAGAAAATGACGTTTGAGAAGCCGGATATCGCGCTGATCCGTCTGGCATTCGATTTTTGATAAAATATATGCTAATAACCACTAAGGAAACAGAAGGATAATAAAATGAGTAGTAATAATGAGTTATTAGAAGCATTGAATATACTGGAACGTGAGAAGAATATCAGCAAGGAGACACTGCTTGAGGCAATCGAGAATTCACTGGTGACCGCCTGCAAGAACCATTTCGGTACATCCGAGAATGTAAAGGTGACGATGGACCCGCAGACCTGTGAGTATCATGTGTTCCAGGAGAAGACCGTAGTAGAGCAGGTGGAGGATCCGGTAGAGCAGATCAGCCTTGTCAATGCCAAGATGGTGGATTCCAAATACGAGATCGGAGATATCGTGAATGTCGAGATCCAGTCCAAGGAGTTCGGACGCATCGCAACACAGAATGCCAAGAATGTCATCTTACAGAAGATCCGTGAAGAGGAGCGCAAAGTTTTATACAACCAGTATTACAGCATGGAAAAGGATGTTGTGACCGGTGTGGTACAGCGTTACATCGGAAGAAACGTGAGCGTCAACCTTGGCAAGGTGGATGCGATCCTGACTGAGAACGAGCAGGTGAGAGGCGAGGTATTCCAGCCGACCGAGCGCATCAAGGTCTATATCCTGGAGGTGAAGGATACGTCCAAGGGACCGAAGATTCTCGTGTCAAGAACCCATCCGGAGCTGGTAAAGCGCCTGTTCGAGTCTGAAGTGACCGAGGTGAGAGAGGGAATCGTTGAGATTAAAGCGATCGCGCGGGAGGCAGGAAGCAGAACCAAGATTGCCGTCTGGTCCAATGATCCGGATGTGGATCCGGTGGGCGCATGTGTCGGTATGAACGGTGCGAGAGTCAATGCGATCGTCAACGAACTGCGCGGTGAGAAGATTGACATCATTACCTGGAATGAGAATCCGGCAATGATGATCGAGAACGCATTGAGCCCGGCAAAGGTTATTTCTGTTATCGCGGATGCGGAGGAGAAGTCGGCGAAAGTCATCGTTCCGGATTATCAGCTTTCCTTGGCGATCGGCAAGGAAGGACAGAATGCGAGACTTGCGGCAAGACTTACCGGCTTTAAGATCGATATCAAGAGCGAGACACAGGCCAGAGAGTCCGGCGACTTCATGGATTATGAGAGCGAGTACGAGGACGACGAGTATTACGAGGATGACGAGTACGCAGAGGACGGCGAATATACCGAAGACGGCGAGTATGCCGGGGACGGATATGCTGAGGATGCGGATGCCGAGGGAGAATACGCTGAGGAATCCGAACTTGCGGATGAGACAGACACAGAGAATGAAGAAGAGTAGGCAGGGGTTGATCAGAGAATGGCAAACAAAAAGATTCCAATGCGCCAGTGCGTGGGGTGCAGAGAGCTTAAGCCGAAAAAAGATATGATCCGGGTAATCAAGACGGCGGCGGAAGATGAGGCCTCCTCACAGATTGTACTTGATGCCACGGGGCGGAAAAACGGCAGAGGCGCTTATGTGTGTCCGAACAGTGAGTGCCTGCGCGCGGCAATAAAAAACAAGGGTCTGGAACGATCATTAAAAATGCCAATTCCAAAGGAAGTCTATGATACACTGACAAAGGAGATGGAGAAGTTTGAAACCAGATAAAGTGTTGTCGATGCTTGGCATTGCAGCCAAGGCGGGCGGTGTGGCAAGCGGAGAGTTTTCCACAGAAAAAGCAGTGAAGGATGGCAGGGCATGGCTTGTCATTGTCGCGTCGGATGCGTCTGAAAATACACAGAAGCATTTCCGGGATATGACGACTTTTTATGAAGTTCCGATGTATGTGTACGGAGAAAAAGAGACATTGGGACATTTCATTGGAAAGGAATTCCGTGCATCGCTTGCAGTGACAAACGAAGGGCTGGCCCATTCGATCGAAGATAAATTGAAACTGACGTTAACAACTGAATAATGGAGGAAACAGGATATATGGCAAAAATGAGAGTTCATGAACTTGCAAAAGAGTTAGGAATAGAAAACAAACAGATTATTGAATTTTTAAGTACGACGGAGCATGCGGTAAAGTCGCACAGCAGCAGCATTGAGGATGATGTGCAGAAAATGGTGCGCGACAAGTTCCAGAAAAAGGCAGCACCGAAGGTAGAGACTGCGCCGAAGGCAGAGACTGCGCCGAAGACAGAAGCGGCGTCGAAGGCTGCTGAGGGCACAGATGGCAGATCGGAGCGCCCGAAGAAGAAGTCCAGCATTACCGCAGTATTCAATCCGCAGTACAGCAAGCAGGGAGGCGGACGCCGCCCGCAGGGAGACCGTGACCGCCGTCCGATGAACGGAGATCGTCGTCCGATGAATGGAGACCGCCGTCCGCAGGGAGGCAGACCGGAGCAGCGCCAGGCAAGACCGGCAAACAGCTTTGATGTCAAGAGAGCATTTGAGCGTGCAATCAACCCGGAGGCTGCAAAGGCGGCCGAGGAGGCAGAGCGTCAGGCAGCGGAGCGCGCAAAGGCAGTAAGAGCGGCAGCAGCGGAGAAAAAGCCGCAGGAGACGGCCGCAAAGCAGCCGGAGCGCCGTGAAAATGTATACGAGAATGTGTATGAGAACGTATATGCACAGAATCCGCAGGCACGCCCGCAGGGAGACCGCGACAGAAGACCGGGAGCAAACGGAGACCGTCGTCCGCAGGGAGACCGCGACAGAAGACCGGGAGCAAACGGAGACCGTCGTCCGATGAACGGAGACCGTCGTCCGCAGGGAGACCGCGACAGAAGAACGGGACAGAATGGATACGGCAACCGCGGCGGCAATAATGGCGGAGGAAGACCGTACGGTGGAGGAAGACCTGGCGCAAACGGTGGTCAGGGAGACAGAAACGGAGGTCGTGGCGGCAATGGTTACCGCGGTGGCAACCCGTCCGGCAGACTGGACCGTGAGATCGACCGTATGAACAAGGAGACCGCAGCATCCACAGAAGAACTGCGTGGCAAGGAGTCCAGAGAGCGCGAGAAAGACCGCAACAAGAACGGCAGACAGAGAAACGATTATGATGCACTTGGCGGCAAGAAGCAGGAACGCTTCGTAAATCTGGAAAAGAACGGCGGCAAGAAGAAGCCGAACCAGCAGCCGCAGCCGAAGCAGGAAGAGGATGTGATTAAGACACTCGTTCTGCCGGAGAAGCTGACGATCAAAGAGCTTGCCGATAAGATGAAAGTGCAGCCGTCCGTGATCGTGAAGAAGCTTTTCATGAAAGGCACGATGGTGACGGTGAACCAGGAAGTGGACTATGAGATGGCGGAGGAGATCGCGCTTGAGTTCAACTGCATCTGCGAACCGGAAGAAAAGATCGATGTGATCGCAGAACTCTTAAAAGAAGAAGAAGATCCGGAAGAGACACTTGTGGCACGTCCGCCGGTTGTCTGCGTCATGGGTCATGTCGATCATGGTAAGACGTCCCTGTTGGATGCGATCCGCTCCACCCGTGTGACAGACAAAGAGGCAGGCGGTATCACACAGCATATCGGTGCATCTGTCGTTTCAATCAACGGTCAGAACATCACATTCCTGGATACACCGGGACATGAGGCATTCACGGCAATGCGTATGCGTGGAGCAAATTCCACCGATATTGCGATTCTGGTAGTCGCTGCAGACGATGGTGTCATGCCGCAGACGATTGAGGCAATCAACCATGCAAAAGCGGCGGGAGTGGAGATTATCGTTGCCATCAACAAGATTGATAAGCCGAGTGCCAATATTGAGCGCGTGAAGCAAGAGCTGTCCGAGTACGAACTGATTCCGGAAGACTGGGGCGGAAGCACGGTATTTTGTCCGGTATCTGCGCATACTAAGGAAGGTATCGAGAATCTGCTGGAGATGATTCTTCTGACTGCTGAGGTACTTGAGTTAAAGGCGAATCCAAAGCGTAATGCGAGAGGTCTTGTCATCGAGGCACGTCTGGATAAGGGACGCGGTGCAGTTGCCACCGTTCTGGTACAGAAGGGTACCTTAAAGGTTGGTCAGCCGGTTGCATGCGGAAGCTGCTACGGCAAGGTGCGTGCAATGATTGACGACCAGGGAAGAAGAGTCAAGGAGGCAGGACCGTCCACACCGGTGGAGATCCTAGGACTTTCCTCGGTACCGGAGGCAGGCGAGACATTTGTTGCCATGGATACGGAGAAGGAGGCAAGAGCATTTGCCGAGACTTATATTTCCGAGGGCAAGAACCGTCTGATCGAAGATACCAAGGCGAAGATGTCGCTGGATGATCTGTTCTCGCAGATTCAGTCCGGTAACGTCAAGGAACTGGATATTATTGTAAAGGCAGATGTACAGGGTTCTGTGGAGGCTGTAAAGCAGAGTCTTGAAAAGCTGTCCAACGAAGAGGTAGTAGTAAAAGTAATTCACGGCGGTGTCGGTGCCATCAATGAGTCCGATGTCAGCCTTGCTTCCGCATCCAATGCGATCATCATCGGATTCAACGTTCGTCCGGACCCGATGGCGAAGACAACGGCGGACAAGGAGAACGTCGATATGCGTCTCTACAAGGTCATCTACAATGCGATCGAGGATGTAGAGGCGGCTATGAAGGGAATGCTCGACCCGATCTTCGAGGAGAAGGTGCTCGGTCATGCGGAGGTGCGTCAGATCTTCAAGGCATCCGGAATCGGAAATATCGCAGGTTCCTATGTGCTTGACGGTGTGTTCCAGAGAGGCTGCAAGGTTCGTATTTCCCGCGCCGGAGAGCAGATCTTCGAGGGTAATCTGGCATCCTTAAAGCGTTTCAAAGACGATGTGAAGGAAGTAAAAGCCGGATACGAGTGCGGTCTTGTCTTTGAGGGCTTTAATGACATTGCAGAGCTTGATATCGTTGAGGCATACACGATGGTGGAGGTACCACGTTAACAAACGTTTTGCGTGTATGGAAGGAGCTATAAATTGAGAAAAAACAGTATTAAAAATACCCGGATCAACGGGGAAGTGCTGCGCGAGTTGTCGAATATCATCCGCGGGGAGATCAAGGACCCGCGGATCAACCCGATGACCAGCGTGGTCACCGTGGAGGTTGCACCGGATCTGAAAACCTGCAAGGCTTATATCAGCGTGCTCGGGGATGAAGAATCCCAGAAGGCAACGCTCGCAGGTCTTAGAAGTGCGGAGGGTTACATCCGCAGGCAGCTTGCCCACAGCATCAACCTTAGGAATACGCCGGAGATCACATTTGTGTTGGATCAGTCCATCGAGTACGGTGTGCGCATGTCCAAGATGATTGATGATGTGACAAAGGATATTCCGGATCGGACGGATGAGGCAGAAGAGGAAACAGAAGAATGACGAATTTTGATGATTTTCTGGCAGAGGTTCATACGGTTGCCATCGGCGGACACATCCGTCCCGATGGCGACTGTGTGGGCTCCTGCCTTGCTACTTATAATTACATTAAAACATGGTATCCCGACATCGACGTGACGGTTTATCTGGAGCCGATTCCCAATATTTTCAAATTTATGGCGCGCTCCAATGAGATCGTCTCCGACTTTTCCGGGGATACGGTATACGATCTGTTTATCGCACAGGACTGCGGGGATACCGGACGTCTGGGCGGTGCGGCGCATTTCTTTGAGCAGGCCAAGCATACCGTCTGTGTGGATCACCACATCAGCAACCAGAGCTTTGCGCAGGACAACTATATTTTTCCGCAGGCAAGTTCTGCGTCGGAGCTTGTCTATGAACTGCTTCCAAAGGAGCGCATCACAAAGGAGATCGCCGAGTGCATCTATACCGGAATGGTGCATGACACCGGCGTTTTCCAGTATTCGTGTACATCGAGAAAAACGATGGAGATCGCGGGTGCGCTGATGGAGTGCGGGATTAATTATCCGAAGATTGTGGATGATACTTTTTACACAAAGACATACAACCAGAACCGCATTATGGGGCTTGCACTGTTAAAGAGCAGGCTGCACCTGGACGGAAAATGTATTTCCAGCGTGATCACGGAGGAGGAGATGACGCAGTATGACGTGCTGCCAAAGCATCTGGACGGCATTGTGAATCAGCTCCGCGTGACCAAGGATGTGGAAGTGGCAGTCTTTTTGTATGAGACGGGAGACGGCACGTTTAAGGTGAGCACCAGATCCAGGGAAGTGGTGGATGTCTCGAAGGTGGCGGTAAAGTACGGTGGCGGCGGACACATCCGGGCAGCCGGATTTTCCATGACTGGCGATGCAGATGCCATCATCGAACAGATTATTTCGGATCTGGCAGAACAGATAAAGTGAGAAAAAAGCAGTATGATGAATGGAATTATCAATATCTATAAGGAAAAGGGATTTACCTCGTTTGACGTCGTGGCTAAGCTTCGGGGGATCTTAAAGACCAGAAAGATCGGACACACGGGAACGCTGGATCCGGATGCGGAGGGGGTGCTCCCGGTGTGTATCGGCAAGGCGACGAAGATCTGCGAACTGCTGACGGACAAGACGAAGGAATACGAGGCTGTCATGCTGCTTGGAAGAACGACGGACACGCAGGATGTGACGGGCGAGACCCTGACGCAGCAGGAGGTGCGCTGCAGTGCAAAGGAAGTGGAAAAAGCGGTTCTCTCGTTTGTAGGTGATTATATGCAGGTGCCGCCGATGTATTCTGCCTTAAAGGTTGACGGCAGGAAGCTGTGTGATCTGGCACGGGCCGGCGTGACCGTGGAACGTGCGGCGCGTCCGGTTCATATTTTTTCCATCGAGATCCTTTCGATCGAACTGCCGCGTGTCAGGATGCGTGTCTGTTGTTCCAAGGGAACGTATATCCGCACGCTCTGCCAGGATGTGGGGGAGGCGCTCGGCTGCGGTGCGTGCATGGAATCGCTGCTCCGCACGAGAGTCGGAGAGTTCGCGCTTGCGGACGCCATAAAGCTGTCCGAGGTGGAGGCGTACGTGATTGCACACAGGTCGGATGCGACGGAGACAGAAGAACTGCAGCTTCCGTTCCTTCAGGCGGTGGATACCGTCTTTCTAAAATATGAGAGCGCGACGGTGGACGGACAGTTCCGCAAATATTTATATAACGGAAACCGGCTGCGCCCGGAGATGTTTTTGGAGGAACATGAGAGCATGAGAATGGCGCCGGTCCGCGTCTACGACGATGAAGGCGCATTTTTCGGCATTTATGAATATCAGGCGGAAAAGGAAGACTATAAACCATTAAAGGTGTTTAAGTAGATCATGAAATATATCAGGAACACAACGGATTTTTATATAGAAGAGAATACGGTGCTTTCTCTCGGCAAGTTTGACGGGATTCACAGGGGACATGAGCAGCTGCTGCAGTATTTTGCAAAGAAAAAGGACGAAGGTCTCGCGGGAGCGATTTTTACCTTCGATATTCCACCTCGCAGAAATGTGCAGAATGTGGAGGCGAAGGTGCTGACCACGAATGAGGAAAAAAGGCACATGTTTGAGCGTCTGGGGATTGATTATGTGGTGGAGTGCCCGTTTACGCAGGAGATCATGTGCATGGAGCCGGAGGATTTCATCGCAAAGATTGTGCGGCAGCTTCATGTAAAGTGCATGGTTGTGGGGGAAGACTTTCATTTCGGACATAATCGCAGGGGCGATTACCATATGCTGCGGCAGTATGCCGGAAAATACGGATACGAAGTGATCGTTGTGGAGAAAATAAAAGAAGACAGCCGGGACATCAGCAGCACGTTCGTGAGGGAAGAGATCGCAGCCGGGAATATCGAGAAGGCAAATCATCTTCTGGGATACCGTTACTTTGTGACCAGCAGAGTCCTGCACGGCAACCAGATCGGAAGAACGATCGGGATTCCGACCATCAACCAGCTGCCGCCGAAGGAGAAGCTGCTGCCGCCGAACGGTGTCTACGTGACGGAGGCATACATCGGAGACCGGTGGTACCGCGGCATCAGCAACGTGGGGTGCAAGCCTACGATTGAGGGAGAGTATCCTGTCGGGGTGGAGACACATCTGCTGGATTTCGCGGAAGATGTCTACGATAAGATGGTGACGGTGGAGTTCTTAAGCAGAGTCCGCAGCGAGCGGAAATTTGCATCGATTGAGGCGCTCAAAGAGCAGATGCAGAACGATGTTGCCTATGGCCGTGCCTATTTTGAAAAACACACCTCGTAATAATTATTACATAAATGTTACAAAAATATGTTGACATCGTAAAAAATCGTTGCTATACTGGACGTTAGATTTAAAAATGAGCACAAACTAGAATTGCGCAGGAGACGGCGCAAGAATGGAGAGTCATATGAAAGCACGATTAGCGAGAATCGCAGGTTTGGTCCTGGCGGGAACTCTGGTGGTTTCCACAGCGGCAATAGATCAGAAGTCAAAGAATACAGATGCGGATACCAGTGCAACCGTGGCGTCCGGTGTTACCAGCGCACTGTCCGGAAGTCTCAGTGACGCGGCGATGGGCGTGGCCGGTGTTTCCGGAATGGACATTGCAAGAACGGCACAGGGACAGGAAGCGGTTGAAGAGGGCACCGAATCAGCAGAGGCGGGTGTGGATGTGGATGCATCGACGTCTTCTGCCGCTGCCGGAGTATCGGCAGAGCTTGCAGATGCAGCAGCCGCGGCCTCACAGGCGCAGGACGAACTTACAGAGACGGAGAGCACAGAGGAGCAGACAGAGAGTACAGAGCAGGATGCCGCACAGCAGGCGGCGAGCGCTTACGGATATACCAATCTCGGTGTGGCGAATGTTGAGGGCAATCTCAACGTCCGTGCAGCGGCAGGCACTGATGCAGATGTCGTGGGCAAGATGCCGAACAACGCAGGATGTGAGATCCTCGGCGTGGAAGGCGAATGGACACAGATTAAGTCCGGTTCCGTGGAAGGTTATGTAAAGTCGGAGTATCTTCTGACCGGAGATGCGGCGCTTGCCAGAGCGGATGAGGTAAAGCAGACGCTTGCCACCGTGACGACGACAACCCTTTACGTCAGAGAGCAGCCGAACACCGACTGCGCGATTGTCACAATGATGCCGCAGGGCGAGGAACTCGAGGTGCTCGAGGTGCTTGACGGATGGGTGAAGATCAACGTCGACAGTGATGAGGGATATGTCTCTTCCGATTATGTAGAGATCTCGACAGAGCTTTTAAAGGCGATGACCATGACTGAGATCCGGTATGGACAGGGTGTTTCGGATGTGCGTGTATCGCTGGTGCAGTATGCGACACAGTTTGTCGGCAATCCGTATGTATGGGGTGGCACAAGTCTGACCAGAGGTGCGGACTGCTCCGGTTTTGTCATGAGCGTATTTGCCAACTACGGCATTTCCCTTCCGCATTCTTCCGGCGCGCAGTCGAATTGTGGAACGAAGATTTCGGCCTCTGAGGCACAGCCGGGAGATCTGTTCTTCTACGGAAACGGAAGCCGCATCAACCACGTGGCAATCTACATCGGCAACGGACAGGTGGTACATGCAAGTTCACCGAAGTCCGGCATCAAGATTTCCGGTGCCTATTACCGTACGCCGGTCAAAGTTGTGCGTGTGATCAATAATTAAAAAGTTGTTTACAAGCGTATGCAGCTATGCTATAATGCGTGAGTATGAGTTCAGCCCATATTCGGTAAATGGACACTCCAACCTTTTACTGAGTATCATACACAGTCGGGCGATGGGCCAAAAGGGCCCGGTATGGCAGAAGCCATCCAAACAGAATATTATAAGGAGGATCAGAACATGATCGCAAAGGACAAGAAGCAGAACATTATCGCAGAGTATGGAAGAACACCGAATGACACAGGTTCACCGGAGGTACAGGTTGCTCTTTTGACAGCACGTATCGAGGAGCTTACCGCTCACTTAAAGGAGAACCCGAACGATCATCACTCCAGAAGAGGTCTTTTAAAGATGGTTGGTCAGAGACGTGGTTTACTTGCTTACTTAAAGAAAGTA
>ERZ1031719.726-NODE-726-length-11534-cov-3.399425_pt1 | contig 11534 bp, 10 predicted proteins | sample MGYA00516702_ERZ1031719 | MGnify/ENA primary metagenome ERZ1031719 (study PRJEB33719, sample SAMN04261227) | wastewater metagenome | biome: rural village; feature: human; material: feces | host: Homo sapiens | place: El Salvador | collected 2013-01-07 ...
AGTTGCAAACCAATATGCGCTTCAAAAGGGCGCAATCTATTATGATTTGCAAAATTTTTATGAGGAAAACGCCCGGGTGCGCGTTCCCGCAGATCCTGCACTTTCGCCGATGCAGAACGCGCAAAAATATTATAAGGAATACCGCAAAAAGCAAACCGCCGAAAGCAGGCTTTCCGATTTTATCAAGGCGGCAAACGATGAAGCGGCATATCTTGATTCCGTAACGGACGCTCTTTCGAGAGCACAAACTGACCCGGAAATAACGGAAATTAAAAACGAACTTGTGCAAACAGGCTTTTTAAAACGACGCCCCGCCAAAAATCAAAAAAATACAAAGCAGCTTCGCCCAATGGAATTTGAAAGCTCCGAGGGCTTCAAAATATTCGTGGGCCGCAATAATATTATGAACGATAAGCTCACGCTTAAAACCGCAAAAAATTATGATTTGTGGTTTCATGTTAAGGAAGGCGCAGGCGCTCATGTTGTTGTTCAAAGCGAAAACGGCAGGGAATTTACCGATAAGCTGATTCGCGAGGCGGCAATGCTTGCCGTGCAAAACAGCAAGGCGGCTTCATCCTCGAATGTTGCCGTGGATTACACAATTATAAAAAATGTTAAAAAGCCAAACGGTGCAAAGCCCGGCATGGTTATTTACGATAATTATAAAACCGAGTATGTAACGCCAAATTTTGATGAGCTTGAAAGGATAAAAAGAATTGTATAACATAGCAGTTGTTCTTGCGGCGGGAAACGGCACAAGAATGGGAATAGATAAAAGTAAGCTGCTTATCGATATAGGCGGCAAAACGGTTATAGAGCGCAGCGTTGCCGTGTTTGAAAATATGGCGGAAATCGACGAAATCATCGTTGTTTGCCGCGAATGCGATGTTGAAATCTTTTCAAAATTACTTCCGCAGGAAAATATCACCTTTGTTATCGGCGGCGAAACAAGGCAGCAAAGCGTAAAAAATGCGGTTGAAACGATTGATGATTGTGATTATATCATTATTCACGACGGTGCACGCCCGCTTGTTACTCCCAAAACGGTTGTTAAAACGCTTGACGAGGCGCAAATCCGCAAGGCGGCCGCAACAGGTGTTTTTGTTAAGGACACCGTTAAGGTTGTGGATGAAGGCCTTAATATAGTCGGCACGCCTAACAGAAAAAATCTTGTGCTTATTCAAACTCCGCAGATTTTTGAATTTAATACATATAAAAATGCGCTTGAAGCCGCTCAGAAAGACGGTAAAGATTATACGGACGATTGCCAGCTTGTTGAGCATATCGGCGTTGAATGCGGCGTTGTTATCGGCGAATACGAAAATATAAAAATCACCACCAAAGGCGATGTGCCGATGGCGGAAAGTATATTAAAAGCAAGAGCCGGAAAGGAGCTTTGATATGAATATCAGAATAGGGCACGGATATGATGTGCACAAGCTCGTTGAGGGCAGAAAATGCATAATCGGCGGCGTTGATATACCGTGCGAGCTTGGACTCCTCGGCCATTCCGATGCCGATGTGCTTCTTCATGCCGTTTCCGATGCATTGCTCGGCGCGGCGGCACTCGGTGATATCGGCAAGCATTTTCCCGATACGGATGAGCGATTTGCGGGCGCAAACAGCTTTGTGCTGCTGCAAAATGTAGTTGCGCTTCTTGCAGAAAAAGGATTTAAGGCATCAAATATTGATGCCACAATAATTGCGCAGGTTCCGAAAATGGCGCCGTATATCGATGAAATGCGCGCCAATATCGCAAAAGCCTGCGGAATTGACACCGATTGCGTTTCCGTTAAGGCAACCACGGAAGAAAAGCTCGGCTTTACCGGTGCCAAGCAGGGCATAGCCGCTCATTGCGTGTGCCTGATTGAAAAGGCGTAAGCACAAAATCAACTGCTTTGCCGCTTTTTTTATGGCCGAACAATAATATTATGGTTTTAAATATTATATATGAATAAATTGCGCCGCTGCCCAATATGATTTATTTGGGCACGGCGTTTTTTTATATGATTTTAGGATTTTTTTTGAAATATTTGTAAACACTATTGACAAATAGGAAAAACTTGCTAAAATAGTAATTAGCACTCAGGGATAAAGAGTGCTAAAACATTTAAAATAATTTTCAGAGGTGAAATTTTATTATGACTATTAAACCACTTGCAGATAAGGTATTGCTTGCTCCTATGGAAGCAGAGGAAACAACAGCCTCAGGCCTCTTTATTGCAGCATCTGCTCAGGAAAAGCCCGAATTTATGACCGTTTCCGCTGTCGGCCCCGGCACGGAAAAATATCCCATGACCGTTAAGGTAGGCGATAAGGTTATCATCACAAAATACAGCGGCACTAATGTTAAGGTAGACGGTAAAGAATACACTATCGCTTCCGTTAAAGACATTCTTGCGGTTGTTGACTGATTTATTAAAACAGGAAAGGAATGATTGATTATGGCAAAAGATATAATTTACGGCGAAGAAGCTCGCAAGGCTCTTCAAAGCGGTATCGATAAGCTTGCAAATACCGTTAAAATCACACTCGGCCCCAAGGGCAGAAATGTTGTTCTCGATAAAAAATACGGCTCACCGCTCATTACAAACGACGGCGTAACCATCGCAAAGGAAATCGAGCTTGAAAACCCATTTGAAAATATGGGCGCTCAGCTTGTTAAAGAGGTTTCCTCCAAAACAAACGACGATGCGGGCGACGGCACCACAACAGCAACTCTTCTTGCTCAGGCACTTGTTCGCGAGGGCATGAAGAATGTTGCCGCAGGCGCAAACCCGATGGTTGTTAAAAACGGTATTAAGGCAGCTGTTGACGCAGCGGTAGAAGCCGTTAAAGGCAATTCACAGCAGGTTAAAGGCTCCGACGATATCGCAAGAGTAGCAACTGTTTCCGCTGCGGACGAATATGTTGGCAAGCTTGTTGCCGATGCTATGGAAAAAGTTACTTCGGACGGCGTCATCACCGTTGAAGAATCAAAAACAGCCGAAACAACTTGCGAGGTTGTTGAAGGCATGCAGTTTGACCGCGGCTATATCAGCCCCTATATGGTAACGGATACCGATAAAATGGAAGCTGTTATTGACGATGCTCTTATCCTTATTACCGATAAGAAAATCTCAACCGTTCAGGATATTCTTCCGTTGCTTGAATCCGTTCTCAAGAGCGGTCAAAAGCTTGTTATCGTTGCCGAGGATGTTGAGGGCGAGGCTCTTCAAACAATCCTTCTTAATAAACTCAGGGGCACCTTCACCTGCGTTTGCGTAAAGGCTCCCGGCTTCGGCGACAGAAGAAAGGATATGCTTCAGGATATCGCTGTTCTTACCGGCGGCCAGGTTATCACCTCCGATCTCGGTATCGAGCTTAAAGATGCCACAATGGATATGCTCGGCAAGGCTCGCCAGGTTAAGGTTACAAAAGAAAACACCATCATCGTTGACGGTGCAGGCTCCTCTGATGAAATCAAGGCAAGAGTTCATCAGATTAAAGCCGCTATCGAAACCTCCACTTCGGACTTTGACAGAGAAAAGCTTCAGGAACGCCTTGCAAAGATGGCAGGCGGCGTAGCCGTAATCAAGGTCGGCGCTCCCTCCGAAACAGAAATGAAAGAAAAGAAGCTTCGCATCGAAGATGCTCTTGCAGCCACCAAAGCGGCTGTTGAAGAGGGCATCGTTGCAGGCGGCGGCGTTGCTCTTATCAATGCAATCCCTGCGGTTGAAAAGTTGCTTGACACAGAAGATTCGGATTTCAAAACGGGCGTTGCAATCGTGCTTAAAGCCCTTGAAGAGCCTGTTCGCCAAATTGCGGCCAATGCCGGCATGGAAGGCTCCGTAATCCTTGATAAGATCAAGAATGCCGATAAGGCGGGCTACGGTTATAACTTCGCAACAAACGAATATTGCGATATGATTGAAAGCGGCATTGTTGACCCTGCAAAGGTAACACGCTCCGCTATTCAGAACGCGGCTTCCGTTGCTTCCATGGTTCTTACCACGGAATCTCTTGTAACGGATATTAAAGACCCGAAAGAGGACGCAGCCAATGCGGCGGCAATGGCAGCGGCAGCTCAGGGCGGCATGTATTGATAAATAATCCGCAATAATAAAGCGGCTCACGAGTTTTGCTCGCGGGCCGCTTTTTTGCGCGTAATATTCTGCTTGTGTTTAATGTAAAAGCAATCAGTGATGTTTAAAATTATTGCTTTTTGCGCCTGACGGGCTTGCAATCCTGCTTGCTTTCGCAATGCGGGCAGTGCATTATTTTAACATCGCCGGCATTTATCGAAAAAAGCACTTGCGAAAATTTCGGTTTAAAAGTCGTGCCGCATTTTTCGCATCGCCATTCGCTGTGTACCGCAGCATAGGTAAATATTACGGCTTCAACAAAAATTGCTGTAAGCAGAATGTAAAAACCGGTCATTTTTCCCGCCGCGGCAAATGAGCACATGGCAATGATTTCCGCAAGTAAAACAAACACGGATATTATTGTGGTTTTTGAACTGCTCATATCACATTTGGAATTTCTTTATGTATTCATCTATGCAGGCTTGAATAACGCCCTCTGCCGCTTCGCGGTTTTGCACTTCGATAATTGAGGTGGTCTTGCCTTTTTCAAGCGTTTTGTAAACCTCAAAGAAATGCTCAATCTCATCCATGCGGTGAGATGGAAGCTCGTCGATGTCTTTATAGCAATTGTAGTTCGGGTCGTTAACGGGCACTGCAATGATTTTTTCGTCGCGGCTGCCGCCGTCCTCCATAATAAGCACGCCGATGGGCGAGCACTCAACAATCGTCATCGGCAAAATTTCCTCGCTGCAAAGCACAAGCACATCAAGCGGGTCGTTGTCGTTTGCATATGTTCTGGGAATAAAACCGTAGTTTGCAGGGTAGTGTGTGGATGTGAAAAGCACGCGGTCAAGCTTCAGCATGCCGGTTTCTTTATCAAGCTCATATTTGTTTTTGCCGCCCTTTGATATTTCGATAACTGCGTAAAACCTGTTCTTTTTAATTCTTTTGGGGCTTATATTGTGCCAAATGTTCATAATAATCACCATAACCTTTCAGGCAACAAATAGTTTATTAAAAATCACCTTTATATCCTGCGTTGCCTGAACAGGTGTAAATGGTGATTTTAGCCATTTCAAAATTATGCCGCCGGCAAATTTTGAAGGCAATATAATCCGATTAGTGTGATTTTTCACACTAATTCCTCCTTATCTTTATTTAATTTTATCATATGTTTTTTTGTTTATCAATAGTTTCTTGACCTCATTGCGTGTTTGGTATAAAATTTATATGTAATTTATTTTAGGAGATGTTTTTATGCCTTTTATCAACACCACAACAAATGTTTCCGTTTCGCCGGAAAAAGAAATTGCGCTCAAGGCAAAGCTCGGCTCGGCAATCGAATTGCTCGGCAAAAGCGAAAGCTGGCTTATGCTTGCTTTTAACGATAATGCGAATATGTATTTTAAGGGTGATGATGCGCCGATGGCGTTTGTTGATATTGCCGTTTTCGGTAAATCAACAGATGTTCAATGTGAAAATATGACTAAAGAGATTTGCAAAATAATGGAAGAGGTGCTTTCGCTTCCCGCAGACAGGGTTTATGTTAAATATTCCGGCACAAATCAATGGGGCTGGAACAATATGAATTTTTAGGTGATAAAATGACTTTGCAGGAAATTATAGATTCAAGCAATAATATTGTGTTTTTCGGCGGGGCAGGTGTTTCAACAGAAAGCGGCATACCCGATTTCAGGTCTGTTGACGGGCTTTATAATCAAATATATGAATATCCTCCCGAGGAAATTCTTTCACATGATTTCTTTTGGCACCACACCGATTATTTTTATCGCTTTTATCGCGATAAGCTGATTTGCCCCGAGGCAAAGCCCAATGCCGCGCATTATAAGCTTGCGGAGCTTGAAAAAGCAGGCAAGCTAAAGGCTGTTGTAACGCAAAATATAGATGGGCTTCATCAAAAGGCAGGCAGCAAAAATGTGTTTGAGCTTCACGGCTCAACGCTCAGAAATTATTGCACGGATTGTGGGAAATCCTTTGATCGGCAGTATATTGCCAGCCACGGTGGAGTACCGATTTGCGATTACTGCGGCTCGGTTATCAAGCCCGATGTTGTGCTTTACGGAGAATCACTTAATGATGAAACGGTAAATGGTGCGATAAACGCAATAGCCTCTGCCGATTGCCTTGTAGTTGCCGGCACAAGTCTTGTTGTTTATCCTGCTGCCGGTTTTATAAGATATTACAAAGGGGATAAATTTGTTTTGATAAACAAAGCTCCTACTAAGGCAGATTCAATTGCCGATCTCGTTATTCACGACAGTGTCGGAAAGGTGCTTTCGCAAATTGAAGTAAGATGATTTTACAGTGAAGCGAAATGTGCCGTGTATTGTGCAAAGTGCACTAAAAAATAGCTTGTATATAATCTGTGAATTTCAATTCACTGTCTATTATGCACAAAAACAATTGTAAATAAATTATTAACAAATCAATTTTTGTGTTGACTTTGCCGACCGAATCCATATAATGAAGGTGCAACGGAAAAAAGCGCTGCAAATAATTTATTAGGAGGCGGTTTATATGTTTAAACTTCTTATGAAATGTGCTCAAATTCTTGCCGCCGGCGATTTAGCTTATACCGACAGGAAATAATTATTTTAGGGGCGAGCACCCCCGATTCTTTCAAATTATCCCCACGGATTATTTCCGTGGGGTTTCTTTTTTTTTGAGCTCGTTTTAGGTTGCTTTCTAAATTGATCTGTGTATACATTTTTTGCTTTGTAGAAAATGTAAACAATTCCCTTTTTTAAGCAAAATTATTAAAAAATTCTTGCTTATTAATTAAAAATGTGTTAATTTATTCTAAGCGCGTGTTGAGAGAGCGCGTCAGATGATAAGGGGTGGTCAAATGGCTTCTTCACAAGCCGGACTCAAAGAAAAAATCGGTTCTGTAGTCGATAATCTTAAGTATTATTGGAAAGAACCGCCTAAGGGCAGATTTATGTCCTTTAAGGAGATTGCATCCTATGCCTTCGGCGGCATCGGTGCATACTTAATCGTAAGCATGAGCTGGATTTGCATGCTTGCAACAACAAATGTATTTATCACGGGTACTATCGGTATTACACCCACGGATATGTATATCCTTTATGTTATTGCCGTTATCGCCGGTATTCCGCTTACCGGTCTTCGTGCGTCAATTGTTGATAACACCCGAAGTAAAGCGGGTAAATACAGGCCATACATATTGCTTATGGGCATACCGTCTGCATTGATTTTTGTTGCAATGGTTTGGTTCCCGTACGATAAGCTTAAATATTTGGTTGGCGACGGTGTTGTTTTCGGCGAAAAAACTGCGGATTATTTGGCAAAATGCGTAATCTTGCTTTTGTTTAATGTTATTCTTCAGTTTGTTTATATGTTTTTCTATGACGCTTATGAAAACCTCATTCATGTTCTTTCTCCAAACTCTCAGGAAAGAGCTGATGTTGCGTCAATCAAAAGCATTATTTATTCATTAGGACCCTCTGTTGTAAACTTGATTATGCCGCTTGTTGCAGAAAATGTTTTCCATACCAATCAAACGGATATTCGTGTTTACAGACTTGTGTTCCCGATTTTAGGCTTGCTTGGTTCTGCTCTTCTTGTTATTGTTTATGCAAACACACAGGAAAAAATCATCCAGGCAAAAACCCATGTTATTCAAATTAAATTTACAGATGCTTTCAAGGCAGTTGCAAAAAACAAGTATTTTTGGATTATATCTCTTGCAGGCTGGATCGGCTTCCTTGAAATGGCATACACCAATATTCTTGCATGGCTTTATAACTACGGCGGTGCCTGCTCCGGTAATGTTTACAGTATTATTGTTACCTTAAACGGTAACTCGGCACTTTGGGGCATGATTATGGCTCCGTTCTTTATCCGTAAGTACGGTAAAAAGAATGTTCAGATTGTTACTAATATTTTGAACATTATTTTCATTCTTGCAATGATTTTGTTTACGGGTAAAATTACACCTGCCACAATTTGGATGGTTTTGCTTTGCCTCTATTGCAACGGTATCGTCGGTGCATTTGCTCATATTCTCAATCCTTCTATTCAGGCTGATATTCGTGATTATCAGCAGTATAAAACAGGTGAAAGAATTGACGGTATGTTTGCCGCGGTTGCAACAATCGGCTCCGTTATAACTCTCGTTACCTCCGGCGCTATTCCCGCACTTCAGGAAAGGCTCGGAATGAATGTTGAAAACGCAAGAAGAGTTGTAAACGATGCTAATCTTATGTCCCGTGTGCTTCCCGGCGCAAATGAAACAATCGGCCAAATGCTTGCTAAGCAGGCTGCAAACGGTCAGGATATCTTTAATGCGTCTAATGCTCTTTATGATGTAGACGGTGTTCTTATTCCGCTTCTCAGAGTTCTTATTCTTGTTGCTGCAGGCGGTGCCTTGCTCAATGTTATTCCTTTCTTCTTTTATGATTTCACAGAGCGTAAGCAAAAAGCCGTTATCCGCGTTCTTAAAGTTCGCGCTCTGTTTGAGGATTATGCAAACAAGGCTCTTTCGGACAGAGAGCTTGTTGAGGCTATTGATCTTGTAAACGATGCCCGCGAAATGGCTCAGAAAGAGCCTAAGGCCGTTTCCAAGAAAGATTACAAATCACTCAGCGGTAAGGCTAAAAAAGAAGCGAAAAAGGCTTATAACGAAGCTTTGGCTTATAATGAAGAAATTGAGATTTCTCAGTTTGTTTGTGCCGAACTTGATAAATTCAATTCCGATAATGTTAAGCGCCAGGTTGCTCTTTATCAGGCTGTTTACGATGCTGGTCTTGACGGTATCGTAAATATGGATGTTAATGCGGTTAAGCGTGAGCTTGCAGCCGCTAAGGCTCTTCCCAAGAACACCGAGCAGGAAAAAGAAATGTGCAAGATCGAAATCGAGCTTGCCAAGAAAAAGCTTTCTTCTCATAAAAATTATGTTAAGCACTTCGGGCAGGTTAAAGAGTTTGCAGAGCCGGATATGGCTGTTCTTGACGATTACTTTGCAATCGAAGATAAGTGCGACGACAGAATTGCCGAGCTTACCAAGGAAATCAATGAGGCTAAAAAGGCCGGCGATGCAGGCGAGGTTTCAAAGCTTAAGGCAGAGCTTAAAAAGGTTGCCGCAGACCGCAAGGCCGCACGCAAAAGCTCTAAGGAAGAAATGGATAAGCATGCAATGTTTAACCGCGCTGCAGATGCTTATATCACTTCACGCAAGCTTCTTGTTCAGCAGGAGAATTTCTCTCACCTTGATGAAATTGCAGCTCAGTATGAGGATGCAAAAATTCGTGCCGAAGAGGATGAACGCATTAAGCATGAAGAGGAAGAAGCAAAGCGCAAAGAGCTTGAAGCGGAACTTGCCGCTCGCAAGGCTGCCAAAAAAGCAAAGAAAAACTCAAAAAAATAATATTCCGATATTTTGCCGAGGGCTTCTGCCCTCGGCTTTTTATTTATGTGATGTTTTATGAATAGGGCTTACATAAATAAATCACTGTATAAATTTTTATGTTATTAGTGCAAAATCATCATAAATATATTGCTTAATCATAATAAATGTGTTAAATTTAAATAAATGCGCTAAAGCAATAAATTGTTTAGGGGTGATAAAATGGCTTCTGAAAATTCGGGAGTTAAGCAAAAGGTCGGGTCGCTGATTGATAATGTCAGATATTATTGGAACGATCCGCCTAAAGGAAAATATATGAATTTTAAGGAAATAGCTGCTTATGCCGTCGGCGGTATCGGCTCCTATTTCATAATTTCAATGGGAATGGCGCTTCTTGTAAGCACCACCAATATGATTGTAGGCGGCGCAATAGGTATTGCTCCGATGGATATGTATGTGCTTTATCTTATTTCAACTCTTGCCAATATTCCCTTAACGGCAATTCGTGCCAATAAGGTTGATAACACAAGAGGTAAGGGCGGTAAATACAGGCCTTATCTTATTTCAATGGGTATACCGTCTGCAATTATCGCAATCGTTTATGTTTGGTTTCCGTATAATGCACTTTACAGTATTTTTACTCAGCCTATGCTCGGAAAAGACGGCGGCTATATTGCTAAATGCGTTGTTGTTCTTCTTCTCAACTTAGGCTTGCAGTATTATTTTAATTTCTTTAATGATGCTTACACAAATCTCATTCATGTTCTTTCTCCGAACACGCAGGAAAGAACAGATGTTCTTGCCATTAAATCCGTTGTTTATTCGCTTGCACCGTCTATTATGAACATTGTGCTTCCGATTATTGCACAGGTTGCGGCAAATAATAATCTTTATGATATTAAGGTTTACAGAATTTCTTATCCGATATTCGCAATTATCGGTATGTTGCTAACCGTCGTTGTTTATGCAAACACAAAGGAAAAAATCGTTCAGGCAAAAACGCACACAATTCAAATCAGCTTTATTGATTCATTCAAAGCCGTTGCAAAGAATAAATACTTTTGGATTATTGCTCTTGCAGGCTGGATCGGTTTCCTTGAATCGGCATACGGCAATATACTTACATGGTCGTTTAACTACGGCCACACCTGCAACGGTGCCCAGTTTGCAATTATTCAAACTCTCATCGGCAATGCTTCGCTTTGGGGCATGCTTCTTGCCCCCATTTGTATTCGTAAATGGGGCAAAAAGAATGTGCTCGTTGGTGTTAACCTCGGAAATGTTGTTTGCATTCTTGCAATGATAATTGATATGCGCAATATTTGGTGGCTCTTTATCTGCGTTTATTTCAACTGGCTTGTGGGAGCTTTTGAGCAAATCACAACTCCTGCAATTCAAGCGGATATTCGAGATTATCAGCAGTATCGCTCCGGTGAGCGTATTGACGGTATGTTCGCAACAGTGCTCACCATCGGTAATCTTGTAACGCTTCTTACTTCTTCCGTTCTTCCCATGGTTTATGAAAAATACGGCGTTTATGAGGGCAACGGCTATGCTTCGTCGTTTGATATTCTTGATGTAAACACCGGCGATCCGAATCTTCTTTATAAGCTTATGACAGTGCTTATCATAATGGCTGCGGTCGGCGCATTCTTAAACACTGTTCCTTATTTCTTTTATGATTTCAACGAGAAAAAGCAAAAGTCGGTAATCAGAGTTCTCAAAATACGCTCGCTTTTTGAGGATTACGGAAATAACGCTCTTGATAATCATAAAATTGTTGAGGCAATCGATCTTGTTGAAAAATCACGCAAGATGGCTGCCGAAACTCCCAAAAACGTAACAAAAGAAATGTATAAAAGCATTTCTGATAAAAAGCAGCGTAAGGCCGCAAAGAAGGAATATAAAGAGGCTCTTAATTTCAATGAAGAAATTGAAATTTCTAAATTTGTTTGTGCCGAGCTTGATAAGTTTAAATCGGAAAACTATATTTATCAAGTAAAGGTTTATTCGGAAATTCTTGAAAACGGCCTTGCCGGCATTGTTAATGCAAATGAGGCGGATTTAAGGCGTGAAATTGCTCT
>ERZ1031719.731-NODE-731-length-11492-cov-8.932500_pt1 | contig 11492 bp, 7 predicted proteins | sample MGYA00516702_ERZ1031719 | MGnify/ENA primary metagenome ERZ1031719 (study PRJEB33719, sample SAMN04261227) | wastewater metagenome | biome: rural village; feature: human; material: feces | host: Homo sapiens | place: El Salvador | collected 2013-01-07 ...
ACGGCACGCAGTTTCACACGACTCAACTCCGTTTCGTCGGTTCAGCTAGTGTCCCTAGGAGAGGGAAAACAGACTAAATCCTTGCAATTGATACCACAAGAATAATGTCCTCCCCAGAATTTCTAATACTTCTATCGTTCGTATTGAAATTCTTCCCCTCCCTCAGAGTGGAGGGGAAATATATTGTATCTTTATCCTATGCGTTTGGATAAACCCCTCATCCTACCCTTCTCCCCTAGGAGAAGGAACTACTTTCCCTTTGGGAAAGTTTGATAAAAACCTCATATAATTAGTCATACTGAACTTGTTTCAGTATCTCAAACTGGTGTGTTAGGTTTTGCCCCCTCTCCCTTACTCCCTCAGCCATACGGCACGCAGTTTCACACGACTCAACTCCGTTTCGTCGGTTCAGCTAGTGTCCCTTGGAGAGGGAAAGCAGCTAATCCCTTCTCCTTGGGGAGAAGGTTAGGATGAGGGGTGAAACTGAGCACACCAGTTTGAGATACTTCGCTCTGCTCAGTATGACGGAATTTGAGCTGTCATTCCGAACTCGTTTCGGAATCTCTATCCGTACGCACTAGCTAGAGATGCTGAAACAAGTTCAGCATGACAAATTGCGTTAGGTTTACCCCTCTCCCTCAAGGGGCGAGGGAATTTCTATCTGGAGGGTGTAAAATAATTGTCCCCTCTCCCTACCCCTCTCCCACAAGGGGCGAGGGTACAGTTCAAGTGTTTGGAAAAACTAAAATAAAGGGCGGAGATGTGTATCTCTGCCCTTTATTTTTATTCTTTGAAATAATTAAAATTTATAACTTTTTCATCTCACCGATTGAAGTTGTTCTGGTTGTGTTTTGGTATTGTTTAGCGATTCTTTCACGTTGGGTTTGAGAAAGTTGTTTAATAATTTTTCTTTCAGGTTGAGCTTGTGCAATTGTAGATTTTGCCCCAATGTTATTAGTTGAAGTTCCAACACTAGAAGAAGAACTAATAGTTTTATTATTTACTCTTTGAACTTTTTCAAGTGGTTTTCCTTCTTTACCAATAGCCCAACGGAAACCAGCAGTTAGAGAAATACCGTTACGTCCGCCGTTTTGAATCATAGCTTGACCGAATGCCATGTATCTGTCTTTGAAACGTTTTTGAACCCCAACGCCATATTGAATATATGGTTTGATACTCATTTCAGGGAGTCTAACGTCGTTTGCTGAAACTTTAGATTTGTCTAATAAGTTCCAAATCATGTTAACGCCGATATATGGTTGCCAACCGTTTTTGGTATTAGCAATGAATTTAACCCCAGGGGCAATTTGGATTGCGTGAAGAGGGTCGTTTTTGATTTTAACGCCAGCAGCGTTAGTGTAATCGAAAGTATTAACGAAGGTATAGCTTAATAACATACTAGGTTGTATGATAATTTTTCCTTCTTTAAATTCAAAGTTGTAACCAGTTTTGTTACCAACACCAGCCATAAGCATAGTGTAATTATCTGTACCATACATGGTTCTATTGTCGCCAACGATAGCACCAGAAGAAACAGTTGTAGCGTTGAAGAAGTTACCTTTGTATAGAGTTAACGTTCCACCAACAAGACCGCCGTTTTGAGTAGCATCTACTCCAGAGAATCTTTGACTAGCACCGTTGTAGCCGATATATCCAGTCCAAGCTCTATCCCAACCGTGTTTGATAGATTTTATTGGAGTATCGAAACCAACTAAAGTACCATAAGTAATGTTAGAAACTTTAGGTCCGTTTTTAAGTGGAATATTTTCAAAACTTGCATAAGGTTTAACCCACGCACTAGATGTTTCAGCGTTAGCATCGAAAAGTGGTGAGAAAGTACCAACATCTGTTGCATCTCCAGTTGGAGATAGTGCGTATCTGTTAGATGTTTTGATTGCGACACGTTCAAGATATGGAATAGTCATGAAGTTGTCTGCGTTTTGGAAAGCGTAGTTGAATGTTTGGTTCATAGTTGCATTCGCACCAGCTTGAGAAGCAACAGATGGTGCTAAAACTGCTGGGTTGAAGTTGTCACTAGCATTTCCGCTGTTGTTTCCAGCAGAAACTCTGTCGAATATGAAATAACCGCCGTCTTCTCTGTTGTCATAAATGGCGTTGTATTTGTAGATTGGAGTGTAGAATGTTGTTTGAGCAGTGCTTGGAAGGTTGTATTCACCAGTTTTTGGCATACCGTTAACAACATTATTTTTCAATCCAGGTTGAGCAAAATATATTTCAGTAACATCTTTTGTTGAATCAGATAACAAATTCATTCCAACAACATTCAAATTTCCTTGATGAGTGCCGTAATTGTTTGCAGTAATTCTATCCATTTGTTCGTTTGCTAGGTCAACATCTGCAACCAAGTTAGTGTTTCCAGAAAGAGTTACGTTGTTTAATGAAGCAACACCAACTTGGTTGTTCACCATAGATAAAGTACCAGATTGCAAATCTAGATTGTTGCCGTCAAGAACATTATCTCTAGCCCCAAGATGTAGATTTGTACCGCTTAAAGAAATATCTAAGTTTTCAATATTATTATTCAATTGAACGATACTAGAAGAATCACCAGTGATTTTTAGTTCTGGAGTAAGAGTAACTTCTGTTGGAGTATCGATGTCGTTATAGTCATCATCTACATATTGTGGTATATATTTACGAGCACTAGAATCCCATCTACCATTATAATAATATTTATTAATAGGAGTCTTTGTTGTTTCACCAGTAATTTTATCGTTGAAGATAATTTTACCATTGTTTATGGAGTTAAGTGTTACAGCTGTTTTATGTGGTTCCATTTGATAAAAATAGCTTGAGTGCTCGCTGTTATACCCAAGGTTTTTTTCTTCAATCGTATTGGTTACAAATATTGCCTGTTGGTCTTTTTTGTCTCCATTTTGAACGTAGTTTCCAGAGAATAAGGATTCTCCATTATCTGCAACGATATTCAAATCTCGATTGCTCCAGATAGCACCACCTTGAGCTTTGCCTGATTGGGATTTTGCGTAGTTTCCGATGAATGAGGTGTTTTGTATTTTACCAATCCCGACATTAGTTATTTTTGGGCATTTCCAAGACCAGTTTATGTTATTATAAATAGCTCCACCATATGTATTTTCATAGTAGCTTTCTGCATAGTTATTTTGAAAATGAGAGTTCGTAATACTGTCTATTTTCCCTGTATTGTATATTGCCCCTCCTTTGTATTGTACATGGTTGTTTAAGAATGTTCCTGTAATATTACCAATATAGGAAGTCATTTTTAAATTATCATCAATTGTATTCAAACCATCATTATAAATCGCTCCGCCGTAATTCTCAGTGCCTCCATTCCCAATAAACGAGCCAATAATATCTGTAATTCCTCCATAAATGTTGGAAATACCTCCTCCTTGATTTGCTATAAAATCAGCAAGAATTAATTTTATTAGTGCCTGATTAGAGAATGAATAATCGTAGCGATTATTAATGGCTCTGTTGCTATTGTTCGTAAATGTTCCTTCAATTTTATCAATAGTGCCACCATCATTAGTTATATTTGACCCAATAAAATCCCCAACAATATTATTAATAGTTCCGCCACCGTTAATTCCTTTACGATTATTTATATTTGAATTAATAAAAGAACCAACAATATTAGTAATAACTCCATAGTTGTTAGAAATTCCGCTTCCGTTTATAAAGTCAGCAAGGATGGACTTTATTATTCCACTGTTCGATACTGCATAACCACTATTATCTACAAAAAGACCTTCGATTTTATTGATTGTCGCATTTTCATTATTATATATAAGTCCGTTGTCTGTTTTATTTATTGCAAAAGTACCTTTTATATTATCAATATGACCATTGTTATCAATTAATTTACCGCCAATATAATCATATCCATCACCATTCCAAGAAGATGTCCCATCTAACTTGTTAGCAATAAAATTGCCTGTAATATTGCTAATAGTAGCATTTTCATTGTTTAAGATTAAAGGGTCTCTTCCATCTGTATTAACAAAATCTCTAGCAATATTTGCAGATGTGCTATCATTAGTAATTGAACTATTTATGGTATCACCTTGATTATATTTATAGGTAATTGTACTTGTTGGGTTTTGTGGGTTTAATTCCCATGAGCCGTTTACTTTCCCAAATGTTAGAGTAGTATCGCCGTCTGGGTTACCAAATTGTGTTTGGTAGTTAATTTCATAGTATAGAGGAGAAAGTGAACCCGTGGTTTTGTCATAACTATATTGAGTGATGATATTATCGCCAGTAGGTTTTGAGCCATCTTCATTAGCATTAACCTCAGTCATAGTATAATTACTTTGCGGAATAGCTACTTCTGTTCCGTCTTCATATTTGATTTGAACATCGTTATTATGTAGATAATCAAGTGTTGGGGTATCAATAGGTTTTTGTGACAAATCAACTTCGTCAAGCGTTGTAGCTTGAGCTTGTCCAACACCAATAATAGACAACCCCGCAATTGTTGCAATTGCTAAGGTTTTAAATGGTTTATTTTCTTTTTTTACGTTAACACGTTTCATACTTCTTCTTTTCATGTTAGATTATCCTCATACTTTACCTATCGATATTTTTCATATCGACAGAATTGGCCAGTATCTTTAATCTTTTTTTGGTAAATGTTACAATTGTTAAGATTTTTAATTCTTTCTAATAACAACCTCATTTTTATTATAATACTTTTTTATTAATAATTCAAGTCTTAATCAAAAAAATATTGAAAAAATATTAAAAATGTGCTATATAATGAGTATTATGGATATTAAAATTGAGAAAGCTTTTAAACAGGATTCAGTGAATGTGGTTTTTGCCACAAATGATGATTACGCTTGTTATATGGCGGTAGCATTAAAATCTTTATTAGATAATAGAGATGTTGAAAAATTGTATGACATTATTATTCTTGAAGCTGGTGTAACTGATGCCACTAAAGAAATGATTGCTTCAATGTGTGATAGTGAGAAGGTTTCGATTAGGTTTGTTAATTCTAATGACCTCTACGAAACGATTGATACAAGCAAGTTGTTTTGTCATTTGCATTTTTCAAAAGAAATGTATTTGCGATTATTTATTCCGCAAATGATGCCTGCTTATGATAAAGTTATTTATTTGGATTGTGATACCTTAATTACGGGTGATATTTCCAAGTTGATGGATGTCGATTTGGAAACTAATTATGTCGCTGCGGTTAGGGATTATAATACTATTGTGAATTATAGAGCGTTCCCGAATGTTAAAACTTATTTTTCTGTAAATCTAAAATTAAAAGATATTAATAACTATGTGAATTCTGGCGTTCTTTTGATGAATATTCAAGAAATGTTGAAAATCGATATGACTCAGAAAATTTTCGACCTTCTTGATTATTACAAAGAATTTTTGTATCCAGATCAAGATATTTTGAACCTTATTTGCGAAGATAAAATCAAAATTATTCCTAATTCGTGGAATTACGTTATTATTACAAATACTCGACTTATGCAAGATGATTATTTTAAAAATTTAGCGGTCGAATTTGTTGAAGGTATTGCTAATCAGTATGTTCTGCATTTCTTGTCAGAAATTAAACCTTGGAAATATCCAAATATGTATTATGGTCATATTTGGTGGGATTATGCGAAAACTACTCCATTTTTAGAAATTCTAATTGCAAAATTTAGAGAGTTCGAAAAATTTGAACAAGAAAATGCCGATAAACGTCAAAAAGAAATTGATGATGCTATAAAACTTAGCAATGAAGCTAAAGCTTTGAGAAATGGCGAAATTAAAAAATTAAATTAGTGAATGTATTGAAAAAAAAGCTGGAACATATGTTCCAGCCCTTTTCTTATACTTAAATCTTAAGGTTTCTAAAATCCAATTGTGAACATTGCAATAAATCCTGCAACTATCATTGCTGGTCCAAATGGCAAGTATAATCCATTTGCTGCTTGGTTATTTTTTAGTCCCCAGATTAGTTCTTTGCAAGCAAAAAGTCCAAGTCCTACAAGTACAATTGTGCTTGCCCAGTATGCTATTGGATGAGTTAACCATCCCAAGTTTTGTGCGGTCAAAAATCCGATTGTATAAACAATAAAACCAACTAATGCACCTAATGTCATCCAGTTTTTGTTATTAACTAGTTTTTTTATAAACATAGGCAAAGTGATGAACATTTGTACAATTCCACTCAATACAAGAATTGCAACTAAAACTTGAAAGATTGGTAAAAAGTTTGGGTACATAGGAGAGCATCCTAGCATTGAGCCAAAAACAGCTCCAAGTCCTGCTGCAATATATGAATCCCCTTCTCCAAAAGCTCTAGCTCCAACTAAAACAAGTCCAAGTCTTGAAATTGCTTCCATAATTAAAAATCCAAGAATTGCTGCGGCTAAAGAATATAAAATTGGACAACTTAAGAAAAAGTTTAAGTCTAATTTTGGCATTCCGTTTGCTTTGGTATATAAAACAAATGTTAGGATAGCATAAATTATGCTATATAAAATTCCAACGCCAATTAGTGAAAAAGTATGGGCATCTGCAACTTTTTTTTCTAAAATATCGGTTCCTGCTATTGCGATAAATAAACCAGAAACGATTAAAGAAAATACGTATATTCCAATCTGATCCCATCCGATTGGATTCATCATTTCTAGTCCAAATAATGGGTCAAATGGAGTACAAAATCTCAAGAATAATCCAACGAATAATACACCTGTTAAAAGCTCTACAAATGGGTATTGCCAACTGATATGTTCGTGACAAAATGCACATTTCCCTCTTAAAAATAAGTATGAAAATAACGGAATATTATGGTACCATTTTAGCGGAGTTTGGCATTTGGGACATTTTGAAGCTGGAAATACTATTGATTCCTCGCTTACTGTTCTTAAAATTACAACGTTTAAAAAACTTCCTATAACCAATCCAGTTATAAATATGAATGCTAATACGACAAGTGAAAAAATCATTTTGCCTCCTTTGCGGTCTTTTTATTTTTATCTGTCATTTCGTTTTCTATAATGTTATAGAGTCTATTTAAGGCTCTTTTTAAAATTCTTGAAATTTGAGTTGGTGAAACATGTATAATTTCTGAAATCTCTTTTCTTGAAGAACCTTCCATATAATATTTGAATACAACGGTTTTGTCTGGTTCTGGAAGTTTTTTTAGTGCAAATTCAATAACTTTTTTATTTTCATATGTTTCTTCCCAAGTGTCAGAGTCTGATTGGATTCTATCCATTAGAGTTTCAGTACCTTCTGATGAATAAATATTTTGATCAAGTGAAACCATATTCTTGATAAGTTCAATATTCATTATTTCTTCAACTTTATCCACTGGAAGATTCACATAATTTGCAACTTCTTGAGCTGAAGGAGATTTTGTTCCTCCTTCTGACAAGTCGTCAATTGCCTCTTTAACTTTGGATAAATTGGTAAGAGTTTCTCGTGGCGTTTTTACTATATTAGCTTTATCTCTCAAGTAGTGAAGAATTTTCCCCTTGATAAATTTGCTAACGTAAGTTTTAAAACTACCTCTTTCGTTTACCTCGTAAGTTTCGATAGCCTTTAGGACTCCAACAGCTCCAACTTGAATTAAATCATCTTTAGATATTGTACTTGGGAGTGGATACATTCCAAGTGCAATTCTTTTTACGAGTTTTAGTGATTCTTGAACTAAGTTCAAATAAAGGATGCGTTTTTTCTTTTCATCCTTCTCTTCTTTATAGCTAAGTATTAAATCCTCGAGTTTTTCTAACTCGGACATTTTGGTTTCCACTTTTTATTAAAACTCCTCTTTTATTACTATAACACAGATATATCGGTTTATCTAAAATTTAATTTTATTTAATAAACTTTTGTGCGTGGATTTTTTGTGCTATTATTATCTTATATATAATATGAATAGGAGAAAAAAATGATTACCGTAAAAGATGTTGAACACGTTGCAAAATTAGCAAGATTAGAATTGACAGAAGAAGAAAAAGAATTATATACAAAACAACTAGGTGATGTTTTGAAGTATGTTGACCAAATGAATGAGGTGGATACTTCTAATGTTAAACCAATGACTCAAGTTATTGATTTTGTTAATGTTATGAGGGAAGATGTTCCTCATCAAGAAATTTCAAAAGAAGCGTTGATGTCTAATGCTCCTGATGAAGAAAATGGATTCTTTAAAGTTCCAAAAATTAATTAGTTTTAGATTTATTTAAGCCCATGAGTTATATTGATGTTTTCTTTAGCTCATGGGCTTTATTACTTATAAAATAGGAGTTTTTTAATGACAAAATATATTTTTGTAACGGGTGGAGTTGTTAGTTCTCTTGGTAAGGGGATTATTGCAGCTTCTTTAGGCCGATTATTACGTTCAAGAGATTATTCTGTAATCATTCAAAAATTTGACCCATATATAAATATTGACCCAGGAACAATGAGTCCTTTTCAACATGGTGAAGTTTTTGTTACTGATGATGGTGCTGAAACAGACTTGGATTTAGGGCATTATGAAAGATTTACTGATACAAGTTTTGGTCAGGTTAATAACGTAACTTCTGGTCGTATTTATCAAGAAGTAATCAGTAAAGAAAGACGTGGGGATTATTTGGGTGCAACAGTTCAAGTTATTCCTCATATTACAAATGAAATTAAATCTAAAATTGTTGCAGCGACAAAGCAATTCAATCCAGATTTTCATATTATTGAAATTGGTGGAACAATTGGAGATATTGAAAGTTTACCTTTTATTGAGGCTATTAGACAGTTTAAGACTGAAATTGGTGTAGGAAATGCAATTTCTGTTCATTGTACATTGCTTCCTTATTTATCAACTTCAGGGGAATTAAAAACCAAACCTTCTCAACACAGTGTTCAAGTGTTAAGAAGTTATGGTATCCAACCAGAAATTTTGGTTTGTAGAACATCAAAACCTATTCCTAAAACGGAAAGAGAAAAACTTGCATTGTTCTGTTCCGTTCCTAAAGACGCAGTTATTGAGTGTCGTGATATGAAAACAATTTATGAGGTTCCATTGGCTTTAGAAGCTCAGAAAATGTGTTCTGTTGCTTTGAAAATGTTAGGGATGGATGAAAGAACGCCAAATTTAACTTCTTGGGAAACATTGGTTGCGAAGATTAAAAATCCAACAACTTCTGTAAAAGTTGCAATTGCAGGTAAATATACAAAACTTTCTGATGCGTATATTTCTGTTGTGGAATCATTAAAACATGCAGGTTATGCCGATTCTACTTCTATTGAAATTAAGTGGATAAATTCAGAAGAATGTGTTGATTATGCTAATTGTAAAAAACTTCTGTCTGATGTGGATGCCGTTGTTGTTCCTGGAGGTTTTGGAGTAAGAGGAATTGAAGGGAAATTAAATGTTATTCGATATGCAAGAGAACATAATCTTCCATTTTTAGGTTTGTGTTTAGGTATGCAATGTGCGGTAATTGAGTATGCTCGAAATGTTGTTGGCTTGAAAGGGGCAAATTCTAAGGAATTCGATGAAAATCCAACATATCCAGTAATTGATATTATGCTTGAACAGAAAAATGTAAAAGGTTATGGCGGTACAATGAGGTTGGGTGCTTATGAATGTCACTTAAAACCAAATTCTATTGCGGCAAAAGCGTATGGTGCTGAAGTCATTTCTGAAAGACATAGACACAGATATGAAGTTAACAATGAATATATTGAAAAAATTTCAGAAGCAGGTTTGGTATTTTCTGGAATGTCTCCAGATGGAATGTTAGCAGAAGTTGTTGAACTTCCAAAATTAGATTGGTTTGTTGCTTGTCAGTTCCATCCAGAATTCAAGTCACGTCCTGATAGACCTCATCCGTTATTTAAAGGCTTGATAGATGCCGCTTTAAAGCATTCTGAAAAGAAAAAATAATTTTTTATCGAGGAAAATAAAATTCTCATTGACGAGGTTTTATTTTCCTTGTATTTTAATAGAACATAGTTTTATGGGGGAGATATAATGACTAATAATGAGGGTTTAAAGAAATTTACGACTGTAAACTTTTTGAATTTTGCATTAGGTTTTCTAGGGTTACAGTTTGCGTGGCAAATGAGAATTATTTTGTCTGGACCTGTTACTGAAAATTTGGGAGCAGATGCTTTTTTGTATGGCTTAATTTGGTTGGCAGGACCTTTTACTGGAATGGTTGTTCAACCACTAATTGGAGCTTTATCAGATAAAACAAAATCAAGATTTGGAAGAAGAAGACCATATTTGTTGGGGGGAGCAATTATTGCTTCTATCGCTTTATGGTTATTCCCAAATTCTGGTAATATTGCGAATGGATTTTCTCATTTTACAGGTATGAATTTACCAACTTGGTCTGGTTTATTGATTGCAGCTGTAATGATTTGGATAATTGATGCTTGTATCAATATTGCTCAAGGTCCATATCGTGCATTGATTCCAGATGTTGTTCAACCAGAACAGCATTCTTTAGCAAATTCATATATTAGTTTAGCAATTGGGTTGGGTTCTGTTATCGCTGCCGCTACTGCTCCATTTTTGAAGTTGGTTTTCCATTATCAAATGTCTGTTAATGCTCAATTTATAATGGCTGCTTTGGCTTTTTCTCTTGCAATGTTGTGGACGTGTTTGACTATTAAAGAAAAAAGTACTGCAAATGCCGAAGTTGTTGAAGAGAGAAAAGAAGAAGTTGGATTTTGGAAATCAATGGTTGAATTTTTTGCATTATCTCCAGAAGTTTCAAAAATTTGTGTAATGCAATTTTTTACTTGGATAGGTATGATGTGTATGATGATTTTCTTTACAAATTTTGCTATCCATACGGTTTATGGTGTTCCAGATTTGACAAAATTATCAGCAGATGTACAACAAACATTTATGGCGGCTCAAACATCAGCTACAAATTATTCTTCAATTTGTTTTGCAATCTTTAATTTGGTTTGTTTCGTAATTGCTGTTCCAATTGGATTTTTGGCTGGGAAATTTGGAAATAAGAAAGTTCATATTATTTCTTTACTTTCTATGGTAATTGCGTACTTAGGAATGGGCTTTTTCTGTACAGTTAAACCTGTTGTGACTGTTTGTATGGCATTATCTGGTATTGGCTGGGCTAGTGTTTGTGCTTTGCCTTTTGCTATGTTATCTAAATATATTAAAGCTGGAACAGAAGGCTCTGTGATGGGTATATTTAATATCTTTATTGCTGGTCCTCAAGTTTTTGTATGTACTTTAGTTGCTTGGATTATCAATAAATCTGTTCTTTATACAAACGAAATGTATAATAACCATTATGAATATTCTTTCTTTATTGGTGCATTATGTTTGTTGATAGCTGCAATCATTACCAAATTTATTAAAGAATAAGGTTGAAATTTTATATATTAAAACAAAAGAATTCACTTGTAATAAAAAAAAGTGGATTCTTTTTTTTAGAAATATTAAATTATTAGATAAATTTTTGTTGAAGTGAGGCAAAAATTAATTTTTACGATTTTTATTACATTTG
>ERZ1031719.740-NODE-740-length-11385-cov-8.476434_pt1 | contig 11385 bp, 6 predicted proteins | sample MGYA00516702_ERZ1031719 | MGnify/ENA primary metagenome ERZ1031719 (study PRJEB33719, sample SAMN04261227) | wastewater metagenome | biome: rural village; feature: human; material: feces | host: Homo sapiens | place: El Salvador | collected 2013-01-07 ...
TTGTTGATCGCGCCTTCCAGTTCGCGGATATTGGATTTAATATTGTTTGCAATGTCCCGACCCGACATCCAAAATGCGTTTACCGCCAGGTGCCCATGCCCCCAGCAGCACACCATCCGTTCCCACTTTCATGGCGCAACGATCATGATGAATCTCAAATTGTTTGAATTTAAATCCTGTCATAGTTTTACTTTAAAAATAGTAACGCAAAAATCAGCATTTTATTACAGTCTTCTTGCTTATATTAATAATAATATCTAATAAAGAGGTGATTTTCGGAAAAAACGATGGGATTCTCGGCAAAAATCACTAACTTTGCACCCTATAAATATATATTCAAGAGAATATGCACTCCAAAAAGTGTTTATCAAAATAGAACAGAAATTCATATACACCCCAAAAAGTGTTTACCAAATAGAATATGAACAGAAATTCGAATACACAAATCCAGATGATAGCCGACTTTGAGGGCGATGCATCCGTATTGATACAAGAAAGGGAGGCAGGAATCTATCCTACCCTCTGCACTCGCGACCTGGTGGTTTTTCCATCCGTGCTTACTCCTATCTTGATAGGCAGGGCGGAAAGCAAGGAGTTGGCAAACATGCTGGAGCAAAATCCAGAAACAGTATTCTGCATCTTTTGCCAGAAGCATGCGGACATAGACTCACCTAATCAGGAAGACTTGTACGAAACCGGAACATTTGCCAAGTTGATGAGAGTCATTAACATGCCAAACGATGAGCATCAGAAAACCATCATCGTACAGGGTTTAGGCAGATGCAAGATGAAGCAGATTGTAGATAAGGATCCATTCTACCTTGCCGATGTAGAAAGTCTGCCAGAAATCTGGCCTACCGAAAAGGAAGCCGAAGATCCTATGTTCAAGGCATTGACCCAAACATTCTTCGAGGAATCTATCAAATTCATTCAGTACAATGAGAACATTCCCAACGAGGCTGTCTATGCGATCAATGAGATTACCAATCGCTTTGTGAAATGCAACTTCATCTGCACCTCCCTGCCTTTTACGGCAGAAGACAAGATCAAGATGCTGGAACTGGAGAAGCTGTCAGAGCGACTGATAGAGGCACTCAAGGCCTTGCACAAGGAGCAGAAACTGCTCTACCTGCAAAATGAAATCAGGAACAAGACGCAGTTTGATCTCGACGAGCAACAGAAGGAATATTACCTGAAGCAGCAGATCAAGAACATCAAGGAAGAGCTGGGCGAAGGCGAAAGCAGTCCGGAAAAGAAGGAGCTGCTCGAAAAAGCCAAGACCAAGAAATGGAACGAGGCAACCCAGAAGGTTTTTCAGAAAGAGTTGTCCAAACTCGACAACATCCATCCTCAGAGCCCAGACTACCCTATCCAGCTCAACTATCTGCAGACGCTGGTAGATTTGCCTTGGGGCGAATACACCGAGGATGACCTCAGCCTGTCTCATGCCCAGAAGATTCTTAACCAGGACCACTACGGCATGGAGAAAGTAAAGGAACGCATTCTGGAATATCTTGCCGTAAGATCCCTGAAGGGTGGAATGCAGAGTCCGATTCTCTGCCTCTATGGTCCTCCGGGAGTCGGCAAGACCAGTCTGGGCAAGAGCATTGCCAAGGCCATGAAGCGCAAATACGTGAGAATGTCTCTGGGCGGTCTGCACGATGAAGCCGAGATTCGCGGTCACCGCCGCACTTATATCGGAGCCATGCCTGGCCGCATTGTCAAGAACATCCTCAAGGCAGGCAGCAGCAACCCTGTCTTCATTCTCGACGAGATAGACAAGGTTTCAGCCAACAACCACCAGGGTGATCCAGCATCAGCCTTGCTTGAAGTACTCGACCCAGAGCAGAACAACACCTTCCACGACAATTACCTGGACGTGGATTACGATCTCTCTAAGGTTCTCTTCATCGCAACCGCCAATGACATCAGCTCAATCCCACGTCCTTTGCTCGACCGAATGGAGCTCATCGAAGTAGGTGGCTACATTACGGAGGAGAAGATAGAGATTGCCAAGCGCCACCTGATTCCGAAGGAATTGGAGAATACAGGTCTCGACAAGTTCACCCCGAAGGTAAGCTTCAACAAGGCAGCCATTGAGGGCATCATCGAGCACTACACCCGAGAAAGCGGTGTGCGCCAGCTCAAGAAGCAGATCAACAAGGGACTGCGCAAGATGGCCTACAAGCTCGCCTATTCCAAGGAATTGGAGAAGCCATCCATCACCGCAGCAGACCTGAAGGAGATTCTCGGTACCGCCCCATTCACCCGCGACATCTATCAGGGCAACGATTATGCAGGAGTAGTAACAGGACTTGCATGGACCTCTGTGGGCGGCGAGATTCTCTTTATCGAAACCTCTCTGAGCAAGGGACGACAGGGCAAGCTTACCCTGACCGGTAACCTGGGAGACGTGATGAAGGAATCGGCTATCATCGCCCTGGAATACATCAAGGCGCATATCGACCTGCTGGGCGTGGATTACCGCATCTTTGAAAACTGGAACATCCATATCCACGTACCCGAAGGTGCAACGCCAAAAGACGGTCCTTCGGCAGGTATTACCATTGCCACTAGTATCGCTTCGGCCATCACCCAGCGCAAGGTTCGTAAGAATATAGCCATGACCGGCGAGATTACCCTTCGCGGCAAGGTACTCCCAGTGGGAGGCATCAAGGAGAAGATCCTAGCAGCCAAGCGTGCCGGCATTACCGACATCGTGATCTGCAAGGAAAACAAGAAGAACATCCTCGACATTCCTGAAAAGTATCTCAAGGGCGTAGAGTTCCATTATGTAGAAGATGTAGCAGATGTCTGGGAGTTTGCCCTCACCGACGAGAAGGTAAAGCACCCTATCGACTTCACCATTCCTGAAAATGACAAAAAAGAAAAGAAATGAAATTTGAACTACAAGTAACAGATAAGGCAAGCGATGCTCGCACCGGCATCATCACCACCGACCACGGACAGATCAAGACTCCGATCTTCATGCCTGTGGGAACTGTGGGTAGCGTAAAGGGTGTACATTTCGAAGAATTGCGCCAGCAGGTAAAGGCCCAGATCATCCTGGGAAACACCTACCATCTCTACCTGCGCCCGGGACTCGAAGTCATCAAGGCGGCAGGCGGACTGCATAAGTTCAACGGCTGGAATCGTCCTATCCTCACCGACAGCGGCGGCTTCCAGGTATTCTCGCTTACCGGAATCCGCAAGCTCAGAGAAGAGGGCTGCGAGTTCCGTTCCCACATCGATGGCAGCAAGCATTTCTTCACTCCAGAGAACGTGATGGATACAGAACGCATCATCGGTGCCGACATTATGATGGCTTTCGATGAGTGTCCTCCCGGACAAAGCGACTTCATGTATGCAAAGAAGAGTCTGGAGATGACTCAGCGCTGGCTTGATCGCTGCATCAAGCGCTTCGACGAGACAGAACCTCTCTACGGTTATCAGCAAAGCCTCTTCCCTATCGTCCAGGGTTGTACTTTCCCAGAGCTGCGCCGCGAAGCAGCCAAGTACATTGCCGACAAGGGAGCCGACGGAAATGCCATCGGCGGTCTTGCCGTAGGCGAGCCTACCGAGGTGATGTACGAAATGATCGAGGTGGTGAATGAGATTCTGCCAAAGGACAAGCCTCGCTACCTGATGGGCGTAGGAACTCCCCAGAACCTGCTCGAAGCCATCGAGCGCGGTGTAGATATGTTCGACTGCGTAATGCCAACCCGCAACGGCCGCAATGCGATGCTCTTTACCTATAATGGTACGATGAACATGCGCAACAAGAAGTGGGAGATGGATTTCAGTCCAGTGGATCCAGACGGCTGCGACATCGACCAGATTACCACCAAGGCCTACCTGCACCATCTCTTCAAGGCCCAGGAGCTCCTTGCCATGCAGATTGCCAGCATCCACAACCTGTCGTTCTATCTCCGTCTTGTTACAGATGCACGCCATCATATCGAGCAGGGCGACTTCGTAGAGTGGAAACGCTCTATCATCGATCAACTCGGCCGACGAATCTAGCTTGAGCGTTGAGCATTGAACTTTATAGGATGCTCCTATACATATTTTACATTAAATGATGAAAGATTATAAATACATCAGAAAACATCGCAGACTGCTCAAGATGGGCAGAGCCTTCGAATCTCGCTTCGGCTGGCTCATTGCCATCTTGCAGCGCATAGCCCGCATTCTAGGCTGGATCGGGCACAAGCTGCGATTCCTCAGGGTGCTCAGGTATCTCAACCCACTGAGATACATCAAGCGGTTAGACTGGTACATTATCAAGAAGTTCTTAGGCTACTACTTCTTCTCGATTGCACTGATCATCTCCATCTCCATCGTGTTCGACTTCAATGAGAACCTGGCGAAGTTCACGGAGTATCATGCACCAGCCAAAGCCATCATCTTCGATTATTATGCCAACTTCATCCCTTACTTCGCCAACCTCTTCAGTGCGTTGTTCGTGTTTGTGGCGGTCATCCTCTTCACGTCGAAGCTGGCAGGCAACTCTGAAATCATCGCCATTCTGGCATCAGGTGTTTCCTTCAAGCGACTCCTTCGCCCTTACCTCATCACCTGCATCATGCTCTCTGCCTTGAGCTATGCACTCTCTGCCTACGTGATTCCTCACGGCACGGTAGTACGCCAGAACTTTGAGACGATGTACAAGAACAAGAAGAAGAATACTTCTGCCGAAAACGTACAGCTGCAGGTAGATAAGGGCGTGATTGCCTATATGCAGCACTACGACAACAACTCGAAGCGGGGTTACGGATTCTGTCTCGACAAGTTCCAGGACAAGAAACTCGTAAGCCACCTTACGGCGATGGAGATTCAATATGATACGATCTCCGACAGCAAATACCACTGGAAACTGAGCAACTGGAAGGTGCGCCAGCTGAAAGGTATGAAGGAACACATCACCAGCGGAGCGCAGAAGGATACGCTGATTACGATGGAGCCTACCGACCTGGTTTATTCCAAGGGTCAGCAGGAAACCTTCACCAGTCCGGAACTGAAGGAGTATATTTCCAAGCAGATCAACCGCGGTTCGGGCAATGTGGTTCAGTATCAGGTAGAATACCACAAGCGCATCGCCGCCTCGTTTGCCTCCTTCATCCTCACCATCATCGGTGTTTCGCTTTCATCACGCAAGCGAAAGGGAGGTATGGGCCTATCCTTGGGAATCGGTCTTGCACTGAGCTTCGGCTACATCATGCTGCAAACCGTATCGGCAACCTTTGCCATCCAGGCAAACTTCCCTCCGGCACTTGCCGCTTGGTTGCCAAACATCATCTTCGCCTTCGTTGCCTACTTCTGCTACCGCAAGGCACCAAGGTAATTAAACATTGAAACAAAGAACCTTGACCATTGGAACGGATGAAGATCCATCCGGCTCAATGGTCAACAAAAGAAAGGAAAAGAATGTATTTCGACGAATTAGATTTGAATGACAACGTGCTCGACGCATTATACGACATGCGCTTCGACACTTGCACCCCTGTACAGGAAAAATGTATCCCTGAGATATTGGAAGGTCACGACGTATTGGGCGTAGCACAGACCGGAACGGGTAAGACAGCAGCCTATCTGCTCCCTGTATTGAGCAAACTTGATGATGGCGGCTATCCGAAAGACGCCATCAACTGCGTCATCATGTCGCCAACCCGCGAGTTAGCCCAGCAGATAGACCAGGCCATGCAGGGCTTCGGCTACTACCTGCAGGATGTGAGCAGCGTGGCTGTTTATGGCGGCAACGACGGCAATCGCTACGATCAGGAACTGAAGAGTCTCCGCATGGGTGCTGATGTCGTGATTGCTACTCCAGGTCGCCTCATCACCCACATTTCCCTGGGTAATGTAGATCTGAGCAAGGTAAGCTTCTTCATTCTCGATGAGGCCGACCGCATGCTCGATATGGGTTTCTCTGAAGACATCAATACCATCGCTTCCAAGTTGCCAAAGACCTGCCAGACCATCATGTTCTCTGCCACCATGCCTGAGAAAATTGAGGAACTTGCCAAGGCCCTGCTCAAGGATCCTGTAGAGATCAAGCTTGCCGTAAGCAAGCCTGCCGAGAAGATCAAGCAGGAGGCTTACGTTTGTTACGAGACCCAGAAGATGACCATTATCAAGGATATTTTCAAGGCTGGCGATATGAAGCGCGTCATCGTGTTCAGCGGCAGCAAGATGAAGGTGAAGCAGCTGGCTGCTGCCCTTCAGCAGATTGGCATCAACTGCGGTGCCATGCACTCCGACCTGGAGCAGGCAGAGCGCGATGATGTGATGTTCAAGTTCAAGAGCGGTCAGTTAGACGTACTGGTTGCTACGGATATCGTGGCTCGTGGAATCGATATTGATGATATCGAGATGGTCATCAATTATGACGTTCCTCACGATACTGAGGATTATGTTCACCGCATCGGCCGTACAGCCCGTGCCAACCGTGATGGTAGAGCCATCACCTTCGTCAACGAGGAAGACCAGTACTGGTTCCAGCAGATTGAGAAGTTCCTGGAGAAGGTGGTAGAGAAGATGCCTCTGCCGGAAGATTGCGGCGAAGGCCCTGAATACATCAAGCTCAACAAGCCTTCAAAACGCAACAATGGTCGAAAGGGCAAGGGCGGAAAACAGGGCGGAAACAACCGCAACGGCAACCGCGGCGGCAACAATAACAGCAACGGCGAAGGCAAGAGCAAGACCAGCGCCAAGAGCCGCAGACAGAAAGACCGCGACCAGACTTCACACAAGCGCAAGCCAAACAAGCCAAACGAGCGTCAGGAAAAGACTCCTCAGAACAATGGAGAGAATGGTGCACAGAAGAATCACGAGAATGATGCACAGAAGAATGGTGAGTTCAAGAACAATGAACAGAGAAACGCTGAGCAGCACAACGGCGAGCAGAAGAACCGCAATAACAACAAGCGCCGCAACAATAAGCAGCGCAACAACAATAAGCAGCGCAACAACGAGAACGGCAATCAGCAGTCTAACGGCAATCAGCGCCCAGGCAATGAGAACAACGTTCGTCCTGGAAGCAATGGCCGAGGCAGAGGCGTAGCCCAGAAGAAGCAGGGTGGCGCTCAGCAGAACCAGCAGAAGAAGGGAACTGAGAATTCCGGTCCTCGCAAGTATGCTCCTGTTGTCAATCCACAGAAGAACGAAAATGCAGTGAAGAAATTCATCAAGCGTATCTTCGGATTCGGCAAATAATCTCCAGAGAGAGTAATCTCCCGAAATAATATATTCCTGCTTCCAGGCAGGCTTATACATTATTATATATGAGAAGCCCGATAAGAGAGTTGGACTATCCCAACCTTTTGTCGGGCTTCTCTTTTTTAAACGAACCTGAAAACACGGCTAAAATGGACAGAAATAAAAGACTCCCAGTCACTCCGCTGATGTTCTTCAGCCTCATACTATCACTCAGCATCATCACAGCCAGATACAGCTATGATTACTTTTCCACGCGCTATTGGCTCATTGCAGCCATCATTGCCATAGCCTTAGCCGGCTGCTGCTATGTACTCAATGAAAACCGTCAGCTTTTCCGGCTCTTCTTCAGAAAAATCAAGCAGCTGATCCTTCTTCAGAGCTTCCTTCTGTCGCTCTGCCTGTTCTGTCTGGGCGGTTTCATCACCTCCCATCATATCGATAAGACGAAAGCACCTGGCAGCATCATGACCTACCAGTCACTCTCCCCCATCGACCGCACCATCCTGGCAAGCCGTTCCTTCCGCCAGCAGCTGGAACAGCAGCTGCATACTTATCATATCGACGGACAGGATTTCGCCGTGATTTCTGCGATGGCGATGGGCGATAAGGGTTCACTCGACCGGGAAACCAAGGAGAGCTTTTCCATCTCCGGCACAAGTCATATACTGGCAGTTAGCGGCTTGCACATAGGCATTATCTTCCAGCTCTTCGTGATTCTTCTGGGCGGAAAGCGCCGTTCCAGACCCACCATTGCCCTGTCCCTCGTTGCCGTATGGGCGTATGTCGTCTTTATCGGCTTTCCCCCTAGTGCCGTCAGATCAGCCTCTATGCTCAGCATCTACAGTTTCTGCCTGTTATCCCTGCGCCCCGACCTTTCGCTCAACACCCTGGCGCTAGCCTATGTCATCATGCTGTTTCTGAATCCCTTCCATCTTTTCGACATCAGTTTCCAGATGTCCTTTCTCGCCGTGGCTTCCATCCTTATGTTCTATCCCCCACTCTTCGACCTGCTCAAATCCCACGGCAAGATTATCCGTAGCCTCTGGGGACTATTCAGCGTATCCCTGGCGGCACAGATAGGTACGCTTCCGCTCATCGTCTATTATTTCGGCAGAATATCCTGCTACTCCCTGCTCACCAGCTTCATCGCCATCCCGGCAGCCACCCTCATCCTCTATCTTTGTGCCCTACTCCTGCTGCTTTCTCCCCTTACCTACATTTCCAGCCTTGCCTCCGTCGGCATCTGGCTGATGCAACATATAGCAGCAGTACTTGCCAGCATTACCCAAGCCACCCATGCCGCCTTCCGGCTTACCAGTCTGTTGCCGGGTGCCAGCATAGACCATCTTCATCTGTCACTCCTTCAGTTGATGCTTCTCTATCTGGCAGTCGTATCTGGCTATCTGGTCCTTGCCAAATGGAACCAGATAAGGGAAAAAATCTACAAGATTCGCCATTCTCATGCATTACCTTTCTAATCATTTGCCCATCACAAAAAAAATGTGTATCTTTGCAGTATGAATTACGATAGAATCCAACAGCAGGCTGGTCATCTGCCAGCATTCCAGATAGCCGACACCATCAACAGCACCCTGAAGGAGTCGGCAAACCTTGTTGTCACTGCTCCGCCGGGAGCCGGAAAATCCACCGTGCTTCCACTCACCCTCCTCGAGGCTACCCCACAGGGCAGGATTCTGATGCTGGAACCACGCCGCCTTGCTGCCCGTCAGATAGCTGAACGAATGGCAAGCATCTTGGGCGAACCCGTGGGCAAGACGGTGGGTTACCGGGTACGCTTCGAGAACAAAGTTTCTTCAGAAACCCGCATCGAGGTGCTCACCGAGGGAATACTTACCCGAATGCTCATCCATGATGCCACGCTCGAAGGAGTGAGCGCCGTCATCTTCGATGAGTTTCACGAGCGAAGCATCAACTCCGACCTGGCGCTTGCCCTCACCCGACAGTCACAGGAAATCATCCGACCAGATTTGAAAATCATCATCATGTCGGCAACCATCGATGCTTCCGCCATCTGCGAGGCTCTTCAGGCACCATTGATAGAGAGCGAAGGACGGATGTTCCCCGTAGAGACCATTTATTCTGAGACCGATATTGCGCGATACGATATATATAAAGAGGTGGCGGCTACCATCCTCAAGGCTGCAGATAAGCACGATGGTGATATTCTGGCTTTCCTTCCTGGACAGTCGGAGATTCTGAAATGCAAGGAGATATTGGATGCAAGCCTCAGCAGGGCTTCAGCTGAACTTACCGTTCCGCAGGTTTATCCTCTCTACGGCAATCTTTCACCCGAGAAGCAGCGCCTCGCCATCGCCCCATCCTGTGAGGGAGAAAGGAAAATCGTGCTCGCCACACCTATCGCAGAAACCTCACTTACCATCGAAGGCGTGAGGATCGTGGTGGATTCCGGACTTTGCCGAAAACTGGTTTACGACGCCCGAACGGGATTGAGCCACCTGGAAACCGTTACCATCAGCAAGGATATGGCAACCCAGAGAAAAGGACGAGCCGGACGAGTGGCTGAAGGAATCTGCTACCGGTTGTGGACTCAGACCTCGGAACATCTGATGGAAGACCAGCGCCGACCGGAGATAGAGGAAGCTGACCTTACATCGATGGTGCTCGACATTGCAGCCTTTGGCGAGAACAATCCCCAGTCGCTGCTCTGGCTTACTCCGCCACCAGGCAGTAACCTACTCAATGCCAAGGAATTGCTTCTTTCTCTTGCAGCGATAGAACCAGATGGCAGCATCACCCCATTGGGCAGGAAGATGGCAACAGTGCCTTGTCATCCACGCATCGCCAAGATGATGATGAGTTCAGAATCTTCTTCACTCAAAGCTCTAGCCTGCGACGTTGCCGCCCTGCTGGAAGAGAAAGACCCGATGAGCGATTCAGAGGATTCGGATATGGCGCTGCGCCTCTCCATCCTCCGTTCGCAGCGACAGAAAAACAGTCTGGGCAGATGGGCACGCATTGCCCAGATAGCCCAGGAATACCGCAAGATGCTCAAGGTGAAGGAAGACAATGAGCCAGTGGATGCAGAGGAAGTGGGCAGACTGATAGCCCTAGCCTATCCAGAGCGCATCGCTATGGCCATCGATAATATCGGACATTTCAGAATGTCGAACGGTAAGACGCTCTTCATCGATTCAAGCGATGCAATGTCGGCGCAGCAATGGCTCGCCATCGCCTCGCTCAATGTATCTGCTCAGCCGTCGGGCACGAATGCTTTCACCCCACTTCCATCTTCAGGAAAGGCAGGCAGGGTGTTTCTCTCGGCTCCCGTAAACATCATCGACCTCCCTACCCACGAGTTCGACAACATCTCGTGGGACAGTAAGGCGGGAATAATCAGGATGCAGAGAGAGCGACGCATCGGAACCCTGGTGGTAGATAGCAAACCACTCCAGGATGCCGACAAACAGCAGATTATCCATATCCTCTGCACCGCCATCCGGAAGGAAGGACTCAGCATGCTGGATTGGAACGAAGACGTTCAGCGGTTGCAGCGGAGAGTGGCGCAGGTAAGAGCGTGGCACCCGGAAATGGAGTTGCCCGATCTGTCCACCACGCACCTGATGGAGACAGCCGCCGAATGGTTGCCCTTCTATCTGGACCAGGGCGGAAAGCTCAAGACGAGCACTGCCGAACTCAGGAAGCTCAATCTCCCGGAAATCCTCTGGGCACAGATTCCATACGAGCAGCAGCAGGAAATAGACCGCCTCGCACCCACCCACATCGTGGTTCCATCGGGCAGTCATATCCGCATCGACTATCGCCAGGGAGCCGAGGCACCCATCCTCAGTGTCCGACTGCAGGAGTGCTTCGGAATGACTCAGACGCCAGCTGTTGATGATGGCAGGCAGCCTCTGTTGCTGGAGCTGCTCTCTCCAGGTTTCAAGCCCGTTCAGCTTACACAGGACCTCGCCAGTTTCTGGCAATCCACCTACTTCGAGGTGCGCAAGGAGCTGAAGCGCCGCTACCCCAAGCACTTCTGGCCCGAGAATCCATTGGAAAGTGAGGCAGTAAGAGGGGTGAAAAGGAAGAAATAATAGATAGAAGAATAGTATAACTTTTAAATAATATATAATTATGAATGTAGGAGATAAAATACCAGAGATTCTTGGCATTGACCAGGACGGA
>ERZ1031719.741-NODE-741-length-11373-cov-5.028450_pt1 | contig 11373 bp, 9 predicted proteins | sample MGYA00516702_ERZ1031719 | MGnify/ENA primary metagenome ERZ1031719 (study PRJEB33719, sample SAMN04261227) | wastewater metagenome | biome: rural village; feature: human; material: feces | host: Homo sapiens | place: El Salvador | collected 2013-01-07 ...
GTAGTAAGGTACCTATCCGCAGCAACGAGCCAATAGCGAAGTGAGCATGCAATGCTCACAAAATCCGTCAATTCCGTCATATCCATGATGCTAAAGCACGTTGCACGAGCGAAAAAAAATCCGTGCAATCGGTGTGATCCGTGAGCAATAATATCAGAATGGCTTTACCGGACAGCCTATATTATTTAGTAGAGTCCGTATTTTCCACCCCTTTCTCGATCCCGACGCGAGACGCGTCGCCCCCATTAGAGATAGCGTTTAGTTGTAGCGTTGGGGGCTTGAGTCCGTTCGCATGAAAGAATACGAGCGCAGACTAAAGGGTCCGCGCTCGCATGATTTGTATTAACCGATGCAAGAAACAGAAAATCTGGTCTGTTCCTCAGGGGGCATTACTTACTTGCTCAGCTGCATGCCAATGTACATACCATTGTACTGGCTCAACACCGTCGAAATAGTGCTGGCCGTAGTGCTTTTGCTCAAAGCCGAAACACCCTTTATGAGTGTCAGCATCTTGCTACTCTCAATGAGCAAACTCAGTTTGCCATTATTCATGGCAACGTGCGGCGTCATCGAAGCCAAACCGCCAAGATAAGTCATCTTGATTTTTTTGTTCTTAGCATCAAGTGTATAGTTGCCTTGAATGGTACGTCCGCCCAAATTGGCAGTATAGGTGTTATCCTTGTTAAAGGTGAAAGAGCACGCACCCTTCTTAATACCCACTTTGGCCAGATTGTCATTTACTTCGCTCTTCACCTTGCTGGCAGCCACTGCGCCACCAGCCTTAGCCAGGAGATTTTCGCTTTCGAACACACAGTCGGCACCCGTGTAGTTCCATGTGCCCACAATGCTGCTCTCCGAAAGTGTTGAACCACCCAACACACCGCTGAGCAAATTGCCAAGGAGCGAGGCGCCCGTTTCAATGGCAGACGATGTGGTGTTTGAACTTGACGAGCTGTTGCTGCTGGTGCTGCCTGCTGTTGTGCCACAACTTGTGGCAAGCATCATCGAGCCGGCCAATACGGCCAATGAAATATAAGACTTCTTCATTGCGATAATGATGTTTATTTACGCGTTAGCTGAATTAGTTGACGGGGTAACGAGTTAGCTGGTTTATGAGTAAACGGGTTGACGAGTTGCCCCCTAATTTCCGCCACGGTTTAGTTTATTATTTCAGTTGCAAAATTGGCAAAAAACTCCGAGATAGACAACTACCTCGGAGTTTAATAGACCAATCGGCGTTTGTTGTAGACGAACACCGACTGAATTATAAGTTGGCAGGAAAAGGCTACAACAGACTACAGGCAAATATATCTGTATCTGTCAACGCCCTCACGCATGAACTTACTTAATAATAGCCTTGACAGTTTCGGCAGTGCCGTCAACCAAGGTCACCTTTACAATGACCATTTGCTGACCGCCAGCCGCTACGGGTATAACAGCTTGCTTAACACCGCCCAATGACTGGCTGAAGATACAACGGCCATCGGCTGTGAAAGCCTCAGCCTTGGCCAAGCCAAGAGCTGATTGCGCCGTGACGATGCCATTGGCCAATGTCATGATGGGAGCACCCGTTGTGGTGCCGGCTGTCACTTGCTCAATGCCGTCAACCACAGGAGGCGTGTCCGTATCAACAGCTGTTTCAGCCACCTCGTGTATGGCGGGCACCGTCTTGCCAGTCCACACAATCTTAATAGCCTTGGCAGCACGTTGGTCCTCGCCGAGACTGACCTTCACCACACCATTGTTGCTCTCGGCAGCGAGGTCGTCCCAGGTAGTACCGTCATTTGTCACAGCAAACTTGAGACCGTCAACCGTTTCGGGCGTGCAGAAGAAGGTTACCGCCTTTACGTATGCAGCATTCAACAAGTTGTACACGAACTCGCCACCTGAGGCAGTAGTCAGTGTATAGACACTTGTCGAGGTTGAAGCATCACCATCAGTGGCATTGCCAATTTTTATACCACTTTCGTCCTGCATGGCCGTAAGTTCGTTGGCAGGCTTGCCATTCACCTCAATTTCACTCAGGCGCAACCACTTTTTACCGTCTGGAACTTCAGTCAGTTTGAAACGCACATAACGGGCCTTAGTCGGTTTGAACTTACCACTGGTATCAGTCGGAATAAAGTCTGTGGCAATCACGTCTGCGCCATCTACTGTAGCAACCACCTTGTTCTGTGGCAGGTCGATGCCGTACTCCACACTCTTGGTACCTGCTACATTAAGCGACATCCACTTGCGGTTATCCTCTGAAATTTGAACCAATGCCTTCTTGGCATTATCACCATTGGTTGTACCCATACAGATGCGTACATTCTCAATGTTTACAGCCTTTTTCAAGTTTATCTGGTACACATCGTTCACCTGCTGTTCACGGTTCAAGCAAGTATAAGTGCTATAGTTGCCGTCGTAGAGGTAGGTTGCGTTGTGATCTTGCCAATAGTTGGTAGCGGGGGCTGACGCTCCGGCCACCTCGGCGCTTGTTGCAAGGTCGATACTGAATACATTGGCTCTGAAACGCTGCGTCTGTTTTTCACCACTCTTGTTCACCAACACTACATAATGCACATAACCCTCGGGGGCGGCGCCATCGGCTTCAACCTTGTTCCACACCTTGCCGTCGAGGCTGTAAAGCACCTCATAAGTGTCAGCCAGCGAACTCTTGACGTTGATGGCAGTCAAACGCGTGGGATTGGCCAATGCTATGCCCACATATTCGCCATCTGCCATTTCGAGGGCTGAGGTTGACATGATATACAAATTGCTGCTACCGCCACGCACCGAAGCCTTGTCGGCATTTGCAGCATTGTTAGTAAACACGCTGACGCTGTTGCCTTTTGCAAAGAATTTGTCTACGGCGTGGGCATTGAGGTAGCCAGTTACGAAGGGGGTAAGATAGCGATATGACGCATGCGTCAGACGCTCGGACGTGCTGATGCCATCTGAGCCAAAGCCACTCATGTGCTTGGTCATATAAGCCGCGTCGGTTGACAGAGCAGCAGCCTTTTTGCTTGTCCCCATATAGGTTGACCATGCTTCCTCTACATTGCTCATGCTGTTGCAAGTCAGGAAGGTCTTTGTCGTGATAGCCATGTCGCGCAGACGCACCACCCATGGTTTGATGTCGGTAAGCAGCAGTTGTTCGCTCTCGGTACCAGCGGTTTCGAGTGCCAACATCACCTCGCAGTTGTTCACAATCTCGTCCATCAAGGCGTTGAGTGCTGTGGCATCGCCACTCTTCTTGTAGTCGCTGATGAGCGTGTTGAGTGATTCGGGGTCGTTCTTGCTCAAGTAGGGGGCGAGGAAACGGTATGCCTTTTGTGCCGACTCATTGCCGGGCAGTACGCCTTTGAACGAAGCCTCCCACGACTTCATATTGTCAAAGCCCTTGTTGTTCCAGCAGTAGTCGCCAGCCGAGAAGATGGCCGTTTTCGAGGCATCACCCTGCTCCATCGGGTTGCACAATATACCCTGGTTGCTGGCAGTCAGTTCGCTGGCAATGGTGCCACCGCCCACGTTGGGCATGTCCACAAAGTTGCTCTTCATGTCCAAGGGGTATATCTCGCTGGGACCTGTGCCGTTGTCGTTACAGGGGTAGTTCCACCACCAGATGGCCTGGCGTCCAAACTGTGCCTGCAGCGTGTTGAGGTCGTTATTATTGGGCACCGACCACACACCGCCACCGGTATAATAAACCGTCACATTGGCGGGCAAACTGCTCATTGCCTGGAAGAAGCTGTTATACTGAGAATCGGGGCCAGCAAAAGCGCGGCAATATATTTGCGGTGTAAAGCGCAGGGCCTTCACCGTATCTGCCGGATCGGCGCCCGCAATATTCCATTTATCCTCAATGGCATGCTGTATAGCACCCACATTGTCAGCCGTCTTCTTCATTGTGGCCTCATCACCAGGGATATTCACATCATCGGCAAAGATGGCAAACTGACGGAAACCGAGGTCGTACATACTGCCAAACTTCTTCATTATGTCGTCCACCACCGTGGCACTGTACATGATGGCGTTACCCGGGTGAATGGCCCACACCACGCTTACCTTGGTGTCGGCAGCCACACTCGTAAAGTCCTTCAAATCCTGTTGGCAAACAAACCCTGATGTTTTTTGGCTTTCTGTCAGTTCGGTAGGATATGGTTCCCCCCACTTGCCTGAGTGGTAAGGGTCGCTCTTCGGGCCATACACATAACAGTTCATTTTGTAGCGCATCATGAAGCGCAACAAGTCCTTGCGCACACTGCTTGAGTAAGGTTTGCCATAAAAGCCCTCAATAATGCCGCGTTCCTTCAAGTCGGCATAGTCGTTGATGGTCACAGTCTCGAGGTCTGCAATGCCATTGTCGAGCATCTGCTCGAGCGAAGCCAGTCCGCAGAAGGTGGCATCGGTGTTCTCGCCCAACACCAACAAGCGTGCAGTACCCTGCCCACCATCGGTGAGCGACACAATGTGGCGGTCAAACTTGCCTTCCTTGCTCAGCACGTCGAGTGACAGACCGAGTTCGGCTGCCACCGCATTGCCTCGACCATTGGTGCCATTCACACCCAGATAGATGTTGGCCGCAACGGACGAAACATCGTCCAGGAATGTGGCTGTTATGCCATGTGCTGACAGAATGTTTGTCAAGCGATTCTTGGTAGACTGGTCAATGCCCTTGTCGCACGACACTGTCACCTCCGTTGGAAAACTCACCTTGCCTGTTCCAGCAGTTTGCTCATGCGGCACAGGATAGATGGTGTATTGCGCCATCATCGTCGAGGGGAAGATGAGGGCGGCCATACCTATAAATAAGGATTTCTTTTTCATTGAATTGTATAGGGTTATTGTTAGATGCTGAAAACTACTTGCAAGGCGCACATGCGCCCTTTGCCCGCAAAGGTATTTATTTTTCGTGAAAAATCTGCCAAAAGCCAACGAATTGTTCAAGATGGGGCTTATTCAAACTCCTGAACGCATCTGCCAGACACTTTAACGCAGTTGACGGAATTAGCAAACAGATTGACAAGTTAACGGGTTAACAGATAAGTTTGCTAACGCGTTAATATAGCATTGACGTTCTGCTGTAACATGCACTATCAAGTTTTTGTACAATTTGTCTGCACTCTTCACTTTCGGCCGTATTCAATTTTAAGTTGCCTGAAACGCGCTGCAAAAAAACGCAAGTACTAATGGGAGCAACGCGTCCGTGAAAATTAAAGCAAAGGCTCACAGACATGAGTATAATTAGCACAGTCTGAGAGCCTTTATTTAGTGTTTGAGCATTGCATTTTTCCGCGGGACGCGTTGCCCCCATTAGAGGTTGCGTTTGAAGCTTGAGCCCGTTCGCATGTATAGTTCGATTTTTTGGTTATTACTCAGTCCAGATGTTTTCCCATGCTTCTTTTGTTTGTGCTCCCTTCAGTGGATTTACAAACGCAGGATGTTGGGGTGTCGTGCCTTCACACTTCTTTATTTCGCCATACAGCCACACTTCGTTTAAGGCTGCTACCGAAGTACCCTTTATGTCTTTATCTCTCTTCCACATGTTCTTGTACCAATCATGAGCTTTGTAAGCAAGTTCTATCACTTGATTACGAGTGAGTACATAACATCTGAATGTAGACGTGTCATTCTCCGAATCTACGGCGATAAAAGCCCATGGGCCGATAACACGTTCCTTAAGAAAATCCATGTCTAAACATTGGTCTATTGTAAATCCCAGAGGGAATGATTTTCCCTTTGTCGTTTTTACCTGAATCAATGCAGTACGTGGCTTCCACATCTTTGCATCTTCGGGTCTTAGACATATAATGTCCACCGATTTGTAATTGTTGTATGTGCTATTAGCATTAAATGCGTCCCAGCCTTGCTGCATGAGTCTCATCTGCACGTAGCTTTCTCCAATAGCTCCAAGTCGTGCGTTTTGTCCATGATTATTTGCCATGTCATTAGTTGTTTATTATAGTGTTAATCGTTTGTTACCTCCAGTCAAATTCTTCTACGCCCAATATCTCCAATCCCTGGTATTTCCATCTTTCCTGATCAAAGTTCGGGGTATATTTTGTCATAAGCACTCTTACCGCATGATCTTCTGCTGATTCTATTGCGAGATTGAAGTCCATAACACGCTCATTAACATCTCTCGCCAATTCATTTTTGCCAATTTGATAATAAACGGTACCTATTCGCGTAATACTGGCCTGTCCTCTGAGACAATCGGTCAATAGCCAACTATTATTATCGAGGATGAAGCCATAGAATCCACTCCCATCAGCATCACACATGGCTCCTAAAGCCAGATATTGTGGTGTGTTATCATTCTTCTCTTGTACTTTAATGACATCACCTGTGTATATTATCTCACCGTTGATGTCTCGAAAATTGGTTTGCACACCAGCATATATCCTTTGACATACATATCCTCTGCCTTTACATTCGTCATGGAAAACTTCCCGAACAACTGCATCGTTATGCTCCTCGGCGTATTTGTCGTCCGTTTCCCATACATACATTTGGTTCCTATCAAAGAAGAAATCGCCAAACTTGGCATAGCCGAACTCGCCACGTCCCTTTATATAACGAACTTTCAGGTCGGGTAAGAAAGTCTTGACACCAGCTCCAATCTCATATTTATGTAGAGTTGTGTACTTATTTAGAGTTTTTAGTGTCCATACCTTTGGAAAATTTGAACATGATGGACTTGTACGCCATACGCCACATTCTTTGCCTATAATATCCCACCATATTTTGGGTAGTGCAATATTCGGAATGTTCACAGCTTCCTCAAACAACGGTGCAATATACATATCATCAAATCCTGCAATGCCACAGCCTATGCGTGTAACCAAAAATCTGTTATTCTGATGTGTCTTGGCGTATTCGAGAAACCTATTTACGTAAGGTTCAATAGTTTCTACATCACCTTGCATAGTGGGGATTGCATAACATTGACCTGTAGGACCAACGCCAACACCCCATTCTGCGCCAAATTTTTCCATGGCCACACGTGCTGCGCCACCACCATGATAGCCTTTAAGGTTGCTACCAAACACAAAAACTTCGCAACATGACAACTCTGTGATTTTATTGGGAGTTGCCGAAAAATCTCTAAGTTTCATAGTCTTTACATTTAATGGTTATTAGTCTGCCATTATTAGTTTTCCTTTTTCACTCAATTTTGATTTGCCACATTTTGGACAATGCCCTTCTACAGGATTCCATGTGCGAAGCCCATCCATTCGCCCACATTTTGGGCAAATTGGATATTGTTCTTGCAATGGCACCTTTACTATATCATTGCAATGTGAACAGAAGAAGTAGTAATTAGTCACAAACATAAAAGCTTCGTAGACGCTTGCGTCTGCCATAACTACATATCCGCACTTTGTGCATTTATAACCTCTTAACGTAGCCATAGTGTTAAAATTCTAACTTAAAGCCTTTCTGTTTTAGCTCATCGTATTTCTCACGATTAAAACTAAATAGATATGCTTTACGTTTAGGAGTAGGCCAGACAGTTTCCTCTAATTGAGTGAGAATGTCGAGGTAAAGCATTTTCTTGGCAAAGTTGCGTCGGTCAAAGTTTACACCTAAAATTGCCTCATATAGCATTTGGAGTTCTTTTAATGTGAATTTATTAGGCAATAATTCAAAACCGATTGGTTGGAAGTGAATGCGTTCACGCAATTTATCTAATGCCATACGAAGAATGAGGTCATGATCAAAAGCCAGTTGTGGTATTTCGTCCATACTGAACCATTCCGCTTTGGCTGCATCATCGCCACCTTTTACTTCTGCAATCTTCACAAGAGCGAAAAAGGCAATAGAGATGACACGTTCACGAGGATCACGATTTGGATCTGTGAAACAATGAAATTGCTCTATATAATAAGGCGACAGATTGGTTTCTTCTTTTAGTTCTCGTAATGCCCCCTGCTCCGCAGATTCATCCATTTTCATAAAGCCACCAGGAAAAGCCCACTTCCCTTTGTATGGTTCTGCTCCGCGTTCTATGAGCAATACTTTTAATTTCATTCCATCAAAACCAAAGATTACACAGTCGGTTGCTACCGATGGATGTGGATATTTGTAACTGTACATTTCTTGCTCCATTTTTACATTGCGTCTATATCTTGTGTAAGTTTTACACTGCACATATACACAATAAACGCCACCAACCAAATCTTTTACGTAAGAATTACACAAGAATAGATACAGTTGTTTGATTCGGTCGCTACTTTTAGCAATATCTGTTGATTCCAGCAGAATTATCAAGGTTGTTATCAAACAACACCATAACACTGATTATCAACGCAATGCACACAATAATGCAGAGTGTATTCCTAATATCATATTATTCGATGCTTTATTTACCACCATCAAAGGTGGTAAGTTACCACCTTTGATAGTGGATAACTTGGTTAATCATTTGTATCGAAACCATACAATGATGGGGAGATGACTCTTTGCTCATTGTTCACAGCTGAATTTTAGATATCATCTTCAAAAGCTCAAACAATGCCGTTTCCGTTTGGGTTATGTGGAACAGATTTTCAAGGTCAAGCATCTCGTTCACGGTCATTCCCTTTTCTTTCCACTCTACAACAAAAACCTTCCGCCCGAATAGAATAAAGCCAACTACATTATTTTATGAAGTCGGCTTTTATTTGATAAAAGAGTTTATTATACAACTGAGTCCACTTTAAGAAGTTGTTCTCTTCAAAGTGGACTCAGTTATTTTTTATTAGCGTCTGATTTAACTCAAAGGCTGGCAAGTTAATTGGGACACCCCTTCAACTTGATTCCCTTTAAGAGTTTATGCAAGTTGCTGCTTGATGAAAGCCACCATTTCGGGTTCCTTCTCCTCAGCACGCTTGAGCAAAGTGAGCTGGTTGCGTGAACGCACGAGGTTGTGTTCGGGATACTGAATTTTGTAGTAAGTATCGCCGTTGAGGTAGTCGGCAAAGAAACGCACCAACTGCATGTAGGGGAAGAGCTTGGCAGCGTAGGGCAAGTTCTCGATTTCGATGGGGGTGAGGAAGGCACGTGCCGTCTTCAAATAACCTTCGGTGAACGACTTGAAGATGTCCATGCGGAATTCGATTTTGTCATATTCCGGACTGTCCTCGGGCTGGGTGTTGGCAGCTGAACGAAGGAAATCGCCAAAGTCTGAGAAGATGAAGCTCGGCATAACGGTGTCGAGGTCGATAACGCAAAGCACGTTGTCGTTCTTGTCGAAAAGGATATTGTCAATTTTGGTATCGCAGTGTGCAATGCGCTTGGGCAATTTGCCTTCACGGTAAAGGCGCTCGCTGCGGCACATGTCGTCGGCACGCTTTTCTATTTCGTCGATAATATCCTTCACGCCGGCTGCACGACCCATCTTGTCTTCCTTAACTGCATCGTGGAACTGCTGCAAGCGGAACTCAATGTTGTGGAAGTCCTTAATGGTCTCACCCAACTGCACAGGGATATCTGCCAGCATGGCCTGGAAGTCGCCAAATGTTTCGCCCACGATCTTTGAACCTTCGGGGGTTACACCTGTCTTAGATACTGCATCGGGTATGAGCACCATTACGCGCCAATACTTGTTGTCGAAGATGTAGTAGTACTTGCCATCCTTGCAGGGTACAAAGTGCAGCACCTTGCGGTCGATGTCGTCGGTGTGCTTTGCCTCAAGCTTTTTACGGATATGGGTGGTCACAGCCACAATGTTGTTCATCAACATGTCCACATCGGGAAATATGGCATTGTTAATGTGCTGGAGCACATAATCGGGTGCGTCGGCCTCGGCCGTTGTCACCTTGTAGGTTGTATTGATAAGGCCGTTGCCAAGAGGCTTTACTTCGGCCACTGTACCGTTAATCTCGAACTGATTGGCAATATGCTGCAAATCTTTCTGTTCCATGATATTATACGTATTGCGTGTTTATGTTGTTAATAGTTTCTTGTTACGTTGGCAAATATCGGGGTTTTGCCTTAGCTTATTCTTAGTGCAAATGTAACATTTTATTTTGACAACTGCATTTTACAGTAGTAAAAACGCGTTGTTAATTTGCAGTTAGTTGGAGCAACAGTCCCTCACAGGCGTCCTCGAGCAATTCTATAACCAGTTCAAACCCCTTGGCTCCGCCATAATAGGGGTCGGGTATGATGGTTACGTCCTCATGGTGCTGCAGGTAGTCGGCCATCATCACCACTTTGTTGCGTGCTGCTTCGTCGGGGGCCATCGACAGCAAATTGTCGCGGTTGCGCTCGTCCATGGCTATGATGAGATCGAACTTGTCAAAATCGGCCATTGTGACGGGGCGCGACCGGTGGGTGAGGTAATAACCATGGTCGGCAGCATGGCTACGCATACGTTTGTCGGGCAGTTCGCCTTCGTGATAGTTGATAAGACCTGCCGAATCGATGTGGAAGGCGGCATCGCAGCCGGCCTTGTGGACCATTGTGCGGAATATTTCCTCGGCTGTGCACGAACGGCAGATATTGCCGAGGCAAATGAATAGGATATTTGTCATAATGGGCGCGAAGTTAGCATGAATTTCAATACGGGGCAAGTTTGGCGGGAGGGATTTAGATGACGAGGGGAGGGAGTCTGTGACGAGTTAGTGAAGTTGGCGGAGTTGGTCACCTCATCAACCCGCCAATCAATTTGTCGCGATGCGCAGGTAGCAGCGGTCGTCAAACGACACATTGCCCGCCATCAAGCATTTGGTGGCCGCATTGGCAGCGATGCAAAGCGGGTCGGACAGCAACACTTGCTGCAAATACGCCTCGGTGGGCTGCCAGGTGTCGAAGAGCCTGGGGTAGCCGTCTGAAGCAAGCACCACCTCCCCCACTCCCTTTGGCACCGGCAATTCGGGCACCAGGGCGTTGTCAACTGGTGTGCCGTCGAACACGGGATAGCGGTAGGGGTTATATGGATTGGGATCATTCTGGAAATTGGTCTGCTCACGCAGTGCATCGAATATTATGGCGCGGCCAAGGTCGTTGGCCATGATGTCGGCCGCGGTGTGTCCATGCGCCAACAGGTATTGCACGGCATGACAACGTGCGTCGGTCAGTATGGCGTCGACTAATTTGTTGTGTGTGTAGGTGGTTCCGCCAAAACGGCATAAGCAGTCGCCCACCTGCCACACCACACGGCGCGCTGCACTGTAAATGACGGCCGAACAGGTAAGGCGGTATTCGGCCTTTGTGGCGGCTTGCGGCACATTGTGTGCTGCAAGCACGGCGGTCAGGTGGTGCAGCATAATGGCCTTGTCGGCCAATGGGGGCAAGGTGTGCAGGGCCTTGCACACCAGTTCCATGGCCATGCGTCCGCCATTGCGCCCGGCCACTTTGGAGGTGCTGCCGTCGACAACTGCCGCAAAATGGGGAGTAACC
>ERZ1031719.742-NODE-742-length-11369-cov-5.373078_pt1 | contig 11369 bp, 9 predicted proteins | sample MGYA00516702_ERZ1031719 | MGnify/ENA primary metagenome ERZ1031719 (study PRJEB33719, sample SAMN04261227) | wastewater metagenome | biome: rural village; feature: human; material: feces | host: Homo sapiens | place: El Salvador | collected 2013-01-07 ...
TGTCACTATCGAGGAACAGAATGAATTACACATCACTTTCAATTTTGCAAAGTTCACGCCCCAAGGACAGGATTTCTCTTTCTCTGCCAACACTTTTGACAATGACCACGATGTGCTTTTGGAAAACATCTTTGAATATTACCAGGACTACGACCCCGACTATGAAGCATATCTATGGATTGGTCCGAACGGACACGGGCAGAATGGTGCGCCATACCACATTGCGGACATTGTGGAGGATATGAAAGCTGCCGAAGATATGGTGTTTCAACTGCACACGGCTCTCAGCAATGCCTTCAACGCATAAGCAACGAAAAGTCAGCCATAAGGACAAATACACGTCCTTACGGCTGACTTCTTATCTTCTAAACGCTACTCTTTCCGCAACGTTTTCATCTTCCATTGTTTCTTCTTTCAACTGATAGTCAGGCAACTCACAAAGCGTGTTATACACGTCCTCGATATTGTCTGCAAGTGACAAGTTGTGGTCGTAGCTGAGAATATGCTGCACTGCCAACCCGGCATTGGTAACAGTTCCGACCTCAAAACTGTCGTGCTCACGGTCGTATTGCAGATGCAGCACATCGCCATTTGGCATTTCAAAGACTGGAGCTTTGCGTTTTGACAAATCAGAAAAGTCTTCTGCAATCATCGACTTTGCCACCTCCTCTACATCCTTTGATGCCTCAGAAGGCAATCCGTATCGAGTAATACTGTCACGAACATCTTCCTCTGTCACCTTGCGCATCACCTCATAGGTGCCGCCAACACTACCATTATATACCACAGCGTAATGGGCATCGTCTGCCAATACATCGTCACCACGGTTCTGCACGGCACTTTTATACGTGTGTTCCAAATCAATGGCATCGCCTTGGTCATATTCCTTTGCCTCTTGCAGCAGACGGTCATAGTCACATATATCTTTCAAACTATCCAATACACTTGTGTCATCGGTACTCTGCAGATAGGCAACAGAAGCGTAATAGGGTGCTACAGTTTTATTATCTGCAACTTCCTGGTCTGTTTCTTTTGCAACATCCTCCGTTTGCGCTTCTTCCAGTTCGAGCGACATCTTATCAATATGTTGATTGATGATTGATGTCGCTTTCTTCACATCAAGCAGCGTGGTCTTGATGAATTGTGGTGACTCCTTCAGACTCTGCAACCATGATTTCAAATAAGCTGCACTGTCTTCTTTGATATGTTTTGCCATTCCATATCTTTGGGCGACAAGCGCACTGCCTAATTCTGCCACCAATTCCTCACGTGCATACTCAGAAGAGCCGAATGTTGTAGGTTTGAAACGGTCGAGTACCGTCTCATGTCCAGTCGAGTGTGCCATTTCATGAAACAAGGTTCCATAGAACGATTCTCCATCCACAAACTGTTGCTTCTCTGGCACTACAATCATATTCTTGCTAATTGAGAAATATGCATTGTCTCCATATTGTGGTTTGATGGGACAGATCCAGCGGTTGTCCTTAATCATTGCATCGATAGGAGCGAATGAGAATTGTTCACCTTGTTCCTGCGCCGGTTTTACATACTCTGTTTCCAACTTTGCCCACATCTCGGGACGAGCTTCCTGCAAGTTGGTCTGCTGTACATTGAAAACTCTATAGACTTGCAGTTTCGGATATACATTGTACTGCTTTCTCATTTCTTCCGACAGTTGACGGTAGTCATCATATTTGATGCGTTCCCTGGTGTCCTTATCAACGCAGGTAAAGGTGGTTATAAAAACAGGAAACGATTTCTCACCCTTCAACACAGACACACGTGGCAATGCCTCTCCGTTTGCATCCTTCTTCTCCGTATTGTTCAACCGCTGCACACAGTCGAATGTACAGAAACGGGGTATCTTCCAACCTCGTTTCTCACACTGAAGGAGCAGTACAAAGGCGTTCATACCGTTATAATCTCTACCATTAAGGTTCTTCGGCCATTGCAGTGCACCATCTGTAAACCAAGGCTTTTTCCAGTCTTTGTCAATGCTTTGGATTTTTTCTATCATCATCTCAGCAAATAGGTCCAAAGCTTTTTCCTCACTGCTCGGACCATCACTGGTTGGTTTGTTGTATTTTGCCATAAGCGTCAAGCATTAGGGTTATACGGCTGTGGTACGTATTCCGCCAATTCGTCCACTTTACATGAGAATGTTAGTCGGTCGTTATAGAGTGACAACTCCAGTTCGCCCTTAGCTGTTATTCGGCATCCTGGTACGAACCAAGACTCACGCTCCTTATTGAAACGGACAAGTCGTACCCAGATATATTCAAAACCGTTTTCTACTTTAGTCGCTGAATAAGCTGAAAACATTTGGTACGGCTCACCCTTCTTGCTCTTTTTCTCGTCGATGGTTTTACCTATCTTTCCACGGAACTCCAACTGTCCTACAATGCTGTCTTCCTTTACTGTTGTATCGGTATTGACAGCTGTTGCATTCATGTTGTAATACATGTTCTCACCATGTTTCCTGGGGATAAGCACACCGACTGCTTCTATGCGCTGTCCCGTCACAATATTGCCTACTTCCGTCAGTGTTCCATCCTTCAACACGCTAACTTCAATTGTTTTATTGATTCCGTTCTTGGCAGGGATGACCACTGCAACACTAAATGTTACGAACGGCTTCCCTTCTTTATTCGTGCGACATGTGGCAGCTTTGCTCACCACACCGCAAATAGTTACATTACATTTCATCATAGTCTTATACTTTTTAAAAAGTTATCTCAATCATCACACTTCATTTATCTGTGCATGCTTTCGTTGCGTCCCTGCTGTTCCAGCATTCCTTGCTCAAAATTTTGCGAAGCCTGCTGACTTATGACAATGCTGTTTACCATTCCTGCTACTCGCAACCGTTTGGTCTCTTCGTTCAATCCTTGGTCGTTCAAGGTGACGGACAGTCTGCTCAATTCTGCTGATGTCAGTTCACGGCTTACTTTGACATTGCCATTGTCTGCCGTCAGTATCGCACGACCATTGTCACCAATACTCAGACTGCATGTTTTCATGCCTGATACCAGTGAAGTCAAATCTACAGACCGTTCACTGACTGATTGACTGATAGCTGCCTTTTGTTCCTCGGCTTCTTTGTTATCTATTTTCACAGCCAATATCATCAACGATGAGAAAGCTGTCATTGCCATTTCTAAGATAGGGTCACTGCCAACTGGTAATCCTACACCGCTATCTTCAGACGACAGCAACTTCTTCATCCATGCATCAGGTGACATGCTTTCTGTATTGCTTGGCACATCGGTTTTGTATTTTGCCAACAGGTCATTGCCATTATACAAGGCTTGCTGTTTGATATTGCCTTTTTGTGCGATTTCTGCCAGATAACTGGATGGATCCACGTCCCGACTTGTCCCGTCTGCTGCAATTGTTTTTACTCCAAAATGCAGATGCTCTCCTGTGGTTCTTGTTCCAGTATTGCCTGTTACACCTATCTTTTGTCCAGCTGACACGGTATCGCCCACTTTTACATTTACCTCCGACAAATGCATATAGGTAGTTTGCACCTTGCTGCCGTCCTCACGATTGTATTCCACCATGATACTTTTTCCTCCTGCTGTATTCATATTCTGGTTGACGGCTACCACCTTACCGTCATTCTCGGTTGCTAATACGGCATCATGCTTACAACGGATGTCTATGCCTTTATGCATTTGCTGCTTGCTCTTGTCCATCGGATCTTGACGCATACCGAACGGAGAAGTGATGAATAGATAGGTTTCACGGAGCAAAGGGAATGAATACTTGCCATTTGGTCGTTTGTCTTGTACTCGTTCTTCGCTTGTTGCTTGTCTTGGATTGTTCTCCACTCCGAATGACTTCCCTTGCGCCTTCATCTCGCTCATCACTTGCTGGTCATACTTCTGTAGCCCATTCCGCTCGATGATGTCCTGCAAATGTGCCGCATATCCCATACCTGATGCGTACCCCGCTTTGGCTATCCCTTTAGTCCAACCCTTATAGTCATCTGGTGACAGCTGAAAGCACTTGGCATAACGCTGATTATTAGCGAGGAACTTGGAATGATGCTCGTAGCTGTCTGCCACAGAACTGTATTTGCAAAACTTTTCATTGGGCTTATCATCCGTATATACCAGATATTCACCTCCGTTCTTCAACCACGAAGCTGTTGCTTTGATGCCAAAGTGATTATTCCCTAATCGTGACAGTTCACTCTCTCCATTACTGCTTTCCAGCATGCCTTGCGCTAAGGTAACGGAGGCAGGAATGCCATAACGCTTCATCTGCTCCATAGCCGCCTCTGCATATTTGTCGGCGTATGATTGGTTCTTGCTCATTGTTCTTGCTACTTTTTGTTATCCTTTTACTGTTCTTAATCTCATTGGTATACCTACCGCTTCATTCCTCTCGATGGTTCTACCAACTCTTTCACTTCATCCTGCTTGTGCCGTTTGGGCTCTTCCAACATATCGCAGATGGCTACTCGTTGTCCTTCCCGTATCAGTTTGGGCAGGTAGGTATCAAGGGCATGGTATGGAAATCCTGCCATTTCTTTGAAATTGCCGCTTGCTCGTTTGGTCAGCGTGATTCCTAATATCTCTGACCCTTTGCGTGCATCTTGATTGTACATCTCATAGAAATCACCAATACGGAACAACAATAATGCATCTGGGTGCTTGGCTTTCAAGTCATCCCATTGCTTTTTTATGCCAGATGATTTTTGCTCTTTCTTGCGTTGGGTTTCTTGTGCTTTCTTTTCCTCAGTTGCTTTTTCCTCCTTGACATTCTCCTCGGAATTGTCTTGTTTATCTTCTTCCTCGTGATATTCCCGGTGTTCCTCTTCATGCTTCTCTGTGGTTCCTTGCTGTTCCTGCTTCACCTCGGTCTCCACTTCCTGTTTCTCCGATGATGTCTGTTCTTGTTTTTCTCCTGCTTTCAGCACGTCAGCAAATAGGGTTGCTGCCAAATGGGTTTTATAGCTGTTTCTGTCTTCTGCTACCCATAACCGCTGCCATTGCTGTGGGGTAATGCATCTGGGCTTCATCTTCTCTCCGTCGATGGTTGCTGAACAAAGAATGCCATTTTCTTTGGTCTTGAACACGCAAACACGTTCTATGCGGTTCATATCAATGTCTTGGTCATTGCTCCCGAACAGGTCTACTTTCAAGTCAGGTTGTACGGCTGCACGGTGGTGATACTTGTTTGCCAACTCCATCTTTACTGCTTCAAAATTATCCATCGACTGCTTCAGTGTACTAAAGAACTGGTTGATGTCTGCCTTGTCTGGATATATGCTATATCCGTTCTGTCCCTCGGGCTTGATATACAATGCCCAACGGTTTTTGTCGTCTTGTATCATCTGTACTTGACTGAACCCAACATCCTTGGCTCGATCTACAGCAGGACTGGCATCTAATGTGGATAGATGTTCTAACGACCAATTTTTCAGTCGGGCGATGTCCACTTGCTTGTCCGCAAAGTAACTGTCATCGGGGCGATACCCCAATGCTCCGTCAGGATTGTAGAAGCGTACGGTTTCGATGCCTTCACGTTCCAATGCTTTCTGGATGCGCTGCTTGCTCATGCCCTGTATCTCATTGTTTACTTCTAATGAGGCTCCTGACGGCATAACCACGTCGGCTGTCTTTTTCTCCTTGTCGATGACCAATACGATGGTCTTGTTGTCTTTGTCGGGGTGCTGTTTGATTTCATCCGCTATGAGATAGTGTTTAGGTAACCGGTCCATCAGTTCCTTGGTCTCTCGCTGATTTCGCATGGTGGAGTATTCAATCTTTTCTCCTTGCTCTGCCTTGCGCATTACTAAAAGGGCATTGTTTACGTCACTCTCTACAGCATCTATCAGGCAGGGATTTTCTTTCAACTCACGAACCCAGTAATCTGTCAGATGCAAGCCTTCTTCTGACAATCGCGCTGGCAGTCCCAACTCCAACATTTTCACTCCTGAAGCTAATTCTGCCACCAATCGTTCTCTTTTTATGGCATCCTCCGATGGGGCTGTACCATTTTTCATCACCATGCCTTCACGTGCCAACCGCTGCTGATGTCCTGTGGCAGAGACAATCTGGCGCAATGTTTCTTGCACATAGTCATTGTAATGCTCAAAGTCCTTTTGGCGTGGCATATACACTGCATCCTTTTCCGTGTCATAATGTGCGACACCGCTGCCGTCCGTACGTATGGGTACCAGATTGTCACGCATTTTCAATAGGAAGTCATTGAAGCGAACATGCATGGCTCGATCATCTCCTTCTCCCTGACCTCGCTCCTCAGCTGTGCCATAATCTGCCAACAGTTTTTTGTATTCTTTCTCATTGGCAAATGGCATTGTGGTCTGGTCAATGCAAAACAGTGTGCGTATCTCTCTATTGTGCACACCTTTATATTGCTTCTGCTGTTCTACATCCAATGCCTGATAGTCGTTTCGACTGATAATATCCTTTGGATTGTTACGATTGACGTATTGGTTCCAATTATAGAATAGGAACGGTACTCCTCGTTCATGCTCCCTTACCGCCACTCCTTGTCTTTTTGCCTCACTGAAAGGCATAAAAAGGTTGGTCTTGCTACCTGACTTGTCCGAATGCAATGACATGATCAATGCATTGAACGGACTTACTGTCAATCCCTTGGGATAGAAACTTGGATAGGTCTTACCCGATGCGTTCAACCAATATCCTTTTGCTGATGGCGCACTGCCCAACGCCGTAGAGAGTAATTCCACTTGTCTCTCTGCAGCCGTTTTTTCTGCCTGACTCTTGTCTTTCATATTGTGCCTTTATTATATTCTTATTGTATTCCTCTTGATCTGCTGACTGTCTCACGCTCCTCACGACCATTCTCATACTGCTGCATGGCCACAGATTGCATCTGCTCATTTTTTGCAAGTATTGCATTGGCAAGGGTATTCAACGGCAACGCCCCTGCCTGATATGCATCCACCACGGTTTGTGGCAATTGAATGGTACAGGGCACTCGGTCGATATGTACTATCAAACAACTGCCTTTTAGCACTGGATTGCTTAAACGTGGATTCAATGGCTCGTCTGCATATTGTCTGTATGCGACTTGTCGATTGCTTGCTGCACATCTATCTGGCACTGAGCCTTCATTGGCTTTCCTCTCCAATGCTTCATGCCCGGCTTTGTTTATCAGATTGGCTCCTCCCATACCTATCAATATCATTTTAAGTATCGGATTCTTCACGAACATTCCTGCCACAATACTTGCCAATGGTATCATGCTGTTGTCCATGTTCAAGGACTTCGTCTTGCCAGTAAGCAATCCTACTAACATATCTGGCAACATGGCGAGCACATAGCCAAGGTTATGGGTGATGTCGCCGAAACCGTCTAACCCGAAATTTGCCAACAGGCCTTCCCATCCGTTTTCATTGGTTTGCTGCAACTGATTGGCTTGTTCCTCATCTGATGATGCGTCAACAGATTGTGCTTCTCCAGAACTGTCAGTTCCCTGTTCTCTTTCCGTATTTTTGCGCTCTGCCTCTTTTTGTTTTGCCGCTTCTTGCTGAGCTTTTTCCTTCAGATAGTCATCCTCCTTTCCTGGTGCTACAATCAACGGAACGTCCTTGTATTTTGGATCCTTACGTATGTCTTTGGGCTTCAGAAAGTCCGTATTGGGTGTAAACACAGGAAAAGGGGATTTGTTATTGCTGTTTGTTGTCCATGTCACAGGCTTGTATTTTTTTGTTGGTAACTTGATTTTATGTGATAACTTTCCGTTAAGCGTTTGCAGGAAACCTCCAGATTCTTCAAGTTCATTGGCATGTTTGCGAAAGCCGTTGAAGACATTGCTGTTACTGCCAAAGATTCCTTTGCTGATGCTTAGCTCCATTACTTGCTCCTTGCGGTGCTCTGTACTGCCAACGGTTTTGTCTAAGGCATATCCTAATGCTACATCGCAGCCAACGAACTTGGCGAAGGTTGTCCAACCATTAAAAGCTCCCATCGATACGGCATCTACTGCAGAACCTGCCACTCGTCCCGTAACTTTCTCTGTGGTACTTGGCTTATAGGCTTTCTCGCTTCTTGCCTCAATCTCTTTGGTTAATGGGGACTTCATCAATTCCTCAGTAAATCCCCAGATACTTTGCTTGGCTGCCTTTCGCATGATGTATTCCATCGATGATTTGGGGATGTCATCCACAACCAATTTGTTGATCATCAGGTCTTCCATTCGCTGACCGATATATGCATATGCCAAATCGCATCCTATTTGTTTGGATAGTGCATCGTATTTTGTACGTCCGATTTGTTCCACCACGGCCTTACGCCATTCTGCTGACAACAATGCGAAGTCACGCTGCATCGCTTTGTCGTTTTGCATTTTCTCATTGCACATCTTGAGATAGTCCTCGGTGGTCTTGCTGTTCCACTCGCCAGCTGTGCGCACTGCTTGCCAACCCATGTCTATCAACATAGGATTGGATGATGCCATGATACCAGCCGGACTACGCTGGTAGTCTGCCAGTTCCTTGACTTGCTTGTCGTTCAATGTATTTCTGACTTGTTTCATTACAGACAAGACACTGCCTTCAAAGTAATGTTGCAGACTATATTCTATCTCCGCAAATCGTTTGCTGTTCTTTATGCTCATTGCTTTGTTACTTACAGGGTTTGGTTCAACAGTTGCTCTTTGGTCTGCTCTATCGCATGATGGTATACTTCCATCTGCTTTGGGAAATATTCAGTTAGCCACTCGTCTTTCTCTATGCGGTCAAGAATAAACAGAATGGCTTGCTGACGTTCTATCTCCACAGAACTCTCTCCGTTCTCATGATTGTTGAACCAGGCTTTGGTCCACCATCTTACTCCTGCGCGGTCGGGGTATACGCTGACTATTCTCGGTATGTCGAAGCTCTGAATGTCCACCTCCAAATTCATTAATGGATCGACGACTCCACTACTGCTCAGGAGGTCGCTGTGGACTTTTTTTTTAATGCTTCATTCAATGTGGATAAGAACACATTGTGGCGCAACGCCAAATAGTCAAGAAAATCCCCAATTAGGAGATTCTGTACCTTACATGCCAATGGTACACTTCTCTGACTGATACCCAACGGGTTGCTCATGCTTGGCATAACCTCAAAGAAGTAGCGTTTCATGGCTCCCAACGAGAAAATATTACGTAGCGATTGTTCCCGATGGGGCGACAATGCGTATTGTCCATGCCGTAGGTCATCCATATATAAAGGCAGATAACGCAGCATCAATGACTCGATTTCTTCTCTGTCGTTGTCATATTGTGTGGCGATGTTCATGTCTAAATCGTCAATGTCTATCGCCCCGATCCTTCCTTGATGTTTCAATGCTTTAATATTGCCATAAAGCATGGTCAGGAATTCCAGCGGATTCAGCTCCTCTCCGTCGAATTTTACACTGATATGCAATCGGTCGCTGCTCAGGCTTACTGCTTGTCCTGCTACTACTGGGTCTCCGAAGTTGGCATAAACATTGGCAAGGTGTCCGTAGGTCACCTCGTATTTACCATATCGTATCGTTTGGTAGATGCCGTGTATGTTGTCACTGCCTACTCCCGATATGGTGCCACTTGCCACTGCGGACAGAGGATAATGGTTGACCATAAAGTCCAGTCCGTGATGAAAGAACTTTTCTCCTGTAGATGGATGTGTCTGCTCTCCATATCCCAATGTCATTGCCACTTCTTTACCAGGCTGCTCCTCAAACGGCATACAATATCCGCTCTTGGACTGTAATATCATTTCTTCTGTATATTGCATATTTTTCTGTTATCTTCTCATTCCTCTTACTTGTGTGTCTTCGGCAGTAGCCACTGCTGCGCTACGCCTTTCTCCTGCGCTACCACTTCCCATCATATGATTGAGGTTGGCATTATTGCCCACCAACATCATGCCGAGCATGGTTCCTGCTATTTTACCCAACCATCCGAAACGACCAAAGATGAGATAAGCTGCTGCCACCAGTCCCGCCAGACTCAATCCCGACACTTTGCCTTTGCCGAGGTTACTGAAGAAACTGCCGAACATATCCAGTCCGTTTCCATTGAAGATGTTGCGGAAGAACTTGCTCATGCCGCTCCACTTACTGTTGATATCGCCCATGGCATTGTTCATGCTGTCTACCGCTTCTCCTGCCTTGTCTTTCAATTCCTTTACATCGCTGGCTGTTCCTGCAATGGCGTTGGTTGCTTCTTCTCCGATAACGGCATCACTTACAATGCGTGTCACACTCTTGTCTGTGGTGAGTTTTTCCCAACCGACATATCCTACAGCTCCTCCTACTGTAGCTGTCTTTACCGCTTTGCCAGCGTGGTTCAGGGTTTGTGACGGATGAATCACAGAATTGCCTATAGACTTTGCAGAGGCTTTCGCTCCAGTCTTTGCGGCTCCCAATGCCTTGCCACCTACTGTTAATAGTTTACTCCAAAATGACATATTCTATCGTTTTTTGTTATTTCATTATTTATTTGGCCTCATATCTGCCTTATCCGACCTACTATTGATAGCCTTACAATTCCCTACGAAACTTACTATGCCTACCTTCATCCTCAACTTAGAAAGGCTTAAAGAGGCTTATCTCAGCTTATTGCTAAGGTATCACGTTTCGTCCGGCTTGTTTCCATCTTCTTTTTGCAGCATTCACGATTTCTTGTTTGTTGGCTTTTTGCGGCTTTGATCCTTTGTCTATCTCCAACCATATATCACCCATACTTGTGTACTTCACAGCTTTTGTCAGTCGTTGCAGTTTCTTGTTCATCACTTTCAATTTCGGACGAATTCCAAACACTACTTCCATACGTTCTTTCTCTGTCATCTTATTCTTTGACAGACATACTGTTCGTATGTCATTTACGATTTCTACGCTGTTCAGTATCAACTCACGATAGATTTTATTGCGCTTGGTGGATAACGCTACGGCCAATCCATTACTCGGATGGGCATCCAGTTGTTTGATTAATCCACCCATGTTATTTGTAAGCTGCGTCACCTCATGATAGAATCCGTATACCTGCGATGCATAACATACAATCGAACGAAACGAGTCAAGGTAGTTGTTGAACTCTCGATGCAAGTCTGTAGTTGCCTTCACTTCTTCCTTTGTCCAGATATGCCCTGTGGTCATCATCAACATCACTTGTTCTTGGTTCTTCAACTGTTTCTCTGCTTTGTTGGTGTACATCAATATCATTCCCGTCAACGTCGGGTCTGATTGGGCATAGGTTTTGTCAATGCTCAGTAGCATCACTATCACCACAGCTCCTATATATTTTACAACTCCCATTTATTCCATTGCTCTTTTGTACAACATTGTATTTGTCCTATCTTACTTATCCGTCCAATTCTGTTCATTGCATAAATTTTTTCA
>ERZ1031719.743-NODE-743-length-11367-cov-8.334335_pt1 | contig 11367 bp, 9 predicted proteins | sample MGYA00516702_ERZ1031719 | MGnify/ENA primary metagenome ERZ1031719 (study PRJEB33719, sample SAMN04261227) | wastewater metagenome | biome: rural village; feature: human; material: feces | host: Homo sapiens | place: El Salvador | collected 2013-01-07 ...
GCGCAATCATCCGGACGTGCACATCACCGTGCTTGACAAGCTGACGTATGCGGGCAATCCGGCGAACATCGACGGGCTGCCGCAATCGCAGGTCGAACTTGTCATCGGTGATATCTGCGATGTGTCGCTGCTGGAACGCATCGTGCCCGGCTGCGACGCCATCGTGCATTTCGCGGCGGAATCACATAACGACAATTCCATCTTCGACCCGGAACCGTTTATCCGCACGAACGTGGAGGGCACGATGCGGCTGTTGGAGGCCGCGCGTAAATACGACGTGCGATTCCACCACATCAGTACCGACGAAGTGTACGGAGACCTGGCGTTGGACGATCCGGCGCGATTCGGCGAAAACTCGCCGTACCTCCCGTCAAGCCCGTACAGCGCGTCGAAAGCCGCGTCCGACCATCTGGTGCGCGCGTGGACGCGCACATACGGCCTGCGCGCCACCATTTCCAACTGTTCCAACAATTACGGGCCATACCAGCATGTGGAAAAATTCATTCCACGACAGATCACATCCATTCTGGAAGGCGCGCGGCCGAAACTGTACGGCACCGGCGAGAACGTGCGCGACTGGATTCATACGGAAGACCACTCTTCGGCGGTATGGGCGATTCTGACGCGCGGTCGCATCGGCGAAACGTATCTGATCGGCGCGGACGGCGAGAAAAGCAACATCGCCGTGCTGCGCATGATAATGCGGTTGATGGGGCAGCCGGAAGACGCGTTCGATTGGGTGCGCGACCGGCCGGGGCACGACCGCCGGTATGCGATCGACTCGTCCAAGCTGCGTGCCGAATTGGGTTGGAAGCCGGCGCATACGGATTTCGAAAGCGGCTTGCACGACGTGGTCGACTGGTATGCGACGCACCGCGATTGGTGGGAGCCGGCCAAAGCCGCCACCGAAGCACGCTACCGGGCACAAGGGCTGTGATCGTTGTGGACGCGGGCGCGCGATAGGTGTGGCGGGCGCGACGGGGAGAGGGGTGGTGGCGAGTGCGAGCTGAAGGGCTTATGCTGGTAGGAGAAACGTTTTACAGGGGGTAGCTGATGGCGCGAAGGGCAACGCTGAAGGATGTGGCTGCGGCGGCGGGAGTGTCCGTGACCACGGTGTCGCTGGTGCTGAATGATCGGCCGGCGCGTGTTTCCACGGAGAAACGCGAGGCGATCGCGCGGGCGGTGAAACAGTTGAACTACGTGCCCAATCAGAACGCGAGGAGCCTCGTCACCAAACAATCCAAGCTCGTGGCGCTCATCGTGCCCGACATCGAAAACCTGTTCTTCGCGGCGCTTGCCAAGTGCGTGGAGGATGAGTGTGCGGCGCAGGGGTATTCGCTGATCGTGGCCAATTCGGATGATTCGCGTGAGTCGGAACAGGCTTTGCTGCGCAGGCTGACGTCACGTGGGGTGGATGGCGTGCTGCTGATTCCCGCGCGCGAATCCTGCGCGGCCGGTGCCGGCGCCGCGTTGCGTGAGGACGTGGAGCGTGTCACCTGCCCGGTGGTGCTCATCGACCGACTGACGCAATGCGGTTGGTGTGACGCGGTCGGCTTCGACAACTATCTCGGCGGTCGGCTTGCGGCCCAGTACCTGCTGGAAGGCGGGCACAAGCGCATCGGCATTGTGACGGGCGATGTGGCCGAATCGAGCGCGGCCGACCGTCGCCGTGGTTTCGTGGATGCGATCGAGCAGGCGGGGGAGCGGTTCGATCCCGCGTTGTGCGTGTCCGGCGATTACCGTTTCGATGGCGGCTATCATGCTGCCGACCAGATTATCGACGGCGGTGCGACCGCCGTGTTCTGCTGCAACGACGTGATGGCGCTCGGCTTCCGTCAGCGTATGGCGGAGCGTGGGCTGCACGTCACCGAAGACATGCAGGTGATCGGCTACGACAACATTCTCAGACGATTCGGATTGGGTTTGCGCATGACCACCGTCGAACAGAGCGTGGTCGATTTGGCCGCCGCCGGCTGGGGCATGCTGGGCAGTCGAATCGACGCCGTGGTACGTGGCGATGGCGATTCCGGTGCGGGCCGTCCGTGGCTCGCCTCGCCGCAGGTGAAGGTGTTGACGCCGAAACTGGTGCAGGCCGCTTGCGCATAACGCGCATAACGCGTGCGATGCGTGTATTGCGTATTGCGCGTGTAACGTGGGGCGCGTATCGGAGAAAGGGGCGGTTTTCCGCCGCGACACGCACGTCGAAAGGATGATTTGGAAATCTTGATAAAACGTTTTATCATAATGTTATGAGGTGATACAGAGACCGTACTCAACACCACACAACAATCGCATAAAACATCGCACAAAAAAAGAACACAACAAAGGCGGCAGCCGCGCGGACGCGAACGGCCGTCACAGCCAATCAACGAGGAAGGCACAATCATGAAGAAGCTCATTCTTGATCTCGATACCGGCGTCGACGACGCGCTCGCCATCTCCTACGCGCTGGGCAGCCCGGAAGTCGAACTCATCGGCATCACCGGCACCTACGGCAACGTGCTCGTGGAACAGGGCGTACGCAACGCGCTCGCCGTCACCGACCTGCTCGGCCACCCGGAAGTCAAGGTCTACCAAGGCCTGTCGCACTCCAGCACCACCGACCACTTCGAAGTGCTGCCCGTCTCCGCATTCATCCACGGCGACAACGGAATCGGCGACGTGGACATCCCCGATTCCAACCGCTCCGTCGAAACCGAATCCGCGGTCGACTTCATCATCGATGCGGTGAAGACCTACGGCAAGGATCTCGTTTACGTGCCGACCGGACCGATGACCAACATCGAAGCCGCACTGAAGAAAGCACCGGAAATCAAGGACGAGATCGGCCGCGTGGTGCTCATGGGCGGCGCGCTGACCGTGCCGGGCAACTGCAACGCCTGCATGGAAGCCAACATCTCGCAGGATCCGGAAGCCGCCGACTACCTGTTCCGCTCCGGCACCCCGACCACCATGATCGGCCTCGACGTGACCCTGCAGACCCTGCTCACTTATAAGGAAACCCAACAGTGGCGCGACCTTGGCACCAAGGCCGGCAAGTTCCTCGCGGACATGACCGACTTCTACATCAAGGCCTACGAGACCACCTCGCCGCACCTCGGCGGCTGCGGCCTGCACGATCCGCTCGCCGTCGGCGTCGCCGTCGACCCGACGCTCGTCACCACGCTCGACATCAACATGAAGGTCGACGTGGACGGCCCGACCCGCGGACGCACCATCGGCGACGAAACCCGCCTCAACGACCCGGTCAAGACCATGAAGGTCGCCGTCGGCGTGGACGTGCCGAGGTTCCTCAACGAATTCATGACCCGCATCTCCGGCCTCGCCGCCAACGCCGGGTGACCGACTGAGTGGCCGGCCAAGTGACCGACGGCAATCGCAATAATCGCAAGAAAGGAAAGCGATCATGAGCGCAGCAGAAATCCTCTCCGCACTGGACCGCATCCACGGCACCGTTTCCGTGATCGGTTCCATGAACGCGGACTACACCGTCACCGCACAGCGACTGCCCGGGCCGGGCGAGACCATCACCGGCGGCCCGCTACAGCTGCTGCCCGGCGGCAAATCCGGCAACCAGGCCGCGGCGGCCGCACGCATCGGCGCCACCGTGCAGATGTTCGGCGCGGTCGGCTCCGACGACAACGCCGACTTCCTGCTCGGAGCGCTCGGCGAAGCGGGCGTCAACACCACGCACGTGCGCCGCGTGCTCGGCCCGTCCGGCACCACCGTCATCACCGTGGACGCGCACGGCGAGAACACCATCGTGTACTCGCCCGGCTCCAACGCGCAGGTGACCGTCGACTACGTCGAATCCGTGCGTGACGCGCTGACCCACTCCACAGTGCTCGGCCTGTGCCTGGAAAGCCCCATCGAAACCGTCACCGCGGCCGCACGCATGTGCCACGAGGCGGGCGTGAAGGTGCTGCTCAACGACTCGCCGTTCACCCCGTCCCTGCCGGCGGAACTGATTGAAGCGTCCGACATCCTGCTCGTCAACGAGCATGAAATGGCGCAACTGCTCGGCATCGACGAGCCGGAGAACGACGATTGGGATTCGTTCGGCTGGTGGCACGCGCTTGACGAACTGCGCGGATTCGGCTTCGAACAGGCGATCGTGACGCTTGGCGGCGACGGTTCCGTGGTACTCGACGGCACCGCGGACGATCCGGAGCATCGCATCCAGCGCATCGCTCCGGTGCGGGTCAAGGCAGTAGACACCACCGGCTGCGGCGATTCCTTCATGGGCACCGTGCTGGCCGGTCTGGCGTCCGGACTGGCGCTGTCCGAATCCGCCGAACTCGCCTCGTACGTTTCGGCGTACGCGGCCACCGGCTACGGCGCGCAGGCGTCCTACGGCAACGCGGCGCAGATCCGCGAGGCGTTCGCGTCCGCCGAATAGTCCGGTAATCCGGTTTTCCCCAAACCATTGGCGTTGGTATGTGCCTTCTACGTCGATGGTTTGGGGATTTTTTGATGTTGCCGACGGCAGTTTGGAGCGGTATGGTGAAACGCTTCCGCAACGGCCGCGTGCCGTGGGCACCCGCATTGTTATATTGGAGTTTGGCTTATTTTCACATATCGAACAATTGGGAAGGCAAGCATGTCGGCGATTCTCGAAGGCACTCCGGATAAGAAACTGGCTTTGGTGACGGGTCGCGCGTACCCCGAGCAGGCTCAGGAAACCGCAAAATACCTGGGAACCGACGTACTTGAGACCACCGCATACGATTTCGCCAACGGCGAGATGTACGTGCGTTACACCGAGCCCGTCCGTGGTGCCGACGCCTTCGTGATGCAGGCCCATACCGAGCCGATCAACAAGTGGATCATGGAGCAGCTCATCATGGTGGACGCCATGAAGCGCGCCTCCGCACGTTCCATCACCGTGGTCGCGCCGTTCCTCGGCTACTCCCGCCAGGACAAGAAGCATCAGGGCCGCGAGCCCATCACCGCACGCCTCATGTTCGACCTGTTCCGTTCCGCCGGCGCAGACCGCATCATGACGGTCGACCTGCACGCAGCCCAGGAGCAGGGCTTCTTCGACGGCCCGGTCGACCATCTCACCGCCATGCCGATCCTGCTCGATTACGTGCGCAACAGCATGCCGCTGGAGAACACCACCATCGTGTCCCCGGACGCCGGCCGCATCAAGGTGTCCGAACAGTGGGCCGCCAAGCTCGGCGGACTGCCGCTCGCCTTCATCCACAAGACCCGTGACACCACGCGCCCGAACCATGCCGAGGCACACGGCATCATCGGCGACGTGAAGGGACGCGACTGCGTGGTCGTCGACGACATGATCGACACCGCCGGCACCATCTGCGAGGCCGTGCGCACGCTGAACAACGCCGGCGCGAAGTCCGTGACGCTCGTCGCCACCCACGGCCTGCTGTCCGGCCCGGCCGTGGAACGCCTGAAGAACTGCGGCGCACGCGAAATCGTCCTCACCGACACCGTTCCGGTGCCCGAAGAGAAGCGCCTGCCGAACATGACCGTCCTGTCCGTGGCCCCGCTGCTGGCCGCCGGCATCCGCTCCGTGTTCGAATCCGGCTCCGTTTCGACGCTGCTCAACGGCCTGCCCGAAGACATGCGCCCGCGCAACATCTACGCCTGATATTTCGTGCGATTGCCATACGGCTATCGTGATATTTCAGGATTTATTACGATTTTTTGCGATTAAGCCCCGCTTGCGAGCGGGGCTTTTTGCTTGCCTCCGCACGTGATTTCGCGCCCGGCAGACGCCGTTTCGATACGTCGCGGCGTCGGGGTAGCCTGTACAAGTTGCCATCAATCGTATCCATATGTTCATTGCGACTTATCGATGCCTGAAGGCAGCACGCATACACACTCCTGCCATGGAAGGTCCATGGCCGATAGTCCGAAGGAGGTGGGTGATGTCTGCGCATAAGTACGAACTGATGTTCATTGCTGATCCTGAGCTGGATGAGCGCGGTCTGAAGAAGCTGACCGAGCAGTATCTGGAAACTGTCACCAAGGAAGGCGGTGCCGTCGAGAACATCGACATCTGGGGCCGTCGCAAGCTTGCCTACGAAATCGCCGGCAAGACCGAAGGTAACTACGTCGTGGTCAACTACTCCGCTGAGCCGGCCACCAGCGACGAACTCGATCGTCTGCTGAACCTGAACGAATCCGTCATCCGTACGAAGATTCTTCGCAAGTAAGTAAACCAAGCTTTCTAAGCTGCAAAGTAAGTAGGTAACGACATGGCAGGTGAAACTGTAATCACCGTGGTGGGCAACCTCACGGCCGATCCGGAAATTCGTACCATTGGCAGCGGCGCCGCCGTTGCCAGCTTTACGATCGCCTCCACTCCGCGCACCTGGAACCGTAACTCGAACCAGTTCGAAGACGGTCAGGCCCTGTTCCTGCGCTGCTCCGCGTGGCGCGACATGGCCGAACATTGCGCGCAGAGTCTGTCCAAGGGCATGCGCGTCATCGCGCAAGGCCGTCTGCAGCAGCGTTCCTACCAGGCGCAGGACGGTTCCCAGCGAACCGTCATCGAGATGCAGGTCGACGAAATCGGCCCGTCCCTGCGCTACGCGACCGCCCAGGTGACCCGTCAAAGCTCGTCCGGCAACGGAGGCTTCAGCGGCAATCGCGGCGGCTACAACAACGCCAACAACAACGGCGGTTTCGGCGGCAACAACGGCGGATATCAGGGCGGCTCCAGCTATGCTGGCGGCGCCGGATATCAGGGTGGAGCCTCCGCTCCGGTCAACGCCTCTCCCGCACAGTCCGCTCCGGCCTCGGACCCGTGGTCAAGCTCGGATAACTCCGGCTCGTCCTTCGGTTCCTTCGGCGCGTCCCAGTCCTTCGGAGGTTCCTCCGAATTCGGCGGCGACAGCGACGAACCGGAATTCTGACGGACCGAACCCCGTCCGCAACATAGGCGAACAGCGAAACAAGCAGCTTAATCGCAGTATTTCCAGATTTTAAGGAGAACATCAAGATGTCACGCAAGAGGCCGCAGCCGCCGGTCAAGCCGTTTAAGAAGAAGCCGAATCCACTGAAGGCCGCCAAGGTCACCGAGATCGATTACAAGGACGTCGCCCTGCTGCGTAAGTTCATCTCCGATCGCGGCAAGATTCGTTCCCGTCGTATCACCGGTGTCACCGTGCAGGAGCAGCGCGAGATCTCCAAGGCTATCAAGAACGCCCGCGAGATGGCCCTGCTGCCGTACGCCACGTCCGGCCGCTGATCTTAGAGAGGTTTGAACAATGGCTGAAACTAAGGTTATTCTCACCAAGTCCGTCAACCACCTGGGTCACCCGGGTGACGTCGTGGCCGTCAAGTCCGGCTACGCCCGCAACTACCTGTTCCCGCAGGGCCTGGCCTTCGCTTGGTCCAAGGGTGCCGCCGCCCAGATCGAGGCCATGAAGCGCGCTCGTCTGGCCAAGGCCGTCGCCACCCGCGAAGAGGCTGTTGCCGCCAAGGAAATCATCGAGGGTTCCACCGTCGAAATCGCTGCCAAGGTCTCCGAGTCCGGCAAGCTGTTCGGCGGCATCTCCGCAGAGAAGATCGCCATCGCGCTCTCCTCCAAGGTTGAGGTCAACCCGAAGAACATCACCGTTGAGCCGATCAAGACCACCGGTGACTTCCCGGCAACCGTCGCCCTGCACCCGGAAATCACCGCCAACTTCTTCGTGAAGGTCGTCGCTGAGTGATTTCGCCCCATTCACCGCTCGACGTCCTTACGGACCGGCGGTGAATGACTTCAGGCTGAAACACGTCTGAGCTTAAGCATCGAAAATCCCCCGTACCGATTGGTGCGGGGGATTTTCCTATATCCGCTCTTTAGCCGGCATCAGTCCTCATCGTCAATCGTGACGCTGAGCTTGCCATCCCTGATGCTGAAGCTGCCGTTGACGGTGAAGTGGGTGCTGTCGTCCTGAGACTCCCACGAATCGTCGAAATTCTTCTCTTCATACGTGCACTTCGCCTTGCCCTGCCGGGTGGAGAACGTGCCGTAATCGAGATCGATGTCGGACAGCTTCGGATAGACGCTGATGGACCACGCGAAGTTGCGGTAGTAGTCCTCGTCGTACAGGTCGAAGCCGAACGGGCAGCCTTCCGGCGCGTAGTCGGTGGACTTCGCGCATTCGTCCAGCTTGGCGTTCACGGCCTTGCTCAAGTCCTCCTTAAGCTTGGCCGTAGGCATGATCTTGAGATCGGCGGCATCGGAGTCCGCGTTCGTGCGCACCATGGTGATGCCGCTGGTGACATACCCCGACTTGCCGATCGACACCTTGTACGAACCCGGGTAGACGCGCAACGTCCACGTGCCGCTGTCCGACTTCTCCGCATTCTTCGCGGTCACGTCAACACCGTTGACGGACAACGATTCCACGGCATTGGGCACCGACACGGTGATGGTCTTGAGCAGTGGGCTCGAGATCTTCCAATTCGGGAACAGCAGGAACTTCGACCCGTCCTTGTTGATGGTGAGCGAATCGTTGACGTTCTTGCCGTTCAGCGAATACGTCACGTTGACCTTGGCCACGCCTTCGACGGTTTTGACACTATCGATATGCGGGTTGGCGATCGTGGCGTTGTCGGCCTTCGCCACGGCGTCGGACAGCAGCTTGAGCTGGTCCTTGCCCACCTGCGGATCGGCGATGCCATTGGCTTTGCCATACTTGCCGTCGGCAATCGCCGTCAGATAGCTCTGCGCCACGGATTTCGCGCTGAAGACGGTCGAGTTGAGCACACCGTAGACAATGCCCAACACAATCAGGGCACCGATCACGATGCCGCCGATAAGGATCGTCTTCTTAGTTTTTGGGTCGAGCGGCTGACCTGCCCCCGGAGCTGCGACCGGCATAGAAGCCGCGCCTGCTGGCGATTGCGGCAACGGCACCGCACCCGTTGCCGTGTTGCCCGTTGCCGTGTTGCCCGTTGTCGTATTGGGCATGGACGTCGGGGCGACCGGTTGTGGAACGGCCTGTGAAACAGGCGTTGCGGTAGGAGCGGTGGGCGCGGGCATCGGCGCAGCCGGCGTCGCGGGCTGGGGGACCGATGCGGCCGGAGCTGCCGGAGTAGTTGGATTGGCCGGCTGTGAGGCAGCCGAAGCCGTCGGCATGGTCGCTGTTGCGGTCGTGGCGCTCGCCGTGGCAGAGGTCTTCTTCATGCCGTAGGACGGATCGCAGGACTTGACGTAATCGACCACGTTCTGCGGGGTCTGCTGCACGGTGCCGCCGACGACGATCCGCCACATGCCCGGCAGGGACGCCACCAGCGTCGGACCGAACGTCATCGCGGCCACCTCGATCAGGAACGCCCAGATGCCGGCGACGAGGAAATACCACATCGGGGTCGTCATCGACATGCTGGACGAGGCGTATCCCGCCGCGAAATAAGTGAACAGGAACTCCGCGGCCAGCCAGAACGCCATCGCGGCCACCGGAGCCTTCCACGTATGCTGCCAGCCCGCGTAATACGGGTCGTACATATTGCGCGCGGTCTCACGCAGCGCGATATAGAACGTGGCAAGCAGGAACAGCACGAAGCAGATCCACAGAATCCAGCCATACTGGCTGAGGGAGGACACGTTGAACAACGTGATCGTATGGACGCTGTAGCTGGACGTCGAGAAGGCGATGCCACCGAACGAGGACAGCGAAATCAGCATAAGCGGCAGAGCCGGGAACAGCAGCGGAACCAGCAGCAGACCGCCTGCGCCGAGATGGTTCGCGGCGGACATGGCGATCGTCGCCACCAGGCCAAGCACCAGGAACAGCACTCCGTAGATCGCAAACGATTCGACCAGCGTGCGCACGAAGCCACGAGCGCGGTGCGCCCAACGCCAAGCGGCGGAGAAGACGTTACCCGAATCGCCCGCATACTGTGCCAACGCGTAGCCGGCCAGCGCACCGGCCGCCGACAGCAGGAACGCCATGCAGAACGTGCGGAAGGACACGCCGGAAAGCGACGCGGAAGCGGAATAGTCGCTGTAGGAACCACCCACCGTCACCGGGAAGATGGCGGCGAAGACCAGCAGCACCAGGCCGGACAGCACGCCGACGATCAGCGAGCTGATGACGCCCGTCCACTTGAAACGAAGCGCGAACCTGCGTGCCAGCATGTATGCGCCGAACGCGGCGCCGATCGCCAATGCCACGCCGGGCAGTCCGACCGGCAGCGTCACGCTGACGTGCGAGGCGTCAATGCCGAGATTGCTCAGCGAGAAGCCCTGGGAGCTGGTTTTGAGATTCAGCGAACCGCCAACGCCGAGCGTCATCACGGTGAAGAGAATCTGGAAGAAATTCGGGCCGGAGCCGGACACACCGTTGTTGCCCAGGAAGGAGGCGGTGTCGGAAAAGCCCGGAATGCCGGCAAGCCCGTTGCTGGCCGCGGCATTGCCCATGAAGAAGACGATCGATGCGAGCAGCGCGAACACCACGCTCGCGCCGAGACCGATGCCGAGGCTGGCGCCCATGGTCTTCATGGACTGCGGTGTGGTCAGCGCGGTGATGGTGGGATCGGCCGCCGGACGGGCGATTTGCTGGGTCGGCTGGCTTGGCTGCGGCGCTGCTGCCGGCTGCGGGGCCGGGGATGGCGCATACTGGAACTGCTGCGTCGGCGCGGCCTGTGGTGCCACCGTTTGCGTTGCCTGCGCCTGAGCGGTCGGCTGTGCTTGCGCCGCCGGTTGCGGTGTGGTGGGCTGCGGGACGGTGGTTTGCGGAGCTGCCGGTGCGGCGCTATTGGGCAGCGGGACGGCAGCGGTCGGCATCTGCGGGGCCGGTGCCATGTGCGGCGCGGAAGACAGCATGGTGCCGTCATCGGATTCCGGCGCGGCCGGCGCTTGCGGTGCCGCCGTGGTCGTTTGGGTGAGCGGTGAGCCGCACGAGGCGCAGAATTTAGCGCCTTCGATGGTCGGCTGACCGCAATTTGGACATGCCATAGGTAAGCCTTTCTCCTTCTTGATGCGCGTCATATACTCCTGTGACGCGCCATGGTCCTTATTATAAAGGGCCTCTGGCGCGCCGACGGGCTCGACGATGATGCGTGCTATTCGGCTCGCCGCGGTGGAAATGTGTGATGGAAAAGTTCGTGCCGTTGACTGTCGGAGTGGTTGCATTGCGGCAGAATGTGAAGAAAATGTGATTACTCGGATTCTAGGGCGCCATCGCGCCGTATTTTTCGTCGTATGACGCGATGTGCACCATAGATGGCGATTTGCTGAAAACGTTGGAAAATAGCGGTTTTATGATTGCGACACGCCGAGGGTTGCGTTCTTTCCGATTCTGAGTATATTTACTCCATGTGCTCAGCGAGAACAAAAACCTCGCCAAGACCAACGCCCCTTTAGCTCAGTTGGTTAGAGCAGCTGACTCTTAATCAGCGTGT
>ERZ1031719.746-NODE-746-length-11356-cov-5.462437_pt1 | contig 11356 bp, 11 predicted proteins | sample MGYA00516702_ERZ1031719 | MGnify/ENA primary metagenome ERZ1031719 (study PRJEB33719, sample SAMN04261227) | wastewater metagenome | biome: rural village; feature: human; material: feces | host: Homo sapiens | place: El Salvador | collected 2013-01-07 ...
AAGCTAGCAGTTGTCATTGAAGCTAGCGTTGCTGAGCCCAGTAGCAATTTAAATACCATTGCAACAGACCATCCCAATAACAGTGGGGAAATTTGATGACTATTTATTATTTGATTAAGTAACTCAGATACACCACCATCAATTAGTATTTGTTTAAAAGCTGCTCCACCTGCAATAGTAAACAATAACATAGAAATTGACTTTAAAGCCTCCTCAGCAGATAATGCAATCTCATTAAATGTTTTACTTCTATACCATCCCATAGTAATGATAGAAAATATCAGTGAGATCGTCATTGCTATTATTGGGTGACCAACAAAGATTATAATCTTTTCAATAAAATGAAATACTTCATTATTAGTCACAAATTCAAAAAAAAATTTATTGCTATTTGTAAATATTAAACATATTGATGAAGCTGACATTAGAAATACAGGCATCAGTGAAGTAAAAATTGATATTTTAAACGACGGTGTATTTGTATCAGCATCCTGACTTTGTTTCTTAATAACTCTATCAACCATTGCTAATTTCATTACATTTTTTTGAGCAAAAAATAAAAAAACAGGAACTACTATTATAATTGGAAAAGCCACTATCATACCATATATTAGGACAGTCCCTGGACTAACACCAAATATAGTTGATATAGCAACTGGTGCTGGATGCGGGGGTAATAAGGCATGTGCTGTTATTAAAGACATTGTCATTGGTATTCCTAAATATAAAATAGGGACACCAACTTCAGCTGATATTGTTATAATTATTGGTACAAGTATTACCATTCCAACTTCAAAAAATAATGAAAGTCCTATAATAAAACTAGCAAAAATCACTGCAGCCTGTATCCATTTTTCCCCGAATACTTTTATTAAGGTTTGAGAAATTTTATTTGCTCCTCCTGCATCAGTTATGAGTCTACCAATCATAGTACCAAAAACTAGGACAATACTTAATTCTCCCATGGTATTTCCAATCCCTTCTACAATCGAGCTTGGAATACTATCTAATGGAATACCTAGTAGTATACCTGTTAAAATTGAGATGAATACCAGAGCAATGAAAGTATTCAATTTTAATTTAACTACTGTAACTAGCAAAATGAGCATTACAAAAAATAACACCAAAATTTTGAACATATTTGCAGTTTCCTTTCAAGCAATACTTTATTAATTAACAAGATTTCAAGTTTTTATATTTAAGTAAAACCTATGAATAAGCTGTGATAACTCTTTAGGCTTCTCAAGTGGAATGTTATGTCCCGCATTCCTAATTACTTCAACAGGACAATCAATTTTTTTAGCATACTCTATTGATTTTTCAACTGTTACACTCGGATCATCATTACCAACTACCATTAAAATTGGAACTTTAACATTAATAAAAGAATTTAATGAGTCAGCTTTTGAAGCTATTAGAGATAATTTACAATAATTACTAACATTCTGCCTACTAAGCATCGCTTTAAATTCTTTTATACTTGATGAACTATTCACTATGAAGTTCTTTGAAAAGCTACGTGGTATTACCTTTTCAAAAATACAATCTACACTATTATGTTTTGCTATTTCATCTGCTCTCCAAACAAATCCAGATTTCGCTTTATCAGAATATCTTGGAATAGAGCAAACCAGTACAACATTATCTATGATATTTGGTATTTGTTCTGCAACTTTAAGAGCCAAAAGACCTCCCAAACTATGTCCGACTAGCTGAACCGGATGCTTCTCTTGACGTAAAACAAAGACAATATCATCAATCATTTGCTGAAACGATATTGGTTTTCCCTCCGATTGTCCTATTCCACGGGTATCAAATCCAATAATATCTCTATCAGTAACTATTTCCTTATAGGATTGTAAAAAATTTTTCCAAATTATCTTGCTTTCGCATCCTAATCCTTGAATTAATACTGTAGTTCCACTTTGGAAATCGTTCTGAGCCTTGATTCGAAAACCATCTAAGTAGATATGTTTTTTATTATCTGATTCATAAATAAGCCATTTTTCTTCTGTAAACACTGTACTCCTCCCTTCTCTAAATTTTTAGCAAATCCTTAATTGCATCGTAATTTAAATCTGATGAAATGGTAGTTTCATTTAAAGCTGTAACTAAATTTTCACTGTTGACACTTTCCCAATGTTTAAACATTTCTAAAAGTATATCTAATTCGTTCCTTGTTTTGGCAACGTTTTTTAGATAACAAGGGTAAATACCTCCTACTAAAGAAACTCCTACTTTTCTATCCAATGTGGGACTATATTCATTTGTACGAGGTACTATGATAATTTCTCCTTTATCAGTCATCAATAAATTGTAGCTTAAATTTATTCTCCTAATATTTGACAAAATTTTATTAGTTATTCTACTGATATGACTTATAGACCCAGAAATGACAATAGCTAAATGAGGAATACCTAAAATTTGTTCGATGTTGTAATTTTTACTTTCAACAAAAATTTTACGCTTTAGCATGGTTATTGGATAAACTTCACTTGAAACAGAAAAATGTGCATGCTCCGGAATAGATGCTCCACTACCTTGAATTTGTAAACTACCACTTTTCAACACACAACTTTTGTTAATCAAATCTAGTGCATACTCTAGCTCATTACAATTTAAAAATTCCTTATGTTTAGCACAAAATATAGTAAATTGATTTAGCATAAACGGAAAATCATTTTCGAGATATTTAAATGTAGAAAACGGAGTCTTATTTGATGTTTCGCCTACATCACAAAACGGACATAGACTGCTATGTCTTATCTCTGTATCCCATTTTTTATATCTTTTAACAAAAGATGGAATAAATCGAATAAGACAAGGCATTCCTGCTATATTTATTGTTCTATCATATTTTTCTAGCATGTCATTCCTTTACTAACTAATTGCCCGTTGTAAAACTTGTTTTATATTTTTTATAGTAAATTGTTGCTTTAATAAAAATTTGCCTACTTTTTTAATATTAATTTTAGCTTCATCTGGAAAATAACTGGTCCATGTCATAGACGATGGTCCAGTTATTCTATAGAGTAGCTGAACACCAATATGTCCCCAAAATGATTTAAAAGTATTTGATGACAGATTAGCTTCCATAAAATATGCATCTAAAAATTCTATGATAGAATCAGTATATACAACTTTTTCAGGATAAAGTATCAATGCAATTACGACATCTGCTATTAGGTACACCAAATCATAGATTCTATTTGATGAACCTGAATGTTCAAAATCAATAATACCCAATTTATCATTATTCAAAATTACGATATTTTTAGAATTAAAATCCCCGTGTACTATGGGTAAATCCTCTTCTATTTTTAGTATTTCATCATACAATTCCTTATAAATATGACACTCTTCAGGAGTCAATTTCAAACTTTGATGAGGTGTATATTGTATATTAATTTTATATCTCAGCATTTCATTATCTTGAAATTTGGCAAATTTATCATTTTTATTACTATTTTGAAATTGAGCTATAGCACGACCTAAAGGAGCAAGATTCGGTATTGAATCTCCACTATCTAATAATTGTTTTAAATTAATACTTGGTTCTAAAAATTCCATTATAAATGATGTTTTAGAGACAGTAATAATTCTAGGAACGAAAATTGTAGAATCAGTAATACTTTTAATAGCAACCTGCTGCATTCTTACTGAAATTTCTAATCGTTTACTAGGTAGGACAGAAGGGGGAGAGTAATTTATTGTGGTTAAGTCAAATCGTATAAACTCTTTATACAAAAAAGTTTTTTCCGGAATAATTAGCTTATATAAAATATTCCCCCATACTCCAGAATCATTCTTACTGATCTTAATTTTATCCCGACTCACTCCAAATAATCTAACTAACTCTAGCTGTCCTTGGTATATTCCTTCCATCTAAGCAACTTTCTAGTCTAATAAATAAAAAGGCTCGCTCGTTATCTGCGGATATTTTCATTGATTCAATTAATACATACCCAAGATTTACTTCGAGCTATCAGTGGTGTTTACAATTCCAAACGTACGTTAAAGTAATTTTAAAAAATGGATTTTTAGTAAGTAACCTCATAGCCCTAACTCGCCATCATTTAACTTCAATACTCTTTGACAATTAACCACCAACAATAATGATTATATCCATCACTAATATAAACAAAATTTTTAATTTTAAATTTTTTTGCATATTCTTCTCCAATCACTATTTATTTTTTGATTTAAATATTATATAATATCCGAAATAAATATTATTTTTTGTTGTGAAAGTGGGAAAAATGAATTCAAATTTAGGAAATACTCTCAGAAAAATTAGAAAATCAAAAGGTATTAGTATTACCGCAATTGCAGACGAATATCTATCTAAATCTCAAATTTCGCGATTTGAACGGGGGGAATCTGAAATTTCTTGCATTAGATTGATTAACTTACTTAATAAATTAAATATTTCTCTCGAAGAATTTATCAATTTATACCAAATAGACAATAATGAAACTAAGAACTTTTGGTCGTTACTTAAATTAATACGCAAAGAATACAGCTTACAAAGAACTACGGTATTAGAAGCCTTATTATCAAAAAAATCTCAATATAGTTTAAACAATCTAGATGCTATAATGATTAAATCAATTATCTCCACGATAAATACTTCATTTTTACCAACTGATGAAGAAATGCAACAACTTACAGACTACCTTTTTAAGATTGAAAAATGGGGAAGTTATGAAATAATATTGCTTGGTAATTGTTCAAGAACAATTAAATACTCAGCTTTGTTTTTGTTAACGAAGGAAATGCTAGGTAACTACATCCATTCCCCAATTAACACTAACAATAAAAATCTAGTTACACAACTAGCAATTAATTGCTTAATTGCTAGTATTGACTTTGGAATGTACGCTGACTCCATCTATTTAATATCCGAGATAAATAGATTATTACAGAATGAATTTAATTATTACGAAAAAACTATATTTCTATACGCAAAAGGATACTTCGAATTTAAGAATAAGTTAGAACAAGAGGGAGAACATAAAATGCTACAGGCACTTAAAATTATGGAAATCTTAAACGAAATTGATGTATTAAAACAATATTCTGAACATTACCAATCAAATTGTTCACTGAAAAATTAACAGCAATCTATATTTTAAATTATTTCAGTTATAAAACTCCTCAACTGGAAATAAGATTGCTCAGATGGATAATTTTTCTAGAATTCACCATTTTAAAGAAAGCTTTCTCCTAAGTCCAATAGACTAAAGTAATAGTTTTTTTATCATACATAAGCAATATGGTACTGCATAAGATAAATTCATTATAAAATATATCTTTTTTATCCTTCACGCCAAGCACGTGAAGAAAATATTACTTGCAGATAACAATTTTTCATAAAAAGTTATATTATTTTATAATGCAAATGAAAAAGAGGATGAACCGACATACGAATGTAGATGCTGTGAAAATATTTAAAAAAATGCATTTGGTGTGGTTTATCCTTCCTATCTACTTGTGCTAGTTTGAATATTATAGTATACTACAACTAGGAGGGCTTTATGATTTTAAAAAAAAATAATATGACAACTTCAACTTCCGATATTGATGGACTCTATATTATCCATCCAAAGTCAGTAACAGACGAGAGAGGAACTGTACGAGAATTATTCCGTTTTAGTGCTTACTCCGATATTTTACCTTCTACAACTTGGTCTCAAGTCAATCTAACTCAAACTAAAAAAGGTGCTGTAAGAGGTTTACATGCTGAGTCAATGTCTAAATTGGTAACAGTAGCCAAGGGGGCTGCTTTCGGTGTCTATGTTGATGTTAGACACGATAGCGCTAGTTTTGGGAAAATTGTAACAGTAGATTTATATCCTGGAGTTCAAGTTTTTGTTCCGAACGGTGTTTGTAATGGTTTTCAAGCTCTAGAAGATAAGACAGAATATCTTTACTTTTTTGACAGTGAATGGGTTTCTGGTATGTCTGGGCAAGCACTTTCTCCTTTAGCATCTGACCTAAAAATTGATTGGCCTATACCAATTAATCCAAATAACCTTGAACAAATTTCTGAAAAAGATTTAAATGCTCCAACTTTTCAGGATATTATTGAACAAAAATAATCAATCTGTCTAAATTAATTACTGGGCTTTACTACTTTCACTATTCATATTTTAGAAGTCTATCTACAATGACACTTATTGTTTAATATATTGAGGATAGATTTTTTCTTTTATATTGTTATACTAATATTTGATTTTCGAACAATGTTTTTGCCAGTGCTCATTTGTTTTACAAATGTCTCCAAACTTTTTACTTGTTCCTCATACTCATTCAACTCCTTATCAAGTTTCTTCTGTAATGTAAAAATTTCTTCATTAACTTGCTCTAAAGTTATGGATTCCGTTATGTTCAATTTAACAAAATCATACTTAGCTAATTTCCTACTTTCATAATCTTCACTATTTAGATTGATAAGCACTTCCGCCATCTTGTTTAAGGTGGCGATTTTTTCATTGGTTTGATTTAATACTATGTCTAGCTCTGCTATTTCTGCAACCAGTTCGTCTTTAATGTCCTGATACTTCTTATCTGTCTCAGTTAACTCAATTAAGAGGTTAATCTCAGTAATCTTTTTCTGTAAACTTTCAACTGTTGGTCTTTTGTATGGTATCATCCGACTATCATTGGTCAACTGTCTAATCAAGGTTCGCCCTTTGATGTACTGATTCTTATCCGAGTATTCTTTGTTATAGACAAAGTATAACGTTGTCTCACGAATATAAACTTTATATTTTGCCTGATTGTCTTTTTCCAGAATATCCAATTGATAGTTTGGAATGTAAACAAGACCACTCTGCTTAATACCAAAGGACACCTTGATATAAATCCCCTCATCAACTAACTTCTCAATTTGATGCTCTGCAAGTTCCACTTCAAATTCATGAATGGCATCTCTCTTGTCCTTAAATTCCTCAAAGGCTTCCTCAATTTCTTCAGTGGCTACCTTCTCCTTATCACGTTCTTCTTGAAAAGCATGGTACTGCTCCTGTAAATTTTCTAATCCTTCTGAGACATCGACGTCCTTATTTTTAAAATAATCTTGAAAAAAATTGACATCATATAATTTCTTATCACTCATTTTTTTATGATTCAGACTTATCTGCTTGCCATTTTCTTCAAGAGTAAAGACCACATTTTTTTGTTTTAAGTCAATGGATAGATTTAATTCCTTTGCTTTTGTCAGTAACTCTTCTAAAGAATTAACGAGGGGCAACAGAAATTCTAATCGACTTTCAATTTCTATCTTGGCAAAATGTGTACGGAAAAAGTCTTCGTCATATAAATCTCGCTTACTGAGTTGACGGCCTCGGATTGGTTTAGTCATTGCTCTATCGGTCATCATGAAGCGACTATGCTTCTGACTAAAATCAATCTGAACATGTAACTGCCCTGCTTTTTCTAAAAAATCATCAAAGGACTTTGACTGTTGCATCAAAAAATAAAGGCGCTGCTTCAATTCAAATTTATGACTAGACTGCCTATATTTTTGATAGTCACGATACGAATAACGCTTCTCAATAATTTTTGCCCCAGCCATTTTAGAAATACGGTCTGAAATCATACGTAGATTTCGTTCTAAGGCATAATTCCATATCAATTTTTTATCTGAATTACTGTCTATGGCATTGATTAGTATGTGGTTATGGAGATGATCTTTGTCTATATGAGTTGCTACAATAAACTTAAAGCGACCTCCAGTCAATTCCATCATAGTCTCGTAACCAATTCGATTGATTTCTTCAGGTGTTAAATTATCCTCAGGAGAAAATGATTGGATGAGGTGATGAGCATGAATATTTTGCTGGTGTTTTTCTTGTCGGTCATTTCTTGATTCGTACAGCTTATCATTATTGGTAAAGTTGATATTGTACATTTCTACCATTTCTTCATAGCTAGGAAAGTCTAAGTAATTGCTCATGCCAAAATCAGATACCAATTTCAAATCATCTGTTTTATCGGGATTGAGAATATACTTAATCAAACGCCTGCGATATTTTTTACCATGTGTCGCAAAATGTTTAGTGACTACCATGAAACTCCTTTAATCTTTTCACCTCCACTTGAAATTCTTTCTCTACTCCAGTAATCAATTCACTTACTCCCTTACTCAATTCTTGTAACTGTTCCTGAGAAATCAGATGGCTTTGGTTAATAGCACGCGCAATTTGATTGATGTTATTTCCAATCCGCCTCAATTCAAAAACCAACTGGTCATAGATATCCGTGTTAATTGTTATAAATGACATGTTTGGATTAAGCAAAACTTTTCTGGCATAGACTGAGAAATTTTGACAATCGCTCCTAGCAATTCGTTCATTCAATTTATGTAACTCTGAATCTGTTAGAAATACTTTTTTGAGATTGGTACGATAACGATAAACCATAGCGACCTCCTAACTCATGTATTTTTCACGAAACTCACGACTGAGTAGCTGGGCTTGATTGACTTCCGCAATCAATTCTTGAACACAGGTCAATAAGATTGACACGTGTTCTTGAGTCACTTGGTGATTCTCTCTTGCGATAATCAAAACCTCATGCACATCTCGACTAATCTGCTCAAACTTTTGAGATTGCCAAAGAGAGAACCATTCTTTGGCAGCTAACTGTTTATCATCAGTCATCAAAATTTTGTCTCTCACAAATGGTGAAAAGTGACGATAACTATCAACCTCCATCATTTTTTCAATCTGTTTTAGCTCATTTGCGGTTAGATTTACCTCTTTTCGAATGTCACGGTACTGTTCAGACATCTCTTTCCCTCACTTTCATCCTTTCTCGGGTAAAACCCGACCCCGTGTGTCATACGGAAAATTTCCTAAAGCACTTGTTCGGTCTTTGCGAGCTCAGGCATTGTGGTCACAATACCCAAAAAATCATATCGCCAGCCGACCAAAACTTTCCAGTTTTAACAGCCAACGATAAGATAACTTGGTGGCTTCGCCCCCAACCCCCCAGTAGAAAATCAAGTCTTGATTTTCTTAGGAATGATATTAGGATAACAAGGATGATTTGGAAAAGGTATCACAGTATGAAAAATGAGAGTAAGAAAAAAGAGAGCTGGGTAGCTCTCGCAATGTCATTAAGTTAAGTATTTAAGCAGCTAAAGAAACTATTCCCGTCTGAGCAGTTGATGACAAGACGGGAATAGTTTTTGTATTTAGGGCGCACAAAAAGGAAGGTTTTTAACCCAATTTTTCAACTATTATGTTACTCTATAAGTGAAGCTTACGGGAGCCTGGCTTTTTATCTTTCTTTGGAAGGTTCGATTGGGTCGAATAATGGATAAATGCTTAGCAATGTAGGTTTCTAATTGGAAGGAAGTAAGTTCTTCTCTAAGAAATTTTCGACAGGCATAAACAGAGTCTGAAAAACAAATTTTATAAGTCTGTTTTAACTTTGATGTTTTAATGGTAACATGTGAGGTTAGCCATTTACAAACATTAAAATTGATAAAGCGAGCGTAGATTTCTTGGAGAATTCCTTCCTTCTTTTTCGCATGAAAATGAGTCAACCCAATACTGTATTTTAGGTCACGAAAACTGGTCTCTATGCCCCATCTGTAGGCATAGAGATTTTTTAATTTTTCTGGTGAATAATCCGTATTTGTCACCAAAGTTTCAAAGAAACCTGGCTTGATTTCGAGGCGCACCATCCGAAAATGAAGGTCATAAAAATTGATTGGATCACTTTTTCGACTAGAGTTTGGTAAAAAGTCAAAGGAAGCATTATGAGGTAAAAAATGATACTGATTAGGGAAGTCCCGATACAGTTCTTTCATGTCATTGGTTTGTTTGCGACAGATGTTTAGGTCAAATGCCTCATCAAAACAAGGAGTATCAGGGAGACGAAAACTCTTTTTCATAGAATTATTTCCATCGCGAATACGAATAATATACGACCAATTTTTCTCCTGGCAATGCGCCATGACATCGTAGGATTCATACCCCCTATCCATTATCACCAGAGCTTGTTCAAAAGGGACAACTCTCCATCATGTCGATGAAAGCCGCACGCTCATCAACCTCCCGATTATCCTGAGTTCGTAGGTCATGGTAAATCTCTTGTTCAAGATTGTAGAGAGCATTGATATGAATGAGATTGTAAGGAGTGTGGTGTGGTCCAGTTTGGAACGAGGTCGTTTTATCAGAACGATTTCTTGGTAGAGCCACATCACTACCATCAACAGCTAGGATAGGGAGATTTTTAGAAGTTGGAATTTTAGAAGTAATATTGGCAAACAGGGTTTTAAAAGCTTGATGTTTGATCCGATATCGTCGTTGGACAAAGGCAGATTGAGTGACTGGCAAATCTAAATCAAGTAGCTCTTTGGCTAAGGTATTACCACCCATGGTCAGTATAGCTTGAATCATGGTTTTCATCGTTAGCTGACTTTTCCGACTAAAATCTTTTTCAGGATGAAGCACAAACTGGTTTGCGGTGGAAACGATGTCGTTAATACTATCAAGTAAATGAGCTTTAATCTGGTCTAGCATGATTTTTCCCCTTTTATTTCTAGTGTAACATAAAAAACTAACCTACCACAAAACGTGATAGGTTAGCTAACTTAATGACATTGGGTAGCTCTCGGAAACTATCTTAAATATTTAGCAAAATACTCTTTAAAAATATACGGTTCTAAATTCTTTGAAGAAAAACCTTTAGATAGTTTAATACATTCTTTTGCAGTCCCTTTCCCTGGTCGAAGATAAAATTCTCTAATAGCTTGAAGTAATTTACCTGCTTTGGAATGATACTCTTGATTTGTCATCTCTTCTAACCGATTATCGACCGTTAAGGCAAATATATTTCCATAATATAAATTATCTGCATATTTAGATCTAGTCATATAATCCTGAATATCATATAACATAGATTTCATATTACGATAATTAGGTGCACCTACTAATGCTCTACTCGCTCTATTTATACCATCAACATAGCTATATGCATCATTTAAATTGTTGAAACTCCTGAATCTCTTGGAATCAAAATACTTATATTCTCTATCTAACTGTGATTTTAATGCTCGTAGGATAGCTAAGGCAGTATTATCATCGTTATTTTTTATTGCGGTATAGGCTTTCTCAACTTCATCATTGTAAAAATCAATATGTTGATTAATTTCGGAGCCTAAAATACCTGTAATATCAAATTCAAGTAAATTATTTTCTAACATAATAATATTCCTCCTTACTAAATTTAACTCAGTAAATGTCTTTAATTTACTCATCAACTAAAGAAAAAACATCAATAATGGGTAGTGTAAAATAAGTTGTGTAAACACAAAAAGGAATAAATCCGTTATAGTAGA
>ERZ1031719.750-NODE-750-length-11272-cov-10.533565_pt1 | contig 11272 bp, 12 predicted proteins | sample MGYA00516702_ERZ1031719 | MGnify/ENA primary metagenome ERZ1031719 (study PRJEB33719, sample SAMN04261227) | wastewater metagenome | biome: rural village; feature: human; material: feces | host: Homo sapiens | place: El Salvador | collected 2013-01-07 ...
TATATTTATAAACAAGCAAGTTGATATTTATTCACTTGCGAAACTTCAGTAATTACTTTATGTATAGAGTTAAGTTCTTTCAAAATATTTGAAGTATCCCATACATGAACAAAAGACCAAACACTATCTTCTGGTGAAACATCATAAGGATACATAATCGTTTTTATCTTATCTCCATACCCATTTTTATGCAGTATATATTTACTTTCAATAAATGAAAAATACTTAGTTTTCAGTCCATGTGGCATAGAACTACCTTCTTCTGTTACTAAATTGAACAATTCTACATCATTTCTTGCAACTAAGCTATCTAATAAAAATTTATACTTAGTTATAGCAGGAATCCCGAACCAATAGTTAGACAGATCTTTCATTATAAGACCTGTTCTATGCCCATTAATAAGAAAAATCTTCTTCATAATTATTTAGAAATTTTAGGTAAATATCTTTTCAATATGCAACGAACATTCCACCTTTCATTATCAGAAAGAAGAAATGTATAAGTTAATAAACAACCAATAAACACATCTGTAGCTAAAACCACTAAAATGCATATAAAAACATTATCAAATATTAAAGTCTCCATATAACATATACCGAACAATGGAATATACAAGAAACATGGAACTATTGTTTTACTAAGAAAATAGCTAACCGAAAGTCCCAGTTGATTTTTAACGTCAAACAAATTATTGATTAAATATAAAAGACTTGCCAAAACACAAAGGCCAATTGGAATAACTGGAGATTTATAAATTAATAAAGCAATATAAGATAGGGGTAATACTAATAATGTATATATTCGACCATAAAATTGATTTCGTTTTAATCTTCCTGTAGCATTAACCAATGTTGTTATTGGTTGATTAATCATATTGAAGATTCCCTCGATTAATATCAATACAACAAAGATTGCCGTAAAATCAGGTACAACATTAAGCCATAGTCTTAATATTGAATTGATACAAACTAAAACCGGAATTAGTACTAACATCGTAATAAATGTACAATATCTTGCAGCATTTATAGATAAATCTAACATTTCTTTTATCTCATCTTTCGCATAGAGTTTTATAATAGAAGGTTTAATTGCAATCATTATATTATCCGAAAACTTTGAAACAGCATTACCAACCTGCATAGCTATTGCTCTAGCGGCATTTATTGCTGGACCAAAGAAAATATTAAGAATGACGTTTACTCCTTGCATTTGAGCAGAATAGGCAAAACAACCAAACATATTATAACCAATAAAAGAGAACATCTCCTTAGCCAACTTAAAATCAAAATAATACCGAAAACGACATTCCGTAAACTTCACAAAACAATATATTAAGTTAAACACAAATATTAAAAGTGAAATTGCCAATAATAAAAATGCATATTCCATTAAAGAATCACCATTCATCTTAGCAATAACATATAATATTCCTAAACGTGCAAAACTTTCTAATAAAGATATATATGCATATACGTCCATTTTTTCATGGGCAATAATAGCCGATTGAAAAGGAATTTGAATTAATGTTAAACACAAAATAATTAAAGATAAATGATATACACATTTTGCAGCATATATTCTAGCTATAGGAATTGATAACAAGTGATCAACAACCCAAGAAGCGCATATTTCTCCTATTCCTAAGACTAACATAGCCAAAACTAAATAGATAAGTAAGAATTGACTAAAATAATTGTTAGAAAGGGTTTGATTATCTTTACCTAAGCTGATATTTAAATACCTTTGTGTTGCATTACTTAAACTACCAGAAAAAAAAACAACTATTGTTGTTACTCCTGATACGACATTATAAATGCCAAAATCTGATACACCTAAAACATCAAGAATTACTCTTGAAGCATAAATGGAAACAAACATTGTCAGAAACATTCTAACATATAATAATGCAGCATTCTTTGCAATTCGATTATTGTTCTGCATAAATACTATTTTTAACTTTAACAATAACAAACTCTACTAATATCAGAATTACTAAAATTATAATGAAACGTATATGAGTATTTAGCGTCGTTGGCACAATATGACTAAGTACATTTAGTATTATCCAATGTGTACACAAAATAATCATAGCATTCCTACCTAACAATTGAAAGAGTTTACAACCACTATTTTTATGCCTCATAAATGATTCGAATAAAATACATGCTCCCGCAGAAGAGAAACACCACAAGTAGTAATTTCCACATTCAAGAAAATTAGATTTCATGTGAACAAAACTTGGTAAAAGAAAGTAATTAATACAAACTAATACTATAGATAGCACAAGAATCAAAGATATTATGCCTTTATTATTTTTAACTTTCTGATAAATTACACCTATTATATAATAAACTAAACCTAGCATGTTATGACTGAGCCATTGAAATTTTCCTAATATATTATCGCGAGTGAAATTTGCAATCGTTATTAAAATAACACATAAAACTATCACAAAAAAAAACTTACTTGCCCCTTCATATCGACTAGCAAACCTAAATATACACGGAGCAAGGATTTTTACGATAAATAGGGATAACAAAAACCATAATGGTATATTTCCAGAACATGTAGCAGAAAGAGCTAATGAATGAGCACACTCTAAAAAGAATGAACATGAAGGATTTAATAACAGTCCTATTATACAACCATAGCACATATATTTTAAATATGGAACTAGGAGTTTGTGAGCAGCATTTTTAATGATTGGTACATTACTATTTATATTTTTAGACAAGAATCCGCTTTTAAAATAAAACCATGGCATGAAATAATAAAAGAGAATCAACAACCTATGATTTAATCCAAAAATATCAGCTCTTGCTGTTATATGAACCATAACCATAACAAAGATGAGAATGCCCGCAATTTCATCTATATAAACTTTTCTACGACCCATTTTATTCATCAAACATTTTAGATAAGAATAGTCTATATAAGGTCTTATTACCCCAATCTAAATAAGAATCAACTTTAAATGGTCTAAATGATATATTATCAAGCAACATAGCATACACAATGTGCGACATATAAATATATTTATAGCTTTTAAGCCGCTCATAATATAAACAGAACTGCTTGGCATCTTCAAAGAGATAACCACCTGCATTGAAGTATCGGCTGATAATCTTTTTCTCTATGATATTGGTGATGTAGAACTGATCATCCAAATCCACATAACTCTTATTGTGGGGATTTACCATATCCAATTTGTCTAACGGATAAATGGCGATACCATTTGTCTCGGTAAAATCACAGGTGAAATAGCCATCTGCATCCTTTACAAAGATACCATCCTCTATCTGCTCTTGCTTCACACACTCATATATCGTTTCTGCTTGTGAATTAGTTGGAGCTTTCAGGGATAAGACCTTCGCCTTTTCTGCTAAATTTAAATTGCGCAACTGCATGTTGAGTAATTCTGACAGATGGTATTTCTGATCAAGTTTGTCTAAAATCACAAAATAAATATGCTCAAACTTTGTTAAATCCAAACCTTGTATAGATTTGATGCATAGCAAAACACCATCTTCCGAAAAATTGAAAACATACGGCATCATATGCTCATACTCTGGTCGGTCTGCCGCTATGGGCACTATTAAACTCAAACTCATAACATTGAATTGATTACATTCTTAAGATAATTGGTTACTTTCTCCTCCTTGGCATACTGCAAGATACGCAGGAAGTTCATCAGTTGGAAGACATGATAATATTCACGATACCAAACATACTGCGAATAATAAGAATCTATCTCATGGTCTATCTTCTGAGATATGATACTCAATCTTACTAAGTCTACATCTCCTTCATACATCAAACGGGACCATTCATACTGAGAATCCTGACGAATCTTTACAAGGTCGAGCAAAGGTGACTCGATAAAAGAATCCAGGAAGTCGATGAGGTAATAGTTGTTGCCATTGAAGAGGATATTTGAAAAAGTCAAATCACCATGACACTTTCCCATCGGGATTTCTATCTCAATCGGAAGTTGCTCAATCACCTTGCTACATTTCTCCAGCAAAACCTCAACCTCTTTATCTCCTTTCAAGAATTCATTCACATGACATTTATTACAAACATCCAAGAATTTATCTTTAACAACCTGAGTATTGACCTTTCGAAGAGGAGAATCTTCTATCTCGGCATTCATAAAGATTTTCAATGCCTTGACAAAATAACTGATATTGTCGAATCCTGCATCCTCAAAATAATCGATGTAGTTCTTACTATACACATACTCCATCTTGATAATGAGATGTTCATCCGTCTTATCTATCTCAAAGATTTCAGGAATACGTATATGCTGATAAGCTCTTCTACATGCTTCTTGCTGTTTTTTAGCTTGCAAGTAGAGGCGATTGATGTATTTAGGGTCATGTGTACTCTTATAGATATACAGATTATTGCCGTCATTGACAATATCTATCTGGCATCCACTATGACCTTTTACTTGTATTTCCATAAAAATAGTCTTTTGTTATTTGAACATAAGAAAGATTAGCCGCAACAGCTGCGCCTATGCCTACAGGAGAATCCTCGAAGACCAAAGCTTCGCTAGGCTGGATATTCAACTTCTCTAAAACTTTATTATATATCTCAGGATTGGGTTTTCCATGCTCAACATCCTCGCCAGCTATAATCAACGTAAAAGCTTTCAAGGCTCCTATATGCTCCAAGGCATTCATCAAGTTTTTCTTTCGTGCCGTAGATGCCACAGCGGTCAATCCCCCTACTTGCTTGAAGGATTTCAACATAGAAAGGAGAGCATGGTTGACTTTCAACTTGTCAAAGAAAAGGGGATAACAATCACCCTTTGCCTTTCTGATACCTTGCTTGATGACTGTATCAGAGATTCCCATGTGCTCCATAAAGTCGTCAAATCGGAAGCCAAAACAATCTTGGTATTGCTGCTCTGTTAAATTCAAACCGAACTGGGAGAATGCCTTTTGGTAAGCCAAGAAATTTGCCTCAAAGGTATCTACCAAAGTTCCATCAAAGTCTGTTACCAGTAGTTTTATCTGTGACATTACATATAACGTTTTAATTCTTCAGGAGTGCCGTATGAGTAATACTCCTCCATTTTAGCTAACTTTACATGCTCACCATTCTGCAAAAGTGTATTGAATAACAAGGATACATAAAACTCAGGCTTTGAGAAGTGAGTATCAGCCAGCATTGCATCTGCAGCATTCAAGAAACTCTGGGCTTTTGAAAAGAAATAAGCACCACAAAGTGCATGATGAGAAATCACCTCTTTCTCTGCGGTTCTGATAACATTCATATCAGCATCCACCTCTGCATAACTATACTTTGGAAGGTCTGAGTCGAAAGATACCAGCATTCCACCATCTACATCTTCTATTGGCTTAGACAGAATTGACTCGATATTTTCTACATAATCCTTACTCTTAAATTCCAAATCACAATCCATAACAACGATGGAATCTTCTGGTGCAATTGCAGAACGAGCCATCAAGCAAGTCTCGACAGCACCTCTAGTTGTCTTTTGAACTGAGAAGATATTTGCATCTGGTAGAATCTGCTTTATCTTCTCATCTATTTGATACTTGTCTATATGTTCCTGTCGAACAATAAACGAATACTTCATAGGAGCATCTTCAACTTTGACACTCCCGATAGCACGAAGAAACAATTCCTTGCCGTGCAACTTAATCAATGGTTTAGGAGTAGTCCAGCCCTCTTTCAAGAAGCGGCTACCCTCACCTGCCATTGGCATTATAATGTGTAATGGTCTCATTTTCTAATACTATATTAAATATCTGTCAAAAGCTATCCTTTTTTTTATTTCTAAATTGCAAAAATTCATCATAGGATCTGATATAATCAGATGCCTTATATACATCAGATGCTAAAACCATACAGACAGCTCCTGAAGAGAAATCTTCTAAGGTGCGCCACATTCCTGACTTTACATAAAGACCTTGATATGGACGATTAAGGAAGAAGGAACGTTTGCACTTACCATCATCCAAAGTTACGGTAAAAGAACCAGATACAGCAATAATCAATTGCTCTAATTCACGATGAGCATGTGCTCCTCTAGATTCACCGCCAGGGACATCATATAGGTAATATACACGCTTCACATCAAATGGCAAGGTCTTTCCATTTTCAACTACTGTCAGATTACCACGTCTGTCACTATGATGTTTGTCAAGTTCAACTATGGTACTATCAAAAACACCATGAAGTTTGATTTCTGAATGTGACTCTGTTGATATGTTCTGCTTCTCCATCTTACAAACAGAAACATTTTCTACCGACTTTGCATAAGCCTTGAATGCTTCATAATTACGGATGTAATCATTGACATCATAAGGAATACTGCCAAACTCCAATGCTACAGCATTTGTAGAAAACTCCTTTATTTCTCTCCATAATCCTTTAGGAATATAAAGACCATAATAGGAACGATTAAGTGTAAAAGTCTTACGCTCCTTACCATCATCTACTACAATATCAAATGCACCAGAAAGGGCGATTATCAACTCTTCATTATTGATTTCAGCATGACCTCCCCGATTCTCACCACCAGGTACATCATACAACCAATAGGTTCTCTTTACTTCAAAAGGTATTTGAGTAAAGTTTTCGGCAAAAGAAAGATTGCCTCTCGCATCTAAGAACTTAGGAAGTTCTATTATTCTACAATCATTTATCGTCATATTAGATAATCTTTAAATTTCGTTTTTATGGGTTATGACATACAAAAATAGTATGCACCTTGTTTGTATCAGTATCAAAGTTTAAGAAAGACTAATATTCTAAATTCTTTTTTAATGTTTGATCTTTCTCTTCAAGAATTGAAAGGAGGTACTTGCCATAGTCATTCTTCAGCATAGGCTGAGCATTCTCTCTCAACTGTTCTGCGGTAATCCAACCCTGGCGGTATGCGATACCTTCCAAGCAAGCGACCTTCAAGCCCTGTCGCTTCTCCAGGACTTCAATAAAGGTGGATGCCTCTGAAAGGGAATCATGGGTTCCGGTATCGAGCCAGGCAAATCCTCTTGCCATGGTCTGTACCTTCAGCTGCTTATCCTTCAGGAACTCCTGGTTTACGGTGGTGATTTCCAACTCACCACGAGCGGATGGCTTGATATGCTTAGCTACATCTACCACCTTGTTAGGATAGAAGTATAAGCCTACCACTGCATAGTTGCTCTTAGGATCTTCAGGCTTCTCTTCAATGCTCAGGCAATTGCCTTGCTCATCAAACTCTGCTACACCATATCGCTCCGGATCACTTACACGATAGCCAAAAACGGTAGCCTTGTTATTCTGTTCTGCATCTACAACTGCTTGATGCAGCATCTGATTTAATCCTGCACCATAGAAGATATTATCGCCTAATACGAGGCAAGCGGAATCATTACCAATGAATTTCTCTCCGATAATGAAAGCTTGGGCTAAGCCATCTGGTGATGGCTGCTCTGCATACTCAAACTTCACACCTAACTGGCTTCCATCGCCTAAGAGGCGCTTGAAACCTGGCAAATCAAATGGTGTTGAAATAATGAGTATCTCACGGATACCTGCCAACATCAATACTGATATTGGATAATATATCATCGGCTTATCAAAGATAGGAATCAGCTGCTTGCTGATTCCTTTGGTGATTGGGTACAAGCGTGTACCGCTACCACCTGCTAATACTATTCCCTTCATAAATGTTATCTCCTCATTAACTTTGCTGCAAATTCCAAGAAATCTGCAACACTTTTGAAATCATAAAACTGCTGGCAATACATACTGGCATAAGGTTCGGGAAACCTGCTACGTATATCTGCCTTTATCATACTTGCCAAAGCTTCCTTTGTGTAGGCTTTCAGCAATTCGTTGTATTGTGCCTCGCTCATAATATTCTCTGTTATTTCAACATCCTTGCTATATACATCGCCTCATAAACTACGATACAACCTATCAAGAACAGCATTCGAAATACAGAAGCAACGTATTCTTTGCTATTCTCTTGTTATTATCTGATGTTTGATTAGGCGTATGTTTAATTCATTATTTTGATATTATATGCTTGCATTCTGTCCTTACCATCTTTCAGAGTTGCCTGAAATTGGACTTTTTTCCCTTTCAAGTTTTTAAAATGCAAATTAGGATTTCTTCTACTAGAAAAGAAAAGTTCCTCTCCATTATCAGAAGAAATAAACCCATAAGGACGACCACCTGCATAAAAAATTTTTTTCACTATACCTTGACGAACACTTGATAACTTTTGCAATTCTTGCCGTATAGGCTCTAATGGAATTCCATCCATTTTCTTCACGATAAGTTCAGTGAATATCTGTGCCTCTTTCATTAGATGTGGACTTTTATGCAAATTCTGAGTCCAATATTTTTCACAATCTCGAAATACTTCTATAGCTTTTTCAAAATTAGCTTTAGCATCCTCAATATTATATGTATTTTTCAAGATGCTTAGAGCATACTTATCAGAGGTTCTTTCATTATTCATATCTATTTTTTTACCACCCAACAAGCGAAAATAAATCATCATAAGATGGGCCTTGTATTTGATAAAGTAATTAGTTATAACTTTTTCTTTAATAAGCCTTTCAAGAGTCAAAAAAGTATACGCAACTGCGAAATAAGGCAAATTACTATGCTTCTCACAAAATAATTGACTGCGATATTTCTTCAATAAAAAAGATTCATGCAAATGAGCCTTTTCTGGATGTTGTAAAATAGCCCCCACATAAAACTGTGTAAGGTTACGCAAATTAAATTTCTGATACTGTTTTATATTAGGATTATCAGCATATTGCTTTGCTCTACGCTCATAATAAATTTTATCAGAAAAATCAGCAACATAGTCATTTACAAACTGTTCAAAGTTCTTATGAAACTGTCTAGTACATTCAAAAGCTTCCTCCATTACAATATTTTGTCTATTTGTTCCTTTTACTATTTCATTAGACAAATCATTATTGTTAGTTGATATGATTTTTACTACAATTGATATTTTAGCTAAATCTATCTTTTGTTTGGAAGCATTAAATAACAAATAACTTGATTGACAACCATTAACTATTTGAGGATTCTCAATTTCTAATAAACGATTTCCCTGGCTAAAAGAACTACATACAATAGTTATTCCATTATTAAACAGAACGAATCTTTCTGGTACATTTTTTATTGTTTCGGCTATTTCACTGTTAATAGAATTATCACCTTGAAAATCTCGAACATTATCATTAAACAATGTTTTTCTTATTATTCCATCATCCGTATTAATCATTGAAACAAAGTCTTTTGCATGACACAAAACAACACAAGAATTCCCAACCTCGTCTGTCCCTGGCAATTCCATTGTATCTATATAGGGAAGCTTCGATTTAAACTTATTCTGATTTTGCTCAATAATACTCTTAAATTCTTTTGCTCCTTGAAAGTGAAAAATTAGAGTTTCACAATAATTCGCCATATCTTTTTTAAAAGTACGAACTTGATCATTATGTTGTTCATGCTCTCTATACTCTCCTAACGTTACATAGTAACAACGAATAATAGGCTCGACTTTCCATTGTAACATGACATCTTCACTATAAAGATAATTGCACAAATCTCTCCAAAATTGTACTTGAACATTAAATGGATATGTACTTTCTTTATCAAAGAATGCCCTAATACCACTTATAAAAGCCCCTAATTCTTGACTATCAAAATTTTTGGTGTTTTTTGCCTGTATAAAGATTATCTCTATTTCTAGCTGGCCTTTCTTTAAAAATTCATCTATTTCATCTTGGGTTTTTATCAAATAATTATTAATCTTGATAGCTATTCCATCTATTCCACCATCATCGCCACCACCAATGCTTACTGTATCCAATAATTCCATATCAGAAGAAAAAGCATCTGGTTGATGTTGAAGAAGTTCTGTATAATTTGCAAATTTTTCAAAAGCTTCACTATCAGAACACTTTGATAGTTCAAAAGCCTCAACAAACTTTTTTTGATGAGCTTTAATTATTGGTTCATATATCATACCTAACTATAATTTATTTTCCAAATTCTTTAATTCTCTGTTCCTCTTTCAATGAGCAAACAAGCAGTTGTCCATTCTTCTCGGCTACGATATAGCCATCCAAGCCCTGAACGACCACCTTGCTTTCATCGGCCGCATGAACCACGCAGTTTTTGCATTCATACAAGCGGATGTCCTTGCCGACCTTGGCATTACCAGCCTCATCTTGTGAAAGCAAGGTACGGAGGCTGCCCCAGCTGCCTAAGTCGCTCCAGCCAAACTCGGCTGGCAGGGTATAGATTTCCTTCGACTTCTCCATCACAGCATAGTCAATACTTATCTTCTCACAGGTTGGGAAGAGTTTGCCGACCACCTCTTTCTCCTGTTCGGTATAGAAAGAAGGTGCCATCTCGTCCATGATGCTGGCAAGATTTGGCTGGAAGGTTCGGATTGCCTTGCTGATGGTATCGATGTTCCATACGAAGATTCCGGCATTCCAATAGTAATTGCCGGCGGCAAGGTATTGCTCGGCTGTCTCCAGGTTTGGCTTTTCCTTGAAAGCCTCTACCTTGTAGATTTCATCTACGGATGTTGGCTCTGCTGCAGCTATATAGCCATAGCCTGTTTCTGGGCGGCTTGGCTTGATACCGATAGTAACGATGGCTTTCTTATCGGAAGTATAGCTCAATGCCTTGCTGAGCACTCGCTGATACTCCGAGGTATTGATCACCAGGGCATCGGATGGTGTCACCACGATGTTGGCATCAGGATGCTTCTTCTGGATCTTCCAGCAGGCATAGGCAATACATGGAGCGGTATTGCGAGCCTCCGGCTCTGCTAATATGTTATCTACTGGCATGTCAGGGATTTGCTCCTTGACAATGCGAATGTATTTCTCGTTTGTCACTACCCACATGTTCTCAACAGGACAGATTGGCTTCAATCTATCTACTGTCAATTGAATGAGGGAACGCCCCACACCCATCACATCAATGAACTGCTTTGGGTAATCGGGGGTTGACATAGGCCAGAAGCGGCTGCCTACGCCACCGGCCATAATAATGATTTGTATATCATGCATAAATCTTGTTCTTTAAATAATAAAGATTTCTAAAATCATCCCGTCCTTCTTTACCATTAAAAAAGGCTCCACCTCTCATCTCGGTCTTCTCTCCTCAGGCGAGAAGAAGGAAACCGCCCTGCTCGGTACTGTATATGCCCCACCTGTCCCTCCCCAGCGGGAGGGTCCTTACCCTATACCCAAGCCCTAA
>ERZ1031719.751-NODE-751-length-11264-cov-4.033991_pt1 | contig 11264 bp, 10 predicted proteins | sample MGYA00516702_ERZ1031719 | MGnify/ENA primary metagenome ERZ1031719 (study PRJEB33719, sample SAMN04261227) | wastewater metagenome | biome: rural village; feature: human; material: feces | host: Homo sapiens | place: El Salvador | collected 2013-01-07 ...
CGCAGTTGTTTGAGGCGGCAGTTCGCTCCGCGCCGATGTGCGCCATGCAGACCGGAAAATATCCGCGGTTTGCTGCACGGCTGCTGGCGGAGTTCTGCTGCATGACCGGAAAAGGAAAATGCTTTGCCACACTGGCGGGACAGCAGGGCTTTTCAGAGACGCCGCAGTTTGAGGGGAGCAGCTGCCTTTCAAAAGAGCGTTATGACTATATGTTTCAAAAGCGGCTCTTAGATGAACATTACCGCACCTACGGCGGAAGTTATGCCTGGGTCCGCGCAGGGCTTCGCGCCAGCCGTGAGCTGATGCGGCGGGAGAATCTGGCAAAGATCAAGGTGCCGGTGCTGCTTTTTGCAGCAGGTCGTGACCACATGGTGGATAACGATGCGATCGTGCGGTTTGTGGAGGAGACGGAGCGGACAAAGCTTTTCTTTATGCCGGATTCCAGACATGAGATTTTTAATGCGGATGAGCGGACGCGTGCGAAATATTATGATGAAATATTCCGCTTTATTAAGGAAGAAGAGGTAAAAGATTATGAAAACGAAAATGAGCAGACTCGAAAAATTCTGGGTACTGTATGACGTCGGAAATTCGGCGTTCACACTGCTGGTGTCGACGATTATACCGATCTACTACAAAAACATGGCGTCCGCAAACGGCATCAGCGCATCGGACTCCACCGCATATCTAAGCTACGCCATCTCGATCTCCACGCTGATCGTGGCGGTTTTAGGACCGGTGCTTGGTGCGGTCGCCGACAATAAGAACCGCAAGAAGCCGCTGTTTACATTTTTCATGATGATGGGAGTGCTCGGCTGTGCGGCGCTTGCGATTCCAAGGACCTGGATTCTGTTCCTTGCCATTTTCGTAATTGCAAAAGTCGGATTCTCCGGAAGCCTCATTTTCTACGATTCCATGCTTGTGGATGTCACGACGGATGAGCGGATGGATGAGGTGTCCTCCCAGGGCTATGCGTGGGGATATATCGGAAGCTGCGTGCCGTTTGTGGCGAGCCTCGGTCTGATCCTCGGCGCGGATGCGATCGGCATTTCCGGCACGGTTGCGATGATGATTGCATTTTTTATCAACGCGGCATGGTGGGTGGTTGTGACACTCCCGCTACTGCGGAACTATCAGCAGAAATACTATGTAGAAGCGGGCGGCACCGATGTGCGCGGGATCTTTTCCAGACTCGGCAAAGTCTTTGCGGAGATCCGGGATGACAAAAAGGTGCTGTGGTTTCTGGCAGCTTTTTTCTTCTATATTGATGGCGTGTATACCATCATCGAGATGGCGACTTCCTACGGGAAAGACGTCGGAATCAGCGACACCAGCCTTCTGATGGCATTGCTGCTCACGCAGGTCGTCGCATTCCCGTGCGCGATTCTGTTCGGAAAACTGACCCAGCGCTTTGCATCTTCAAAACTCATTTCGGTCTGCATCGGCGCTTACTTTGCGGTTGCGGTCTATGCACTCTGGCTGGATGCGGCGTGGAAATTCTGGATGATGGCAACGTTTGTCGGCGTATTTCAGGGAGCCATCCAGGCGCTCTCCCGTTCCTACTATGCCAAGATCATCCCGAAGGAAAAGTCGACGGAGTATTTCGGCATCTTCGATATTTTTGGAAAAGGAGCTTCCTTTATGGGAACAATGCTGATGGGAATCACCACGCAGTTGTTTGATACATCAAGAGCCGGTGTGGCAGCGATCGCCGCCATGTTTGTTGTGGGATTTATCTGCTTTCAGATGCAGCGCCGGTGCATGGCGGGGGAGACGTCACAGAGCGGTGCGATGGGAGGCGCAGCGGGTTTTGCCAAAGAATGATTCTAAAAAGAAAAAGAAGCGAATAGAAATAAAGGAAAAACAAAACGGAGAACAAAAATTGCCGAATGAGGACCTGTTGAGTGAGAAACTGTTACAGCCGATGGTGCAGCTATCCTATGCCGCCGCCATGGATCTCGTACAGGCACGATTAAGATTGATCAATGCTGACCTGACGGAACAATGCCACCGCCAGGTCATTCGCAATATGTCCTGCCGCATCAAGACGCCGGACAGCGTCACCAAAAAACTCAAAAAGAAAGGGCGGGAAGTCTCTTTTGAGGAGGCGGTGCAGACTCTCAATGACATCGCCGGCATCCGGGTCGTGTGCTTTTTCTGTGACGACATCTACCGGATTGCGGATGCCATCAAGAAGCAGAAGGATTTTCATATTATCAAGGAAAAGGATTATGTGAAAAATCCCAAGAAGAGCGGCTATCAGAGTATTCATGTGATTGCGGGCGTTCCGGTGACGTACAACGACACGGTCACGGAGATCCGGGTAGAGATCCAGATCCGCTCGTTTGCAATGGATTACTGGGCGGAGCTGGACACACAGATGTGTTATAAGAAGGATGCCGGACAGATCGCCAATGTGGAGCGCGAGACGCGCGGCTACTCGGATGTGATCGCAAAGGTGGACAATAAGATGTTAGAGCTGCGCCAGCAGATCGAAATGATGTGACAGGATTTTTACACAGGTTTTACATAAGTGCTCTTCTGCATTTTACATTCCTCCCGTAAAGTAAACCATGTTCTAAGAAATGAGGTAAAAGAAAAAACGGAGAAGAAATTCCGTAAAATTGAATGGAGGATTCAAAATGAAGAAGAGAGTAATGTGTATGTTATTGACAGGTGTTATGGCAGCGGGCATGTTCGCAGGATGCGGCAGCAGTGAGACAGCAGACACCACCACAGACGCAGCAGCCACAGATGCAGCAGCCACCGCAGACGCAGCAGATACCACAAGCGAAGCTGCACCGGCAGAGAATGCAGATTTTGATCATACATCAGCAATCGCCGTATATTCCCGTGAGGATGGTTCCGGCACAAGAGGAGCATTCATTGAGCTGTTCGGTGTGGAAGAAAAAGATGAGAGCGGCGAGAAAGTGGATAATACCACAGAGGAAGCGATCATCATCAACAGTACGGACGTTATGCTCACATCGGTAGCAGGTGACACCTACGCAATCGGTTATGTATCCCTTGGTTCCTTAAATGACACGGTAAAGGCAGTAAAAATCGACGGGGCAGAGGCTACCGTAGAGAACATCAAGAGCGGTACCTACAAGATCGCAAGACCGTTCAACATTGCAACAAAGGGCGAGGTCAGCGAGGCTGCACAGGATTTCATCAACTACATCATGAGCGGTGACGGGCAGAAAGTAATCTCCGACAACGGTTATATCGGAGATGATTCCGCAGCAGCATTCGAGTCCAATGGAGCAGAAGGCAAAGTCGTAGTCGGCGGTTCCTCTTCCGTATCTCCGGTAATGGAGAAACTGATCGAGGCTTACAAGGCAGTCAATGCAAATGTGGAGATCGAGCTTCAGACAAGTGATTCTACCACAGGTATGACCGGAGCAGCAGACGGCACACTCGACATCGGTATGGCTTCCCGCGAGTTAAAGGATTCCGAGACAGAAGAAGGACTTACCGCAACGAAGATCGCCATGGACGGTATCGCAGTGATCGTAAACCAGGAGAACCCGGTAGAGGATCTCTCCTCTGACACCGTAAAGGGTATTTTCACAGGCGGGACAACAACCTGGGATGCAGCAAACTAGGACGGACAGTAGAAATAGCATAGCAGGACGGACCGGGGGAACAGAATGTTCTTCCGGTCCTTTCGTGGAACATACACGTTATTTAGGAAAAACCTGTAAATGGAGGTTCTGATGAAAAAAAGAGAGAAGATCATGGAATATGTATTTCTGCTGGCTGCGGTCATCTCCATCGTGGCGGTGGCGCTGATCTGCATATTCCTGTTTGCAAACGGAATTCCGGCAATGAAGAAAATCGGATTTGCGGAATTTCTGACCGGAACCAAGTGGAAGCCGGGAAACAATAAATTCGGTATCTTCCCGATGATACTGGGAAGTATCTACGTCACCGGAGGCGCGCTGATCATCGGTGTGCCGGTCGGTGTACTCACATCTGTTTTTATGGCAAGATTCTGTCCGGAAGGACTGTATAAGCTCTTAAAGCCGGTCGTGAATCTGCTCGCGGGCATTCCGTCTATCGTATACGGATTTTTCGGACTGGTTGTGCTCGTGCCGTTTATCCGGGAACATTTTAAGAACAGCAACGGACAGAGTATTCTCTGTGCGTCGATTCTTCTGGGAATCATGATCCTGCCGACCATCATCGGAGCGTCTGAACCGACGATCCGCGCAGTGGAACAGAGTTACTACGAAGGAGCGCTGGCACTCGGGGCAACGCATGAGCGAAGCGTTTTTACCGTTGTGGTACCGGCGGCAAAATCCGGTATTCTGGCGGCGGTCATACTCGGCGTCGGACGTGCACTCGGGGAGACGATGGCGGTCATGATGGTCGTGGGCAACCAGCCGCGTGTCCCGAACAGTATTCTGCAGGGCGTCCGCACACTGACGACGAACATTGTCATGGAGATGGGATATGCGACGGATCTGCACCGTGAGGCGCTGATCGCTACCGGCGTGGTGCTGTTCGCGTTTATCCTGATTATCAATCTGTGCTTCTCGGCAATCAAGCGAAGCGGAAAGGAGTAGGGGATGGAGCAGATAAATCCGATCAACAAAGTAACACTGAAAGATAAAATGAAATCCTATACCAGACATCCGGGCTCTTTAATCCTGCTGCTTCTGGTTCTGATTGCAGCCGCGCTCACGGTGGTGACGCTGTTTTTCCTGGTGGGCTACATTCTCATCAGCGGTATTCCGTACTTAAAGCCGAGCCTGTTTGCGTTAAATTATAATTCGGACAACGTGTCCATGCTTCCTGCCATCATCAACACGGTGGAGATGGTCGTGGTTTCGCTGCTGTTTTCCGTGCCGTTTGGCGTGGGAGCGGCAATCTACATGATCGAATATGCCAGAAAGGGCAATAAATTCGTGGAGGTTGTCCGGCTGACCGCGGAGACGCTGACCGGTATTCCTTCCATTATCTATGGTCTGTTCGGTATGCTGTTTTTCAACATTGCACTGCACTGGCGCTATTCCATGCTCTCCGGAGCGGCGACGCTCGCCATCATGGTGCTGCCGACAATCATGAGAACCACGGAGGAGGCGCTTTTATGTGTGCCGGATTCCTACAGAGAGGGAAGCTTCGGACTGGGCGCCGGAAAACTGCGGACAATTTTTAAGATTGTGCTTCCGGCGGCAATCCCGGGAATTTTATCCGGTATCATTCTCTCGATCGGACGTATCGTCGGAGAGACCGCGGCGCTCATCTACACGGCGGGTACCGTGACCGGTGTGGCGGGACTCATGGATTCCGGGCGTACGCTCGCCATCCATATGTATGTGCTTTCCAATGAAGGTTTACATAAAAACGAGGCAAATGCGACGGCAGTGGTGCTGCTTGTCATTGTCCTTCTGATAAATGGAGTCTCATCCATGATCGCGAAGCGGTTTGAGGCAGTGAAAGAATAGCGCACAGCGCGGAAATGAGGAAAACATGGGAGAAAAGTTTAATATATCGAATCTGAATCTGTATTACGGCGATTTCCACGCGCTCAAGGACGTGGATCTGACCATTAACGAAAAAGAAATTACCGCATTTATCGGTCCGTCCGGCTGTGGAAAATCCACCTTTTTAAAATGCTTAAACCGCATGAACGACCTGGTACAGGGATGTAAGATCACAGGACAAGTGCTGCTCGACGGGGAAGACATCTACAGCGGCATGGACGTGAACCTGCTGCGCAAGCGTGTCGGCATGGTATTCCAGAAGCCGAATCCGTTCCCGATGAGCATTTACGACAACATCGCATACGGACCGCGCACGCATGGCATCCGCTCCAAGGCAAAGCTGGATGAGATCGTGGAAAAATCCCTGCGCGATGCGGCGATCTGGGATGAGGTGAAAGACCGGTTGAAAAAGAGTGCACTCGGAATGTCCGGCGGACAGCAGCAGCGTCTGTGCATCGCGCGTGCGCTGGCGGTCGATCCGGAAGTGATTCTGATGGATGAGCCGACGTCTGCACTTGACCCGATCTCAACATCGAAGATTGAGGATCTCGCGGTGGAACTGAAGAAAAAATACACGATCATTATGGTGACGCACAACATGCAGCAGGCAGTGCGTGTGTCCGATAAGACCGTATTCTTCCTGCTCGGCGAGGTCATTGAGAGCGGAGATACGGAAAAATTGTTCTCCGTGCCGCAGGATAAGCGGACAGAGGATTACATTACCGGACGTTTCGGTTGATGAAAGGAGCAAACAATGAGAAACAGATTTGAGAGACAGCTGTTGGAACTGATGGGAAGCATGATTGAGCACGCGATTGAGATGGGTATCTCCGCGCTGGTGCGTCAGGATGTCGAGAAGGCGAAGAAGGCGATCGCCTACGACGAGGAGATTGACGAGCAGGAAAAGACCGTGGAGTCGCTCTGCATGAAGCTGCTGTTGCAGCAGCAGCCGGTTGCAAAGGATCTGCGTCTGATCTCTGCGGCGTTAAAGATGATTACCGACATGGAGCGTATCGGAGATCATGCGGCGGATATTTCCGAGATGACGATTCTGATGTCCGACGCGACATACGAGCGCAGCGCGATCAACATTGATCTGGTGGAAAGCATGGCGAAAGAGACCACCGATATGGTCATCAAGTGCGTGGATGCGTTCGTCAACAAGGATCTGGAGCTGGCGCGCACGGTGATTGCACAGGATGACGTGGTCGATGATCTGTTCGCGGACTTTAAGCAGCAGCTGATCAAAAAGATCAATGAGAACGTCAAAAACGGCGAGCAGGCGACGGATATGCTGATGGTAGCAAAATATTTTGAGCGTATCGGTGATCACGCGACAAACATTGCCGAGTGGGTCATCTATTCGATCACGGGAGAGCACGAGAAGTAGAAAATCGGTCTAAAAACCGTGATTTTACACAGATTTTACATAAAGCTTACCGGAAAATTACCTGAAATTAAAAAATTTTACCGACTCCTTGGATTGTAATTGCAAAACGTCAAAAAATACGTTATAAATGATTATGTATGCGTATGTAAAAAAGATGTAAAGCAATGAGATGCAAAGGAGATTAGAATGGATATTTTTGGAGTACTGTCCCTGATTGGCGGGTTGGCATTATTCTTATACGGAATGCACGTAATGGGTGCAGGACTGGAGAAGATGTCAGGCGGAAGGCTGGAGCGCATCCTGGAGAATCTGACATCGAATCCGTTAAAAGCGGTACTGCTCGGTGCAGGCGTTACAGCGGTCATACAGTCATCTTCCGCGACGACGGTTATGGTCGTCGGATTTGTAAATTCCGGTATTATGAAGCTTTCACAGGCGATCGGAATCATCATGGGTGCCAATATCGGTACGACGATTACCGCATGGCTGCTCAGCTTGACGGGAATTCAGGGAGACAACCTTTTTATAAATATGTTAAAGCCGACATCGTTCTCACCGATTCTGGCTTTGATCGGTATTATTCTGCTGATGTCCGGCAAGAGCGATAAGAAGAAAATCACCGGAGAGATTCTGCTCGGGTTCGTCGTGCTGATGTACGGTATGTCGGCGATGAGTGGTGCGGTGGAGCCACTTGCGGACGTGCCGGAGTTCACGAACCTGCTTACCATGTTCAAGAATCCGGTGCTTGGAGTGCTTGCAGGAGCGCTGCGGCGGTCATCCAGAGTTCTTCCGCTTCTGTCGGTATTTTACAGGCGCTTTCGGTAACCGGCGGATTTACGTTTGGCACAGCGATCCCGATTATTCTGGGACAGAACATCGGTACCTGTGTGACGGCAATGATCTCCGCAATCGGTGCGAACAAGGGTGCAAAGCGTACCGCGTTTGTACATTTATATTTCAATATGATCGGTACGGTTCTTTTCCTGTGCCTGTTTTATCTGGGGAATGCCATTTTCAGCTTCCCGTTTACGAACGACGTCGTAAATGCGGCGGATATTGCGCTGGTTCACAGTATTTTTAACGTATTTACCACTCTGGTTCTGCTTCCGTTTACGAAGGGACTGGAGAAGCTGGCATATCTTACGATTCCGAAGACAGAGGATGAGAAGAAGACGGCAAATGATGCGTTTGTAATCTTGGACGACAGATTCCTCTCCTCCCCGGCATTTGCGATTGAGCAGTGCCGTTCACTGGTAAGCCAGATGGCGGAGATGACAAGAGACGGATTCCTGGAGGCGATGGACGTGCTGGGCGAGTATTCGGAGGAGAAAGCGCAGGATGTCATTGACAAGGAGAACCGGGTCGATGTCTATGACGACAAGATCACCGCATATCTGACGAAGCTGAGCAGTGAGAATCTGTCCTACAAGGACAGCCTGCAGGTGACGTCGCTGCTGCACTGCATTACGGATTTTGAGCGTATCTCCGATCACTCGATCAATGTGGTGGAGAACGTACAGCAGATGCGCAAGGAAAATCTGACGTTTTCCAGGAAGGGCGAAGAAGAGATGAATCTCTACGGTGCGGCAATCCGTGACATCTTGACAAGAACCACGGATGCGTTTGTGAACAACGATCAGGCACTGGCGCATACGGTGGAGCCGTTAGAGGAAGTAATTGATGAATTAAATAAAGATGTGAAGAAACATCACATGAAGCGGCTGCGCAAGGGCAAATGCAGTATGGAGCTGGGACTGATCCTGTCGGATCTTGCCATGAATTATGAGCGTGTGGCAGACCACTGTTCCAATATTGCCGTGTACATGATGCAGCTGAAGGATACACAGCTGGAGGAGCACAGCTTTACAGAGCAGCTGGATGAGGCGGAGAGCGCAGAGTTCACCAGACTGCTGGATGAGTTTGGAAGCAAGTACGCGCTGTAGTCCGTATCTTCGATCTGGTGTGCACAGGGAGCTGTGGAAGAGAGGAGAACAATGGCAACCATTTATATTGTGGAAGATGACGTCAACATCCGTGAGATTGAGCGCTATGCGCTGAAGAACAGCGGATATGAAGTGGAGGAATTCGAGAGCGGTGAAAGCCTGTTCAAACGGCTGGAGCGGGCGGTTCCGTCCCTTCTGCTGCTGGACATCATGCTTCCGGATGAAGACGGTCTGGAGATTCTGGGAAAGCTCCGGGCGAATAAAAATACGGCAGCCATTCCGGTCATTATGGTCACCGCAAAGACCAGTGAGCTGGACAAGGTCAAGGGACTGGATCTCGGAGCGGATGACTATATCACGAAGCCGTTCGGCGTGATGGAGCTGATCTCCAGAGTAAAAGCGCTGCTGCGCAGGACGCAGAGTGCGGCGGAGGAGACAAAGATCTGCCACGGCGAGATCCGGATGGACAACGACAAGCACGCGGTATTTGTCGGGAATGAGCCATGTGAGCTGACGTTCAAGGAATATGAATTGTTGAAATATCTTATGATCAATGCGGGGATTGTTCTGTCCAGAGACAAGATTATGGATCAGGTATGGGGCTTTGAGTACGAGGGCGAGAGCCGGACCGTGGATATGCACATCAAGACATTGCGCCAGAAGCTTGGGGCGGCGGGAAGCTGCATCAAGACGATCCGCAATGTGGGATATATGATCGAGTAGACAAAAACCTATGAAGAAAAAATTAAATTCCAAATTTATGTTGATTGCGGCAATCGCCATTCTGGTGACTGCCGTATGTTCTATCGGGCTGTTTTATAGCATTCTGGTACAACAGATCTATGATGACTTAAAGGCAAATGCACATGTGATCTCCCGGCTGGATTTTGAGGATGCGTCGCAGGAAGTGTGCGATCAGCTCTCCGAGGACGGGCTGCGGATCACTTTGATTGCTTCGGATGGAAAGGTTCTCTATGACAGCATGGAGGACGAGACGAAGATGGAGAACCACAGGGGGCGTCCGGAGGTCGAGCGGGCGCTTGCGGTCGGGGAAGGCCGCGGGATGCGCAAATCGACGACTTCCGCGGAGCACACATTCTATTATGCGATGCGCCTCTCGGACGGAAATGTTCTTAGAATTGGAAAAGAGAGCGGCAGCATCTATCATCTGGCATGGAATATGACGATGCTTACGCTGGGTGTGGGATTGTGTGTATTCCTGGTGTGCGCCTTTTTTGCAAAACGCATGACAAAGCGCTTTGTGGAGCCGATCGAAAAGATGGCGGACAACATTGTGCTCGTCGATGAGCGGGAAGTATACGAGGAGATGCGTCCGTTTGTGTCGATGATCAAGCAGCAGCATGTGGATATCTTAAACCATGCGCAGATGCGGCAGGAATTTACCGCAAATGTGTCGCATGAACTCAAGACCCCGCTCACGGCGATCTCCGGCTACGCGGAACTGATCGCAAGCGGCATGACCAACGAGCGCGACACCGAGCATTTTGCAAATGAGATTCACCGGAGCGCGGAGCGTCTGCAATCTTTGATTAACGACATCATCAAGCTCTCGGAGCTTGACAACAGTGATCTTAAGCTGGAGTTTGAGCCGATCGATCTCTATGCGCTGGCGACGACCTGCATCGATCAGATGCAGATTGCGGCGCAGAAGAACGAAGTCACATTGCTGCAGGAGGGTGAGCCGGTCACGATCAACGGCAACAAGACTCTCATCGAGGAACTGCTCTACAATCTGTGCAGCAACGCTGTGCGCTATAATAAGAAGGGTGGCAGTGTGACTGTCATTACGGGCATGAAGAATCAGAGACCGGCGCTCACAGTACGCGACACCGGTATCGGCATCCCGAAGGAGCAGCAGGATCGTGTCTTTGAGCGGTTCTACCGTGTCGACAAGAGCCGTTCCAAGTCCACGGGAGGCACAGGACTCGGGCTTGCGATCGTAAAGCACATCGTCGTGCAGCACGAAGCCCAGATCGAACTCTCCAGCGAGGAGGGCGTGGGCACGGAGGTGACGGTAATCTTCTAGCCCGCGCGACGCGGCAGAAACCGGGGCGCTTTGGTATATTATGACGGCGGCCGGAGAAATCCGCCGGATTCTGCCGATTGCCGGGAGTCGCGATTCGATCGAAAAACCGGCGGTTTCTAACCATGCTGTTCTCACATCTGCGATCGTCCGTGTCTTTCCAAGCTTTGAACACGCTATGGGGAGTGTTCGCACAGCAAAAGACAATTTTAAAATTTTTGTGCAGCGCTTGGCACACCGGTGAGCAAAATATAAGGAATTGTCCCAATAAGCAAAGATCTCTTTGAAGTGATAAGTAATATTACGAGAAATAGATACTTAAAAGTTCCAGATAAACATGCGGCGGCAAATTCTGACCGCAAAATCCGGTATTTCTAACCATGCCGCAGCTGGCA
>ERZ1031719.753-NODE-753-length-11246-cov-7.838978_pt1 | contig 11246 bp, 7 predicted proteins | sample MGYA00516702_ERZ1031719 | MGnify/ENA primary metagenome ERZ1031719 (study PRJEB33719, sample SAMN04261227) | wastewater metagenome | biome: rural village; feature: human; material: feces | host: Homo sapiens | place: El Salvador | collected 2013-01-07 ...
TATCTCTGAGGGCAAGCAGCAGTATATCGGTGGTGGTGAGGAGAGCTTCGGTTTCCTGCCATACGATAAGGTACGCGATAAGGATGCTCCTGCATCTATCTGCCTGATTTGCGAGATTGCTGCCTGGGCTAAGGATCAGGGCAAGACTCTCTACGATCTCCTGATGCAGATCTATGCAGAGTATGGCTTCAGTAAGGAGTTTACAGTAAACGTGGTTCGCCCAGGTAAGACTGGTGCTGACGAGATCAAGCAGATGATGGCAGACTTCCGTGCTAACCCTCCAAAGGAGTTGGGTGGCAGCAAGATTGTTACCTGGAAGGACTACCAGAGCTTGGAGGCTAAGCATGCTGACGGCAGTGTAGAGAAGCTCGATATGCCCACAACAAGCAATGTACTCCAGTGGTTCTGCGATGACAATACCAAGGTAAGCGTTCGCCCTTCTGGTACAGAGCCTAAGATCAAGTTCTATATTGAGGTAAAGGATCCTTCATTCAAGTGCGCTGGCTGCTACAACCGCTGTACTGCTGCTGCAATGGATAAGATCGAGGCTATCAAGAAGAGCTTGAACCTGGATTAATAAAAGTAATTGAACTTTATATGAATGTGTGGGGGAGAAATCTTCGCCTGCATATTCCTCTGAAAGATATTTTTTTGATGCATTATTTAGCTCCAACATTAAATAATGCAATTTTCGGCGAGAAGTCATCCTGACTTCTCGCCATTTTGAATTTGATAGGTATATGGAAAATAAGAGAAAGATCATAGCCCTTTTGATGGGACTTTCGCTAGGAGGTCAGTCTGTCTATGCCCAAGGGTATAGTTGTGGCAACGTGTCTCTGTTTTGCTCGCCCGATACACTCAGGGGTGCCCAGATAGGTGCTTTTTCCAGCGTGGTTCGACAGCAGATGCGTGGTGTGAGCCTGGCTGGTATCATCAATTTGGTGGGCGATGATATGCGCGGTGTGCAGATTTCGGGTGTTTCCAATGTGGTGAAGGGTGGCAATGGTGTGCAGTTGTCTTTATTTAATAATGTATCCAGTTCTCCGTTCCGCGGCGTGCAGCTGAGTGGACTTTCCAATATTTCCATGGGTATGAAGAGAGGTTTGCAGATTGCAGCAGCCAATGTCAGCTCTTCCTATATGCGTGGCATGCAGTTGGGCGGCTACAATTATGCTGATACCCTGAATGGTTCTCAGATTGGTTTGTTTAATGTGTGCCTTAACCATCCTCGTGGTGTGCAGATTGGTGTCATCAACTATAGCCGGGATACCGTAGCCCACAAGATAGGACTGGTGAATGTGAACCCAAAGACGCGTATCGACTATATGTTTTATGGCGGTTCTGCTACCAAAGCCAATCTTGCCATCAGATTCCGCAACAGGAGTACGTATAATATCCTCGGTATCGGAACCCATTATTTCGGATTGGATGAGAAGTTTTCGGGTGCCTTGTTCTATCGCATCGGTCAGTATTTCCAGTTATCGCCTAAGTTTTCCCTGAGTGGTGATCTCGGATTCTATCATGTAGAATCGTTCCAGGAACATTCGCAGGATAAGCCGGAGCGGCTCTATTCTCTTCAGGCTCGCATCAATGCCGACTATCAGTTGGGCAGATACACCAGTGCCTTTGCCTCAGTGGGTTATGGGGATACCCATTATTATCATGGTGGCAGGTATCGCCGTCGTGCCATTGTAGAAGCAGGCTTGGCTGTGCGTCTCCAGCGCAATTCATCTTTTACGGATATCTCTGCCAGAAAGGAGAATGAATATGATATGGAGGCATGGAAGGAAGGAACCATTTTTGCCTTCGATGATCCGGAGCGACAGAAGAAGCATCCTTGGAAGGCTGCCTTGGAAGCTTTTGCCATCAATGTGGGTGTGCAATGCTTCGACCAGTTTGTGATGAACGAGGAGTTTGCCAAGATTTCCTTCCATAGCATCAAGCACAATATAGAAACGGGTTTTGTTTGGGATAACGACCAGTTCTCTACCAATCTGTTTGCCCATCCATACCATGGTGGACTCTATTTCAATGCTGCAAGAAGTCATGGCATGAATTTCTGGGAATCGGTGCCATACTCTTTCTGTGGAAGTTTGATGTGGGAGACTACCTGCGAGATAGAACCGCCTGCCATCAACGACCTGATGGCTACTACTTTTGGTGGTATTGCCATCGGAGAGGTGACGCATCGTGTGAGCAATCTGGTATTTGATGACCGCTTGTCTGGTTTTCCTCGTTTCATGCGAGAGTTCCTGGGAACTCTCATCTGTCCAATCAAGGGATTGAATCGAATCTTGAGTGGCGATGCCTGGCGGGTGAGAGGCAGATATTATAAATATCACGATTACCAGCGTAGTCCTGTCAGTTTCTCTGCATCGGCAGGTTATAGATACCTCGCAGACAACAATACGCTGTTCCGTGGTGAGGGCAATCCATACATCCGTTTCAATCTGGTTTATGGCGATCCGTTTGATGGTGAGACCACCAAGCCATACGACTACTTTACATTGGATGCCACTTTCGGCTTGAGTAGCAACCAGCCTCTGATTACCGGTCTGCATCTTCTGGGAAGATTGTGGAGCGTACCGGTGGAGGTGAGCAAGGGCACGGAGATGGAGTTCGGTATCTTCCAGCACTTCAACTATTACGATTCGCAGCCGGTGAAGGATGGTACCAGTCTGGTGCCTTACCGCATATCCGAGGCAGCCTCTTTCGGTCCTGGCATCATCTACCGCTTCCCTCAGGTGGGCAATCTCACCAGGTTTGAGCAGCGTGTCTTCCTGGATGGTATCCTGCTGGGTGGAAGTCTGACCGATTATTATAATGTGATAGACCGCGACTACAACATGGGTAGCGGTTATAGTGTGAAGGCTATCAGTTTCATGGAGTTCGGCAAGGTAGCTACCTTCCAGATAGGTGCCGACTATTATCGCATCTTCACCTGGAAGGGATATGAGGGAAAGGATCTGGCAACGACCGATCCGCTCTATCTCAATGCCCAGGGCGACAAGGGAAATGCATCTCTGCTGGTGCTGAATGCCCGCTTCAGTCTGGCATTGTCCAATCGACTGAACCTGGACTTCAATGTGTCCAACTATTGGCGTGATACCCATTACTCATATCATGACGATGTAACGTCTAAAACCTTTGATATGAGTCTGGGATTGCAATACAAGTTCTAAGGGGCAGTCGTCTTATTAGTAGATATTTAGCGGATTTTTAGCAGAAATTAGGGGTGCAAAGGGAAACGATATACATAAAATTGTAGAAAAATCGCAAAAAGTTTTGCATATTTTCTGGATTTATATTACCTTTGCACCCATATTTCAAACATAAAACATAGAATTATACTCTTATGGGAGGCATTTTCGGAACTATTTCCAAGAAAAGCTGTGTCGCAGACCTTTTCTACGGCACCGACTACAACTCACATCTCGGTACACGCCGAGGCGGTTTGGCAACCTACAGTAGTGAGAAGGGCTTCGTTCGCTCTATCCACAACTTAGAAAGTTCTTATTTTAGAACGAAGTTTGAACCTACACTCGACAAATTCGAGGGTGCGACATCAGGTATCGGTGTGATTAGCGATACAGATGCGCAGCCATTGATCATGAACTCTCATCTTGGTCGCTTTGCCATTTGCACAGTAGCCAAGATATTAAATAAGGATGAACTTACTCAGCACCTGTTGGATAAGAACATGCACTTTGCAGAGATGTCTTCAGGAAGTACCAACCCAACCGAGTTGGTGGCTCTTCTCATCATCCAGGGCAAGAATTTCCGCGAAGGAATCGAGAACGTGTTCCATCATATCAAGGGTTCCTGCACCATGATGATCCTTACAGAGGATGGTATCATCTGTGCCCGCGACAGTTGGGGACGTACACCTCTTATTATAGGCAAGAAGGAGGGTGCTTATGCTGCTTCCAGTGAGACCACTTCATTCCCTAACCTTGACTTTGAGACAGCACACGAGGTAGGTCCTGGCGAAATCGTGAAGATTACTGCTGAGGGTATGGAGCAGATTCGTCCTGCCAACAAGAAGATGCAGGTTTGTTCGTTCCTCTGGGTATATTATGGATTCCCAACTTCTACCTACGAGGGCAAGAATGTAGAGGAAGCTCGCTTTAGCAATGGTTTCAATCTTGCCAAGACAGATGATGTAGAGGTAGATTGCTGCAGCGGTATTCCTGATTCTGGTACAGGTATGGCGATGGGATATGCTGCCGGTAAGGGCGTGCCTTACCAGCGTTGTATTGCCAAATATACTCCTACCTGGCCTCGAAGCTTTACACCTAGCAACCAGAGCATGCGCTCTCTGGTAGCCAAGATGAAGCTGATTCCTAACAAGGCTATGTTGAAGGGTAAGCGTGTGTTGTTCTGCGATGACAGTATCGTGCGCGGTACCCAGCTTCGCGACAATGTGAAGGTGCTCTTCGATCAGGCTGGTCTGAAGGAATGCCACATGCGTATCGCTTGTCCTCCATTGGTTTATGGCTGTCCTTTCATCAACTTTACTTCTTCCAAGAGTGATATGGAGTTGATTACCCGCAGAATCATCGAGAAGTTTGAGGGCGATGCCAACAAGAATCTGGAGAAGTATGCTACCACAGGTTCTCCTGAATATCAGAGAATGGTGGATGAGATTGCCAACCAGCTTGGATTGACTACACTGAAGTTCAATACCATCGAGCAGCTCGTGGAAGCTATCGGTTTGCCTAAGTGCCAGGTATGTACCCACTGCTTTGATGGCAGTAGTGCTTATACCTTGAATGAATTCGCAGACGAAGATTAAAATATAAAATCCCGATTTCCTGAACTTTGCATCAGATGAGCAAAGTCTTGGAAATCGGGATTTTTTATCTCTTGCCGGCAAAGAATGGTTATTTCTTCTTCAGCAAGGGTGCCAGGAATTTGTAGGTATAGCCTTTCTTGCTCTTTGCCATCTCTTCCGGTGTGCCGGCAAAGAGAAGCTGACCTCCACCTCGTCCACCTTCGGGACCCATATCAATGAGCCAGTCGGCGAGCTTGATGACATCCAGATTGTGCTCGATGATAATCACCGTATTGCCTCTATCTACCAGTTTCTGAAGCACATCCATCAGAATGCGGATGTCTTCGAAATGAAGACCGGTGGTAGGCTCATCCAGGATATAGAGCGTCTTGCCGGTATCACGTTTGGATAGTTCGGTAGCAAGTTTCACACGCTGGCTTTCTCCGCCCGAGAGGGTAGTGGAGCTCTGTCCCAACTTGATGTAACCCAATCCTACGCTCTGTAATGCCTTGATCTTGTTGAGAATCTGAGGCACGTTCTCGAAGAACTCTACAGCCTGGTTGATGGTCATGTCCAGTACATCGGCGATGCTCTTTCCCTTGTATCTTACCTCCAGCGTTTCACGGTTGTAGCGCTTGCCGTGGCATACCTCACAAGGTACATAGACATCTGGCAGGAAGTTCATCTCGATGGTCTTGTATCCATTTCCGCCACACGCTTCGCATCTGCCACCCTTCACGTTGAAGGAGAATCTGCCTGGCTTGTAACCACGGATCTTGGCTTCTGGAAGACCCACAAACAGCGAGCGGATGTCGCTGAATACACCTGTGTAGGTAGCTGGATTACTGCGAGGGGTTCTGCCGATCGGACTTTGATCCACATTCACTACCTTGTCGATATTCTCAATGCCTTCGATGCTGTCGTATGGCATCGGCTTCTTCAGGGAACGGTAGAAATGCTGGGAGAGGATAGGCTGCAGGGTTTCATTGATCAGCGTTGATTTGCCCGAACCGCTGACTCCCGTTACTACGATGAGCTTGCCGAGCGGGAACTCTACATCTACTCCCTTCAGGTTGTTGCCCCTGGCTCCACGGATGGTGATGCTCTTGCCGTTTCCTTTGCGGCGATGCTCAGGAATCTCTATTGCCATCTTGCCATTCAGATACTGGGCGGTGATGGTGTCAGTCTTCAGCATCTCTTTCGGAGTACCCTGGAAAACCACTTCGCCTCCCTTTCTGCCTGCCTTCGGACCGATATCTACAATCCAGTCGGCAGCTCGCATCATATCCTCATCATGTTCTACTACGATGACGGTATTACCCAGGTCGCGCAATTCCTTCAGGCTGTTGATGAGTCGCTCGTTGTCTCGCTGGTGCAGACCGATACTTGGCTCATCGAGGATGTAGAGCACATTGACGAGCTGGCTGCCAATCTGGGTAGCAAGACGGATGCGCTGGCTTTCACCACCAGAGAGTGACGCCGACTGTCGATTGAGTGAGAGATAGTTCAGACCCACATCGAGGAGGAAGTTGACACGTGAGCGCAACTCCTTGATGATCTCGTGAGCCACCTTTGCCTTCATGGAAGGGAGGTGAGCTTCCACCTGTTCGAGCCAGTCGCGCAGTTCGTCGATGTCGAGGTTGGCAACTTCCGATATATTCTTGTCCCAGATGCGGAAGGCGAGCGATTCCTTCTTGAGTCGCTGTCCATGGCACTCCGGACATTCGATGGTAGATATAAACTGGTCAGCCCATTTCTTTCCTGCCGCACTCTCGTCATTCTCTATCACCTTCTGCAGATAGTCGATGATGCCATCGTATGCGCAGAAGTAATCCGAAGAGGTATGCACCTTCTCTTTACCGATCTTTACGTTTTCCAGTGATCCATAGAGGATTTCCTGCATGGCATCTCCTGAAATCTCTGCGATAGGAGTCTTGAGTTTCAGGTCATATTTCTCGAGCAAAGACTCAATCTGCCAGAAAATCATCTGGTTCTTGTATTTGCCGAGAGGGGCGATTCCACCTTCGTAGATGCTCAGGCTGTCATCCGGAATCACCTTCTTGATATCTATCTGATTTACCTTTCCCAGACCCTTGCAGTGAGGGCAGGCGCCTTCCGGCGAATTGAACGAGAACATATTAGGTGCCGGATCCTGGTAGGCTATACCGGTAACTGGATCCATCAGGCGTTTTGAGAAGTTCTTACCCGTCTTTTCCCCTTTCTCTATCACCATCACCATGCCATCGCCCTGCTTCATGGCGGTAGCTACGCTCTTGCGGATGCGTTCCTCATCGGCTTCCTTCACCACGAGCTTGTCGATGACAACCTCGATGTTGTGCATCTTGTATCGGTCGAGCTTCATTCCGCTTACCACTTCCTGGATTTCTCCATCCACACGTACATAGAGATAACCTTTGCGGCGCATACTCTCGAAGAGTTCGCGATAATGTCCCTTGCGCTGGCGAATCAGAGGAGCCAGCAGGAAGATGGCCTTTCCGGCATATTCATCGAGAATCATATTGATGACCTGTTCTTCGGTGTATTTCACCATCTCTTCACCGCTGCGGTAGCTGTAGGCTGTACCGGCACGGGCAAAGAGCAGACGGAGATAATCGTAAATCTCGGTAGTGGTACCAACGGTAGAACGAGGGTTCTTGTTGGTGGTCTTCTGTTCGATGCTGATGACCGGACTCAGACCGGTAATCTTATCTACATCCGGACGCTCCATATTGCCCAGGAAGTTGCGGGCATAGGCAGAGAACGTCTCGATATAGCGGCGCTGACCCTCGGCAAAGATGGTATCGAAAGCCAACGACGACTTGCCCGAACCCGAAAGTCCGGTTATCACGGTGAGGGAGTCGCGTGGAATCTCAACATCAATGTTCTTGAGGTTGTGTACTCTGGCGCCCCATACATTTATCTTTTCTTCTGAATTCATATTCTAATTTCCGCTCACTTAATTGTTACTGTATTGTTCTGTTGTATAGCCTCTGAGCAGGTTGACATCTCTTTTTATCTGATAGGTCTTGCCATCTGCTCCTTTTGCCTTGACCAGACAGAAATAGACCCCCTCCTTAACCGGCTTTCCCTTGTAGGTTCCATCCCATCCCGTAGCAGGGTCGCTCCACTCAAAGAGTTTCTGTCCCCACCTATTATATATATAGGCATGAAACTCCTTGAGGTTCTGGTAACCCTCCTTGGGCTTGTAGATGTCGTTGATGCCATCTCCGTTTGGCGAGAATGCGTTCGGCATCAGAAGGACACTGGTCTTTGTGTCTTCCTCATCTCCGATTTCTTCCTGTGCCATCATTGGAGGGGTAAAAAGTGCCAATAAGGCACCAAGTAATCCTATTTTTTGTCTCATTTTGCAAATTATTTGTGCAAAGATAATAAAAAGCTGAGAGATATTGCGCTAGATGCGAGATTTTTTGTATTTTTGCAGGAGAAAACTTTAAATCATGTCGGTTACGGCAAGATTTTAGGATCATATAAACATTAAAAACAGGAAGATATGAAAAGAAACATAAGATATTTCTTGATGATTGTGGGGCTCATGCTCAGTGTTGGTATCTTTGCTCAGACAACGAAATGGCGTGACATCTACACAGTGAAGAAAAAGGATACTATTTTTGGTATTGCCAATAAGTATGGATTGAGTCTGCCGGAACTGATGGAGGCAAACCCTGAGATGAAGCAGGAAGGTTACATGCTCCAGAAGGGAACTACCCTCTTTATTCCTTTTGCCAGCGACCAGCAGAATCCTAATGCGCCTAAAAAGGCACAGAAGGAGGATAAGAATGCTGTTGCTTCCAGCAAACCGGCTGTAGCTGGAACCGCTGCCGCTCAGCAGAAGGTGGCGGCTAGTGATGCGGTGAAGATTGGCGTGATGTTGCCTTTGCATGATGTGGATGGTGATGGCAAGCGTATGGTGGAGTATTATCGTGGACTCCTGATGGCTTGCAATTATCTGAAAAAAAAGGGCATCTCTACCGATGTCCATGCATGGAACGTGCCGATAGATGCTGATATCCGTGCCACCTTGTTGCAGGAGGGTGCCAATACGTGTGATATCATCTTTGGTCCGCTTTATACCAAGCAGGTGGCTCCGCTTGCCGGCTTCTGCAAGACCTATGGCATCAAGCTCGTGATTCCTTTCTCCATCAGCGGTGACGATGTGGAGCGCAACAAGGAAATCTTCCAGGTATATCAGAGTCCTGAAACATTGAACGAATGCACCATCAAGGCTTTCCTGAACAGATTTACCAATGTGCATCCAATCTTTGTAGATTGCAATGATTCTACTTCTCGTAAGGGAGCTTTCACTTTCGGACTTCGCAAGGAGTTGGAGAAGAGAAACATCAACTATAGTATCACCAATGTGAGCTCAAGCATCGACCAGTTTGCCAAGGCATTCCAGCCAAGCAAGCAGAATGTGGTAATACTGAATACGGGCCGTTCGCCACAGTTGACAGCCGTGCTCAACAAACTGGATGAGTTTGACAGCAAGTATCCGGGTGCATCTATCTCTCTCTTCGGCTATACAGAGTGGTTGATGTACGCCAAGTACAATCTGGAGCGATTCTATAAGTACGATACTTATATCCCTTCTACCTTCTATTACAATCCGGTAGCCGAAAGAACGCAGAACCTGGAGAAGGCATACGAGGGATGGTTCCATCAGCCGATGATGATTGCGCAGCCTCGCTTCGCCATCACGGGTTATGATCATGGTATGTTCTTCATCCAGGGTATCAAGAAGAAGGGCAAGGAGTTTACGGGTGAACGCCAGCAGGTAAACTATCAGCCAGTGCAGACTCCATTGCATTTCGTGAAAACGACAAAGGGTGGATACAAGAACAAGAACTTCCAGTTGATTCACTACACCTTCAATCACCAGATTGAATCTGTGAATTACTAGGACCGGTAGTTTTTTATAGTTAATCGTTTATAGTAAGAAAAGAAAGAATGAATAAAGTCAAGATAGGGGCGCTGTTGATGGGACTTCTCCTTTGGGGAGGACTCTCGGCACAGGCTCAGATAGGTGAGCATCGCAACGATTTTTCCATCGGATTCAACGGTGGCTATGTGCTCAGCTCTGTAGGATTCGAACCGGAGGTTCAGCAGAAGCAGCATGGAGGAATGACTGCCGGACTCTCGATGAAATATACTTGCGAGAAGTACTTCAAGACCATCTGTTCCATCTATGCAGAGGTCAACTATGCCAAGGTGGGATGGAAGGAGGATATTCTCGACATCGACAACCAGCCTGTCATCATCACCGAAACCAAGCAGCCGATGGCTTACAGCCGTACCATCAATTATATCCAGGTACCTGTTTTCGCTCACTTGGCTTGGGGTAGGGAAGAGAGAGGCTTGAACATCTTCGTGAATGCCGGTCCGCAGTTCGGACTCTACCTTAACGATTCTCAGACTACCAACTTTGACGTGAAGAATATGCCTAAGACAGATAATGACCGGGTAAGTATGGTAGTGGCACAAGATACGATGGCGGTAGAGAATAAGCTGGATTATGGTATCGCCCTGGGTTTGGGTGCAGAGTACAGTATCCCGAAAGTGGGACACATTCTGGCTGAGGCTCGCTACTATTATGGACTGGGTAATATCTATGGTTCATCCAAACGAGATTATTTCGGAAAAAGTAACTACGGACAGATCGTGTTCAAGGTATCTTATCTCTTTGATATTTCAAGAACGAAGAATGTGAAGAGAAAGTAACTTCCGACGATGGTTATGGAAAAATAAGTAATAATATAAAATGAGTACAACAGAAAAAATTCAGATGAAATTGAGCGACTCGAAGTCAGCTCGCTGGACCGCCCTTTTCATCGTGAGCGTCACGATGATGTTCGGTTACTTTTTTACAGATGTAATGTCTCCACTGGAGCCTCTCTTGACAGCTGCCAAGGGGGCTGAGAATGGTCTCGGACTCGGATGGAGTTCGGATGAATATGGCTTCTTCTCAGGAGCCTACGGATACTTTAATGTATTCCTCCTGCTCCTCTTCTTCGGTGGACTTATCCTTGATAAGTTCGGCATCCGTTTTACAGGTATCCTCTCCACCGTTTTGATGTTTGGTGGAGCCTTGGTGAAATGGTATGCTGTAGGTCATGAGTTTGGCGGTTCGGTAGTAGTACCATTCTTCGGTACTTACAGTACACAGGTAGTGATAGCTGCACTTGGCTTTGCCATCTATGGCGTGGGCTGCGAGATATGCGGTATCACAGTGAGCAAGGTCATTGTGAAATGGTTTACGGGTCATGAGTTGGCTTTGGCAATGGGAGTGCAGGTGGCTACGGCTCGTTTGGGAACAGCCGCTGCCCTGGGCTTTTCTCTTCCTTTTGCAAAGGCAATGGGCGGTGTGTCTGCTTCTATTGCTTTGGGTGCAGCTTTGCTTTGTGCTGGTGTACTGGTTTATCTGGTTTATTGCGTGATGGACAAGAAGGAGGATGCT
>ERZ1031719.763-NODE-763-length-11139-cov-2.883887_pt1 | contig 11139 bp, 8 predicted proteins | sample MGYA00516702_ERZ1031719 | MGnify/ENA primary metagenome ERZ1031719 (study PRJEB33719, sample SAMN04261227) | wastewater metagenome | biome: rural village; feature: human; material: feces | host: Homo sapiens | place: El Salvador | collected 2013-01-07 ...
ACAGTGTATGCAGTGGCGGCGAATGATAATGTGTAAATTAGTATGTTTTTCATAATCTGTGCCTTTGGTGTTGAATTTTGTAAAACAATTATATTATAATGCAATTGACTTTTCAAGCCGATTGTGTTAATATACCTTGTTGCAAATTGCGGCAAATATGTTTATGCGGAAGTGGCGGAATCGGCAGACGCGCTAGATTCAGGTTCTAGTGAATGCAAATTCATGAGGGTTCAAGTCCCTTCTTCCGCACCAAAATCCCACCGATATTCGGCGGGATTTTTTGTTGCCGGTGAAGCAGCCTATTTTATCTCTTAAAGCTGCATTCACCGAAAAGTTTATCAATATTTAATGTTTTGCAAAAGTTATTATCTTTAGGTTGACCGTGATTTTACACAGTGTTATAATTTTATTAAATTTAATTGCTTTAAACGATAATAAAAAAGGTGCAGCTTATGAAAATTGCAGTTCTTTACCAAAAATGCGCGCTGCCAGCGGTGAACGGTATTTTAAAGCCGATGAAGCCCGGCGGTTACAGCGACAGTGGTGCTGATATCGCATATTGCCTTTTTAAAAACGGAATAGATGTTGCCTTGCCTGTGAATAAACCCGATGTAAATAATGATTATGATTGGGTTTTTCCGGATACCAAAGAGGGTATAGAAGCCGCCGTTTCAATGGGCGCAGACACATTTTGGCTCAACACCGTGCTTTATGACGGGCATCCCGTTGAGGATTTTCAGGGCTTTTACGCAATAGGTCAAAGCCCCGCCGATGCTTTTGAATATGATGATAAATTTTACACAAATACGGCGCTTAAAAATGCGGGCTTTCCCGTTGTCGCACAGCGAATTGCAGATGAAAATTACGCCCACAGCGATGATTTTCCGTGCATTGTCAAGCCGATACGGGGCAGGGGCAGTCAAGGCGTTGTTAGATGTGCAGGCGAAGCCGAGCTTCGAAAGGCCGTGCTCGATGAAATTGCTTCAAAAAAATACGGCAAGCGTTTGATTGTTGAGGAATACTTACCGGGAAACGAAATCACGGTTGCAGTTTTTCCGAACGGTAAAGCATTGCCTGCCGTTGAGCGATATAATCACAATAACGGCATTGCGCCTTATAACGGCGATGTGCCCGTTGAGGCAAACAGCCGCGCTGTTTCAATTGTTACGCTGCAGCTTGAAAAAATCACAAAAGCCTGCGAGGATGCTGTTAAATTCCTCGGAATAAAAGGACTTGTGCGGATCGATTGCCGCGCCGATGCAAGCGGTGATTACAAGATATTCGATTTTAATATGAAGCCGAATATGACAGCCGGCGGCAGGCCCGGCCGAGAAAATCAAAACAGCCTCGTCATGATTGCCGCGCAAAAGCTCGGCATGACCTATTTTGATTTGCTTTCCCGCATGATTGAGTTCAGATGGCAAATCGATTAAATACTAAATCCATACAAATAAAAACTCCGAAGCATGCGCCTCGGAGTTTTTATTTGCCTTATCAGTCTACTCAACGCCTTTAAGAGAGCTGACCATATCGAGCTTTTTAACTCTGCCCGTGAATATCAATCCTGTGATTACAGAAACGCCGAGCGTTATTAAAGCCGAAATCAGGAAGGAGGGAAAGCTAAGCTTCGTCATCATATCAAATTCATCGCCTGCACTTGCAATCATAATATAAGTCAGCCCAAGCCCTGCGGGTGTGCCGAATATTATGCCGATGATTGAGAAAATAATGTTGGGAATAAGATTCAACTTAATTATTTTGCCGGTCGGGAAGCCGAGCACTTTCAGCGTTGCGATTTCACGCTCCTTTTCCGTGTAGGAAAGCTGACCGAGATTGTAAAGCACAACCACGGCAAGCGTAACGGCAAACAGAATAATGATTGAAACCATCATGTTCATGGATTCCATATAATTATCCCAAAAATTATGCAAATCGCTTTGGCTGAGCAATTTTGCCACCTGAGGATTATCGTATTCCGTTATATGCTGCGTGGTGTCTATATATTGCGGCATATAATCATAGCCGAGGCTTTCAAGCGTGCTTCTTGTTATAATAATTCCTTGGGTGGAGGGATTCCTTACTATATTTGTGATTTTTGAGGTTACCCATTTATCGGAGGTGTAAAGATGCCATCTTATTTCATCGCCCTCGGAAACGCCCAAAGCATCCGCAAGCTTTTTGGTAATCGCAAAGGTATCGTCTGTAGGTTCAATCTGCTTTCTTGATGGGTCTGTTAAGTAATAGCAGCCGCTGCCGTCAACGGCGGTAACGGTTTCGGTCTTTTTAACTCCGTTTGCCTCTGCTTCGATTGCCGTGGACATTATCATTTCGCCGTCCACATCCGCCGCAATTTCTTCCGCATCGTCAATCGTTGCGGTGGAATAAAGCGTCAGCCTTGTATCCTGAACCTGAATTTCACCGTACATCCAGGTTTCCATATCATTCATGCAGTCATACATGGAAAAGGCACACACAAGAAGCGCCATGCAGCTTATGGTGCCCACAATGCCCATAACCGTGCGGATTTTGCCTCTGAAAATATCGCGCAAGGTCCATTTTAAATTAAAGCTTGTTTTGCGCCATGTTTTCGTTTTGGCAGCTGATGTGGCTTTCATATCTTTCGGCGCTTTCGGCCTCAGCGATTGGGCGGGGGATTCTTTGAGTATGCTTTTAACCGTTAAGAATGTTACCAGCGTGCACGCCGCAACCGTTCCGAGTGCAACGAGGAAAAAACTTGCGTCGTATCCCGTTTTCCATTGCGGCAGAGAATAATAGGAGGCCATTGTGCCGTAGAATAAATAGGGAAGCGTAAGCGGCCCTGCAATTAAGCCGAGCAGTGAACCGATCAGGCTAACTGAAAAGCCGTATCCCGTGTAGTGCAGCGCTATTTTGCCGCTTGAAAAACCGAGTGCTTTGAGAGTGCCTATCTGAATACGCTGATTTGAAATAAGCCTGTTCATGCTTGTGATTATCGCAAGCAATGCAATAAGCATAAACACAATCGGGAAAACGGAGCCTATCATTTTGTGCTGCGACATTTCACTGTCAAGCATCGTTATTCCGCTGTTTTCCGCGCGTGTAACGAATGCCGCATAGTTGCCCGAAAGCTTTGATTCAATTTCATCTGCAAGGTTTTTTGCAGGCTTTGAAGAAGTGAAAACTATTTGCGTGTATGGAATTGCATCTTTGAATTCATCATCCTTTGCAAGCTTTAAGAATTTAACAATGCTTTCTTTTGACATGCCTTTAAGCATATCGGCGTTATCCGCAATTTCCGGATATTCCTTTGCAAATTCATCCACAAGCTCGGAAACGGTATATTTGTCGCTGCTTACGGTATCAATAATATATTGCTTTATAGGCAATGCGTTTACGGAAGCGTATGCAAAGCCGATGTTGTTGTAATCGGGCCACAAATCATTTTCATTAGAAAAATACTGGTATTCACTGCTGTAAACCAGCCCCGTAATTTTAAGCGAAAATTCGGTGCTGTCAAATTTAAATGTGTATTCGTCACCGACTTTAAGCCCTTTGGCGTCTGCAAACTGCTTGGCAATCCAAACCTTGTCGTTTGCAGTGGTGCTGAATTCTTCGCCGTCAACAACATACGGCTTGTTTATGGAATTTTCGTTTAAACCGTAAAAATATATCTGCGGTGCGGCGTCATCCGCACCCTCAATTTGCAAATAGCATCTTTTTTCGGCCTGTGTAACGCCGTCAATGCTTTGAACGGCTTTTAAATCGTCGTTCGAAAAGCCTTCGCCGTAAATCCAGCCGTCCGCAAGATTGGTTTCGCTGTAATATTTCGTTCTGAAATTTTCAACGCCTGCCCATTCGCCGCCGACTCCGGTAAAGATATAAACGCCTAAAAATGCCATCAGCAATATTGAAATAAATTGCCATTTGTTTTTCTTTAAATCCTGCAGCATTTTGTGCCTTAGCATTACCAAACCACCTCACAAACCGCTTTCGGATTTTCATTAAGCGTTATATCCTTAATTTTGCCGTTTTTAACTCTGATAACCTTTTCTGCCGCTTCGGCAAGAGCAGAGTTGTGGGTAACTATAATAACGGTTTTGCCGTTTTCTCTGCTCAGGTTTTGAAGAAGAGTAAGTATCTGAACGCCGGTTTCGCTGTCCAATGCACCTGTCGGCTCGTCGCAAAGCAAAACCTGCGGATTTTTGCAAACCGCGCGTGCAATTGAAACCCTTTGCTGTTCGCCGCCGGAAAGCTGGCTCGGATATTGATATCTCTGCTCTTTTAAGCCAACGCTTTCAAGCGCCGCTTCCGCCGCAGTTGCGTTTGGGCAGATCTCGCGCACCAAATCAACATTTTCAAGCGCGGTTAAAGTTGGAATTAAGTTGTAAAACTGAAAAACAAAGCCCACATCCGTTGCTCTGTATTTCGTCAGCTTTTTATCGTTGTAGGCGGCAATGTTGTTGCCGTTCACAATGATTTCGCCGTTCGTGGCGTGCTCCATTCCACCGAGCAGATTGAGCAGAGTGGATTTGCCGGCGCCGCTCGGGCCTAAAATAACGGTAAATTCGCCGTCGTTCACTTTAAAACTTGCGTCGTCAAGCGCGTTTATTATGTGAGTGCCCGTGAAATATTGCTTGGTAACATTTTTGAATTCTATTTGTGCCATAAATCCTCCTTGCCGGTTAGCAGAGCCTAACCTGTGTACGAAATAAATGGTTAGTGTTGCCTAACATGATTTATTTATACTGCAAATTGCCGAGTTTGTCAATAATTTGTTAACAATAATATAATATGAACACTGTGTATAACTTGGTTTTTGTTTTGAAAGCAGGATATTTATGCATATTGCACGGATTTTCTATGAATTTATTGACACATTGACGAAGATATTATATTATATACAATATTATTTATTTGCAGAGAAATGTAGTGTGATTGATGAAAAGCTTGTTGGTTTATTTAAAAAACTATAAAAAAGAGTCGTTTTTTGCTCCGCTTTTTAAAATGCTTGAAGCGATTTTTGAGCTTATCGTGCCGCTTGTTGTGGCTTCTATCATCGATAACGGCATTTTGAAAAACGATTCTCATAAAATAGTTGCTGATGCGGGAATACTCATTCTGCTTGCCGTTGTGGGCATGGCAGCCGCAATAACGGCTCAATATTTTGCCGCAAAGGCCGCCACGGGCTTTGGGCGTAATGTTCGCTCTGATTTGTTTGCAAAGATTCAATCTCTTTCTTTTTCCGAAATGGATGAGGCAGGGGCTTCGCGCCTTGTAACGGTTATGACGAATGACACAGCGCAGGTGCAAAACGGTGTTAATATGGTTTTGCGCCTTTTTCTGCGCAGTCCTTTCATCGTTTTCGGTGCAATGATTATGGCGTTCACCGTTGATGTTAAATGTGCAATCGTTTTTGCCGTTGCAATCCCTGTACTTTCGGCTATTGTTTTCGGAATTATCAGATATACCATTCCGAGATATAAGGGTGTTCAAAATCAGCTTGACACCATCACACTTAAAACAAGGGAAAATCTTATCGGCGCGCGCGTTATCCGCGCTTTTACGCAGGAAAACAGGGAAGTTGAAACGTTTGAAAAGGAAAACACACTGCTTTCACACCTTCAAAAAGCAGTCGGCAGAATTTCAGCGCTTATGAATCCTCTCACCTACATTGTGATAAATGCTGCCGTAATCGTGCTCGTTTATGTCGGCGGCGTTCGTGTTAATACAGGCAGGCTTTCACAGGGCGAGGTTGTTGCCCTGTATAACTATATGAGCCAAATCCTTGTTGAGCTTATTAAGCTTGCCAATCTTATCGTAACCATCACAAAGGCACTTGCCTGCGCCGGCAGAATCGAAAGCGTTTTTAAAATTGAAAGCTCGGTTTGTCATAACGATAATACACATAGTGTTGATAATCACGCCGTCACATTTGATAATGTTTCTCTTATATATAAGAATGCCGGCGAGGAATCGCTTTCAAACATCAGCTTCACTGCGAATAAGGGTGAGGTGATCGGCGTTATAGGCGGAACGGGCAGCGGTAAAACAAGCCTTGTTTCCTTAATTCCGCATTTTTACGACGCCACCTCCGGCACCGTTTATGTGAACGGCGTTGATGTTAAGGCTCAAAACGATGATGAGCTTAAATCGAAAATCGGCTTTGTGCTTCAAAAGGCTGCTCTTTTTAAGGGTACTGTTCGCGATAATTTGAAATGGGGCAGCGAAACCGCATCGGATGATGATATGCTTTCCGCGCTTTCTCAGGCTCAGGTGCTTGATACCGTAATTGAAAAAGGCGGCCTTGACGCCGAGATAGAGCAAAACGGCTCAAATCTTTCGGGTGGGCAAAAGCAAAGGCTTGCCGTTGCAAGAGCGCTTGTGCGCAAGCCTCAGATTCTTGTGCTTGACGATAGCTCTTCGGCACTTGATTTTGCAACAGAGGCGGCAATGCGCACTGCCATTGCAATGCTTGATTATAACCCTACCGTTTTTATAGTAAGTCAGCGTGCATCTTCTGTTATGGCCGCCGATAAAATTATAGTTTTGGATGATGGTAAGTGCGTAGGATGCGGAACTCATAAGCAGCTGCTTGCCGATTGTGATGTGTATAAGGAAATTTACGCGTCTCAGTTCGGAGAGGAGGCTGTCGTATGAAAAAAGGTGTAATTAAAAAGGTCCTTTCTTATATAGGTAAATATAGATATTTGGTGCTTCTTTCGATTGTGTGCGCGGCCGCTTCGGCTTTGCTTGCACTTTATATACCCATTCTCGTCGGCAGGGCAATCGATTGCATAGTAGGCGCGGGAAATGTTGATTTTGCCGCCATGGAGCCTTATCTTGTTAAAATTGCTGTTCTTGTTGCAATCACGGCAATTATGCAGTGGCTTATGAATGTTTCAAACAACAGAATCACCTTTAATGTTGTTCGTGATATGCGCAACAGGGCATTTTCAAAAATTCAGGTGCTCCCTTTTGGGTATTTGGACAGCCATCCTCACGGCGAAACCGTCAGCCGTGTTATTTCCGATGCGGATCAGTTTGCAGACGGTCTTTTGATGGGCTTCACTCAGCTTTTTACGGGTGTTGTAACAATCATCGGAACGCTTGCATTTATGATCTATATAAATTTTTGGATTGCAATGGTGGTTGTTGTTTTAACGCCGATGTCCTTCTTCATAGCCCGCTTTATTGCCAAACGCACATATAAAATGTTTAAGCTTCAAAGTGAAACAAGGGGCGAGCAAACCTCCTTCACCGATGAAATGATAACAAATCAAAAGGTAACTCAGGCATACGGGCATAAAGAGCAAAATCAGATAAAATTCGATGAAATAAACAATCGCCTTGCCGATTGCTCGCTTAAAGCAACGTTTTTCTCGTCTATAACAAATCCAAGCACAAGATTTGTAAATTCGGTTGTTTATGCCGCAGTTGCGCTTTTCGGCGCTGTCATGGCGATAAAGGGCAATATCACCGTCGGCATTCTTTCAAGCTTTCTTGCCTATGCCACTCAATACACAAAGCCGTTTAACGAAATCAGCGGCGTTGTAACGGAGCTGCAAAATTCCATTGCCTGCGCGGGTAGACTCCTTGATTTGATTGAGGAAACCGAGGTTGCGCCAGACACGAAGGAAAATAAAGTGCTTTCCGATCCGAAGGGCGATATCAAGCTTCATAATGTTGATTTCAGCTATGTTCCCGATAAAAAGCTTATCGAAAATCTGAATGTTGATGTTTGCAGCGGCATGCGAGTTGCAATAGTAGGTCCCACGGGTTGCGGCAAGACGACGCTTATAAATCTTCTGATGAAGTTTTATGATGTTGATGCCGGCAGCATAAGTGTTGACGGAATTGATTACGGCTGCATAAATGTTAAATCCCTTCGTTCTTCTTTCGGAATGGTGCTTCAGGATACTTGGCTTAAATCCGGCACGATAGCCGAAAACCTTGCTATCGGCAAGCCCGATGCCACGCGTGATGAAATTATCGCCGCGGCAAAAGAAGCGCATTCCCATTCATTTATTAAGCGCCTGCCAAACGGGTACGATACTTTTATCGGCGCGGACGGCGGCAATCTTTCCCAAGGTCAAAAACAGCTTTTGTGCATAACAAGGCTTATGCTTGTGGACCCGCCGATGCTTATTCTTGACGAAGCCACCTCAAGCATAGATACCCGAACGGAAATGAAAATTCAGCGTGCGTTTGAGCATCTTATGCAGGGCAAAACCGCATTTATAGTTGCCCACAGGCTTTCAACAATAAAAAATGCGGATCTTATTCTTGTTATGAATAACGGCTCGGTTATCGAAAAGGGCACCCATGAATCCCTGATTGCCGATAAGGGCTTTTATTATAATCTGTATAACAGTCAGTTCAGCGGCATGGTTGCCGAATAACTGCAATAATAAGGAGAATGCAAATGGAAACATTGTCAAAGATTTTAACCAAAATAGACAGCGCTGTGTGGGGTCCGGTCACCCTTGTGCTGCTCGTAGGCACCGGTGTGTTCCTCACTTTTCGCCTGCGTTTTCTGCCATGGCGCTATCTGCCGAAATCACTTAAAGCGGCATTCAGCCCCGAATCAAGAAAAACCGACAGCGGCGAAGGGGATATCTCTCCGTTTTCCGCTTTGATGACTGCGCTTGCCGGCACAATCGGCACGGGCAATATCGTCGGCGTGGCAACAGCCATGGTGCTCGGCGGACCGGGTGCGCTCGTTTGGATGTGGATTGCCGCGGCATTCGGTATTTCCACAAAATATGCGGAATGTGCGCTTGCCATTAAATTCAGAGAAAAAAACGAAAGCGGCGAAATGTGCGGCGGGCCGATGTATACAATTAAAAACGGCTTTAAAAATAAGAAAATAGCCGCAATCCTTGCTGCTCTTTTTGCCGTGTTTACTTTATTTGCTTCTTTCGGAATCGGCAATCTTTCACAGGCAAATTCAATTTCTTCTTCTCTGAGCAAAACCTTTTCCGTGCCAACCTGGGTAACCGGAATTGCGCTTGCAGTGTTCACTGCATTTATTATTTTCGGCGGAATAAAATCAATATCAAAGGTGTCTTCGGTTCTTGTTCCGATTATGGCTGTTTTTTAACTCATTTCCGGCTTAATTGTAATATTTGCAAATATAAAAAATGTTCCTGCCGGTCTTGCCACAATTTGGTCAATGGCTTTCGGAGGAAGAGCCGTTGCCGGAGGTCTTTCCGGGGCAATAACGGCATCTGTTATGCAAAGTGTTCGTTACGGTGTTGCCAGGGGCGTTTTCTCAAACGAGGCAGGTCTCGGTTCTGCAGCCATAACGGCATCATCCGTAACAACAGACAGTCATGTTAATCAAGGCTACATAAATATGTGCGGCACCTTTATAGACACGATAATCGTTTGCTCCATCACCGGCCTTGCAATCGCGTCAACAGGCGTTCTCGGTTCGGTTGATGCTTCCGGCAACCTTATTTCGGGCGCCGATTTAACGTTAATGGCATTTGAATCCACTCTCGGAAAAATCGGCGGCATAGTTGTTTCAATCGGAATATTGCTATTTGCTTTTTCCACAATGCTAGGCTGGGAATATCAGGGTGAAAAAGCACTTGAATATTTACAGAGTGATTTTTTCCATAATGGTTTTTGTAGGCGCAACGGTTGCTCTTGATATTGCTTGGTCTTTCAGCGACATTGCAAACGGGCTTATGGCAATTCCAAACTTAATTTCGCTTATTGTTCTTTCCGGAGTTTTGGCAAAAGATACTAAAAAGCATCATGCAGATAACAGATTATCGAAACAATAAGCCGGCATTTAGAGCGCACTCCTCGAAGAGCGTGTGGTTTAAGCTTTCCGATTGCTCTGCACTCAAAAATCAAATAAACGGATAAAAAACAGGCACAAATTGCATGGCAGGCTATCTCCCTAACTGCAGTTTTAACTCAGTAATTTGCCATATATTTGATTAGTTGTGCAATTATTCTTTGCGGAATGTGCCCTTGGTGTTGACTTTTCATCGGAAACACTATAAAATAGGCTTATATTATGTAAATAAGGGGTGTCGTTAATGGCAACTTGCCCTAACTGCGGCAATAAAATACCGTTTTGGAACATAAAAGCCGAATGTAAAAATTGCGGCGTATCAATTCCTAACTACAATTGGATGGAAAGGCTTGAAGAGGATAATAAGAATGCCGAGCAGGCGTTTGGCGTGTTCAACCGCACTATGAACAGAGTTCGTTATTCTCTTTTCGGCACCAAGCTCAGAATAGCAAGGCTGGTGCTCACATTCCTGCCCATAATCGCCTTTATTTTGCCTTGGGCTTCAGTTAAAAGCGAGGGCGACAGCTTTCAGCTTGCGCTTTTCTCGTTTAACGGCTCAAAATCGGCGGTTGATATCATTTCACAGCTGTTTTCAAACGGCTCGCTTATTAAAAACGATATCGCGTTTGAAGGCACTTTCGGTCCGGCAACTTTCCTGCTTGTGGGCACGATTTTTTATTTCCTTACATTGCTTTTTATGGTGATATCGTTTTTCATGAGCATCATAAAATGCAAAAAGCCGAAAACACGCTCCACAATAACCTTTGATGTTATTGCCATTGTCACGGCGATTGTTTCCGTTGTGCTGTTTGCTTATTCCGGCACAGCCGGTGCTCGCTGCGATGCGTTCACACTCGGTTCGCTTACTGCCATAAATGTTTCCGGAGGTGTAAGCCTAGGTATTATTTCCATGGTTGTTTTGTTTGGCGCGGCGCTCGTTATAAATATCGCTGTTGCGGTTGCTCCCGCTAAAAGTGACGAGCAGCTTGAAGAAGAAAGGCTTGCCAAGGTTGCCGCTAAGGAAGAAAAAGAAAGGCAAGACGAACTAAAAAGAGAAGAAGCTCGCTTAAAGGCTCAAAAAGAGGCTGAAGAAGAGCAAAAGCAAATCATTGCTGAAGCAAAGCGCAAGGTTGCAGAGAAAAAAGCAAAGGATGCCGCTAAGGCTAAAAAAAGAAAATAATTCAAAGAGAGGCGCCGTTTTAAACACGGTGCTTTTTCTGCTGTAATAATCATTATTTAATCAGGGAGAGCTTATGGATTACAAAATGCTGTTCAGTCCGATGAAAATCGGAAATTGCGAAATCAAAAACAGAATTGTTATGGCGCCAATGTGCCTCGGCTTCGGTCAGTTT
>ERZ1031719.768-NODE-768-length-11107-cov-4.191187_pt1 | contig 11107 bp, 9 predicted proteins | sample MGYA00516702_ERZ1031719 | MGnify/ENA primary metagenome ERZ1031719 (study PRJEB33719, sample SAMN04261227) | wastewater metagenome | biome: rural village; feature: human; material: feces | host: Homo sapiens | place: El Salvador | collected 2013-01-07 ...
AGCTGTATGTGGCAGTGAGCAAAACAAATAACAAGCTGAAATCACTCCCGAAAACATACCAGATTGTTTTAAGAATGTTAAGGCTTGCCGTCCGTGCAGATATGACGCCTATGTTCTATGACCGACTTGAAGTTAAAAAGCTGATTCTTGCGGTTGACGATATTTCGTTGCTTGAAAGTATCTATAACGAAAATCTCAAAAAGCTTGAAGTGTATGACCGTGACAACGGCACGGATTATATGAGTTTTTTAAGACTTTACCTAAAGTATGACGGAAGTGTTCAGAGGGTTGCTCAGGAAACCTTTGTTCACCGCAACACCATAAATTATCAGCTTGCAAAAATCAAAAAGATTCTCGGCAATAACCTCAAAACCTTTGAAGAACGATTCAAAATTATATTAGCATTTGAAGTTCGTGATGTGCTTTGACCGCCTCCGTCCCCGTCACGATGTTAATACTGAAAATCCCCCGACAGCCTAACGGAAACCGCTGTCGGGGGATTTTTTATGTGTTTATTGTAGTTGTATTTATTTGAGTAACTGATACTAATTGATATCAATTAGTATCAGTATAAATCAAAAAATATTCCTGTCAATAAAAAAGAACCGATACAAAAGTATCGATTCTTCTTTGGTGCGGGTGACAGGACTTGAACCTGCACATCGGTTGACACTAGAACCTAAATCTAGCGCGTCTGCCAATTCCGCCACACCCGCTTATTAAATTGAAAGTTGAAAATGGAAAATTATTGGTTCTTTGCTGACTTTAGTATAGTAACCAAAATTTTTTCAATTTCAACACAATCATCTAAAATAGATTTCGTTTGATTTTCAGACAAATATTCTGTAGCACCCAACAATTTTATCCAATATTTTGTTTCGGATGCTTCTTTTAGGGCTATGCTTATTTTTGATACAAAATCAGGCTTGCTTTGTGCCTGTTGGGATTCGGTGACATTAGCACCGATACTTGTGCCTGCACGAAGTAACTGTTTGGACAGAATGTATTCTTTTTTCTCTTCACACAAAAATTTATATAATCGTACAATTCTTATTGCAAACTGAAAACTTTTGTTTTCTATAACATTATCCATAATATTCGTGTATATCAAAATTGCGATTATTGCAGAGAACAGAAAATTAAAAATTATCCACTTTCCATTTTCAATTTTTGCAAGACCTACCGTTAGATAATACTATAAATATCAGCAAAAGTCAAGTATAAGCAAGCAGTATATTACTACTGCTTGCAGAACACGATTCCGTCTTTTTTACTGATTGACTTGATTTTTGCCAAAGATTCAACTCTTATGCCCATATCACGAACGAGGTTGCCGCCGCCCTGATAAGCTTTTTCGATAACAATTCCCGCACCTGCTGTTTTTGCGCCTGCTTAAGAAGTGCCGTTAAGGCGCTGCCCTTTGCAAGAAAATCGTCAATGATAAGCACATTGTCTTCTTTGCTCAAAAATTCCTTTGAAACAACTATGTCATAGTCCTTTTTATGAGTGTATGAGTGGACGGTTGCGTTGTATGTATCGGAATAAATATTGATTGTCTTTGTCTTTTTTGCAAAAACAACCGGAACATTAAAATACTGAGCCGCAAGACAGGCAATGCCGATTCCCGACGCTTCGATTGTCAGAATTTTTGTTATGTTTTCGTCCTTGAAAAGTCTGTAAAATTCCTTGCCAAGCTCACATACAAAACTAACATCAATCTGATGATTGAGAAAGCTGTCAACCTTTAACACATTGTCGGTACCAATATGTCCGTCTTTAAGAATTCTGTCTTCTAAAAGTTTCATATCAATCTCTTTTCTGAAAAATAAAATAGTAACAAACAATACGATAGATTATACTACAAATATTTGCACATTTCAATTGATTTTTGTGATATTCCATGCCTTATTTTTCTTATTTTCGGAAAAAATTAAATTCAGACACAAAAAAGGCAGTCGTGATAAAGCGACTGCCCCTGTGTTTTATACTTCAATATTTTTAATTGAATCAAATTCGTCCATGATTTCTTTTGATGGCTTTTTTGAAAGAAGAGAAACAATAACATTCACAATAAGCGCAAGTCCGAAGCCTACAACAAGTGAATAAAGATTTGTTGCCGCATAAAGCGTCTTACCGTTTACAAGCGGAATATAGTCCCATATGATAACTGTCAGAGCACCTGTTGCCATACCGCTGATTGCACCCGAAAGTGTTGAGCGTTTCCAGAAAAGTGCCAACAGAACAACAGGTCCGAATGCCGAACCGAATCCTGCCCATGCATCCGAAACAAGTCCCATAATGCTTGATTTAGGATTAAGTGCAATGAAGAATGCGATTACAGCAACAACTGCAACTGCAATTTTGCCGACCAAAAGCGAACTCTTTTCGCTTGCATTCTTTTTAACAGCACCTTTGTAAAGATCCTCCGAAACAGCCGATGCAGTGACGAGAAGCTGACTGTCTGCTGTTGACATAATTGCGGCAAGGATTCCGCAAAGGAAAATACCGCCGATAAAGATAAGCACGCCGTTGCCTGAGAAAAGCTGCTGGATTGTTCTGATGAATACAGATTCGCTTGTTGCATCGTCAAGCTGTGCTGTAAGGTAGCCTCTTGCGATAAGACCGATAAGGCATGACGCAGTAAGTGAAATAATTACCCAAACAACAGCAATTTTTCTTGACTTCTTGATTTCTTCATTGCTCTTTACAGCCATGAATCTGACGAGAATATGCGGCATACCGAAGTAACCGAGTCCCCACGCAAGGTTTGAAATAATCGAAACAGCCGAAACAGGCGTTCCGTCACCGTTTACAAAGAAGTTAAGGAACTGAGCAGGCTGTTCAACACCTTTTGCGGCAAGTGCAGAACTGAAGCTTGTGTCAAATGTGAGAATTGCATATGCAAGCACCGGAACGGTAAGGATTGCAACAATCATCATAAGTCCCTGAATGAGGTCGGTTGTACAAACTGCCTTGAAACCGCCCATGAATGTATATACAAGAATTACTACTGCGGCAACGATAAGACCGATAACATAAACCCGATTGTAGTTTTCGTCACCGCTTGCGCTGTCCGAGAAGAGCGTAGCAAAAAGCTTTGCGCCCGAACTGAATGCCGATGCTGTGTAAACCGTGAAGAAAACTGCGATGATTGACGCCGAAACAATCTTGATTATGTTTTTATGGTCACGGTAGCGATTTTTGAAAAAGCTCGGAATAGTGAGCGAGTTGCCTGCCACAATTGTGTATTTACGAAGTCTTGCCGAAACAATGTACCAGTTGAGAATTGTGCCGATAAGAAGTCCTACGGCAATCCATGCCTCGCCTGTGCCGGCAAGGTATACGGCGCCCGGAAGTCCCATCAAAAGCCAACCGCTCATATCAGATGCCTGTGCCGACATTGCGGCTGTCCAACTGCCGAGGTTTCTGCCGCCGAGAAAGTAGTCCTCATTGTTCTTGTTGCCCTTTGAACAAACAAAGCCTATTACGATCATAATAATCATATAAGCTATAAACGCACAAAGAACTATTATGTTGTTTGTTGTCATTATGCCCCTCCTGAAATTAAATTTATAAATCAAATACCTTTTAATTCTACCAAAAATGAATAAATAAATCAAGTGAATTGCAGTATTTAGGGCTTTTATGCAGATAATTTGTGCATTTGCAAAAATTCAGGAGTAACATTTTGCACATAATTACGAATAAAATAACTTTTATATGCATTTAAAGGGGGATTTTGTGTTGATTTGAAGAATCAAAAGTATTATAATTACATTGATTGCAAATTGATTGTAAAAGGTATGTGGAGAGATAAAAATGAATATGGTAAAAAGAACTTGGGCTGAAATTTCACTTAATGCAATTGAGCATAACTATAATGTAATAAGAAATAAGGTTGCAGACGATACAAAGGTCTGTTGTGTTATAAAGGCTGACGGCTACGGCCACGGTGCAGTTGAGCTTTCACAGATTTATGAAAAACTCGGAGCGGATTTTTTTGCTGTTTCAAATATTGACGAGGGTATAGAAATCAGAAAGAGCGGTTCAAAACTTCCTATTGTGATTCTTGGTTACACTCCCGTTTCAGAGGCTGAAAATCTTGCTGAATATGATATTTCTCAGGCTGTTTTTTCACTTGAGTATGCAAAGGAGCTTTCCGAAAAATGTGTTGAAGAGGACTGTATCTGTAAAATGCACATCAAGGTTGACTCGGGAATGTCAAGAATCGGCTTTATGTGTCAGGATTTCCCACGGGATGAATATTCTATTGAAGAAATTTGCGAGGCTTGTTGCCTGCCAAATCTTGAGGTTGAGGGGCTTTTTACTCATTTTTGTGTGTCTGATGAAGATGCCGAGGGCAGAGAGTTCACAAACAAGCAGTATGAAAACTTTATTCATGTGCGTGACAGCCTTAAAAAGCGAGGCGTTGATATCAGCGTTGTTCATTGCTCAAACAGCGGCGCAATTGAAGATTACCCCGAAACCTGTTGCGATATGGTAAGAGCAGGTATTATCCTCTACGGACTTGCTCCGTCATCAAAGCTTGCCGACAGACTTGACCTTGTTCCTGCAATGACTCTTAAAACAGTTGTCGCTTTTGTAAAAGAGGTTCAAAAGGGTGCAACAATTTCCTACGGCAGAACTTTTACAGCCGACAGAAAGATGAAAATTGCAACCGTTCCTATCGGATACGCTGACGGATTCATCAGACAGAATGCAAAAGACGGCTATATGATGGTAAACGGAAAGAAAGCGAAAATTGTGGGCAGAATATGTATGGATCAGACAATGCTTGATGTTACCGATATTGAAGATGTCAAGACAGGTGACGAGGTTGTCGTATTCGGTACAGGCGAAAACGGTGAACCTACTGCAGATTCACTTGCCGAAAATACAGGAACTATAAACTACGAAACCGTCTGTCTTGTCGGAAAGCGTGTTCCGAGAATTTACATTAAAGACGGAAAAATTGAGAATGTGATGTATAAATTATGAGATTACTTGCTGTTGACGGAAACAGTATTGTAAACCGTGCGTTTTACGGAATAAGACCGCTTACTACAAAGGACGGTCAGTTTACAAACGCAATTTACGGATTTCTTACAATGCTGTACAAAATTAAAAATGAAGAAAATCCCGATGCCGTGGCAATTGCCTTTGACCTGAAAACACCTACCTTCAGGCACAAGGCTTATGCAGGCTACAAGGCAACACGAAAAGGTATGCCGGAGGAGCTTGCGTCACAAATGGAACCGCTGAAAAAGCTTCTTACCCTTTTAGGCTACAGGCTTGTTACCTGTGAGGGCTTTGAGGCTGACGATATTCTCGGTACGCTCGCCAAGGCTTGTGAAGAAAACGGAAACGAGTGCGTTATTGCAACAGGTGATCGTGACAGCCTTCAGCTTGTGTCGGACAAAACAAGCGTTCATCTTTGCTCAAACAAACAGGATATACTTTATACCCCCGAAAAGATTCTTGAAACTTACGGTGTAACTCCAAAGGAGCTTATAGAAATCAAGGCGATTCAGGGTGATACTTCGGATAATATTCCCGGAGTTGCGGGAATAGGACCAAAGGGTGCAGGCGACCTCATTCAGAGATATCACACGGTTGAGTATATCTATGACCATCTTGATGAACTTGAAATCAAGGACGGTGTGCGTAAAAAGCTGACTGCGTCAAAGGAAAATGCAATTCTCAGCCGTATGCTCGGTGAAATAAACTGCAACGCTCCTGTTGACACAAGTGTCGAAAATTATGTTGTAGATATGAAAGATGCCGATGAATGTGCCGGATTTATGGCAAAGCTTGAACTGTTTTCTTTAATAGAAAAATACGGCATCAAGGCTGACAAAAACACAAAGACAAAAGAAACTGAGAAAAAAACACTTGAGGTTGTATCTGATTTTGATGAAAATGAACTTTTAAAAAATGTTAAGTCAGAGAAAAAGCTCTATCTCAACTTTGAAACAGAGAATAAAGAATTAAAATCCTTTGCCGTACTTTTTGACGGAAAGGTGTATATAAGCACGGACGAAGAACTTTTTGTTAAGTTTATTGCCGACAGTGAACTTGAAAAGTACACAAGAAACATCAAAACGCTCTACGCTTATGCCGATGAGAAAAATATTGATGTTGAAAATATTGTGTTTGATATTGAGCTTGCGGCATATCTGATTGAACCGTCGTCAAAGGATTATTCGGACAAAAATCTTTGTGCCTCTTACGAAATCGCTCTGCCTGTCTGCACTGATGAGCAGAATGAAAAATACGAGGCATTTGCCTGTTACGCAGAATTGTGCGAAAAACTCGGAGATAAAATCAAGGCTCACGGTCAGGAAAAGTTGTTGAGTGAAATTGAAATTCCGCTTGCAAAGGTGCTTGCAAGAATGGAAAATATCGGTGTCTGTGTTGACCGACAGGGCATTGAAAGCTACGGCGAAATGCTTTCTGCACAGATTAAGGAGCTTGAAACCGCAATTTACGAAAGTGCGGGCTGTGAGTTTAACATCAATTCTCCCAAACAGCTTGGCGTAGTTTTATTTGAAAACCTCGGACTCCCTTGCAAAAAGAAAACGAAGAGCGGCTACAGCACAAATGCAGAGGTGCTTGAAAGCCTGAGGTATGAACATCCCGTTGTTGAAATGGTGCTGAGATACAGAACGCTCTCAAAGCTGAATTCAACCTACTGCGATGGACTTTTAAAGGTCATTGCAGATGACGGCAGAATCCATTCAAATTTCAATCAGACCGAAACAAGAACAGGCAGAATCAGCTCAACAGAGCCGAATCTCCAGAATATCCCCGTAAGAACCGAGCTTGGCAGAGAGATGAGAAAGTTTTTCTGTGCAAGAGAGGGCTGGGCGCTTGTTGACGCCGACTATTCACAGATTGAACTCCGTGTGCTTGCCCATATTTCGGGTGACAAAAATATGATTAAAGCGTTCAAGGATAACGAAGATATCCACGCGATCACAGCGTCACAGGTGTTCAATATGCCGCTTGATATGGTAACTCCGATTATGAGAAGCCGTGCAAAGGCGGTTAACTTCGGTATTGTTTACGGAATCGGTGCATTTTCACTTGCAAAGGATATCGGTGTTTCAAATAAAGAGGCAAAGCACTACATTGAAAGCTATCTTGCCCATTACAGCGGTGTTGACAGCTATATGAAAAATGTTGTCGAAAAGGCGAACGCTGACGGCTATGTTGAAACGATGTTCGGCAGAAGAAGAAATCTTCCCGAACTCACCTCGAGCAAGCATATGATCCGTGCATTCGGCGAGAGAGTTGCAAGAAATATGCCTATTCAAGGCACAGCCGCAGACATTATCAAAATTGCAATGATTAAGGTTGACGAGCGAATGAAAGCCGAAAATCTCCGTGCAAGGCTTGTGTTGCAGGTTCACGACGAACTTATTGTCGAAGCTCCGCAGGATGAGAGCATGAGAGTTGCACTCATCGTTCAGGAAGAAATGGAAAACGCAGTTAAAATGAGCGTTCCGCTCACAGCCGATGCGGCAATCGGAAGGACTTGGTATGATGCAAAAGGATAACAGAACGATTGCCTTTGTATGCACGGGCAACACCTGTCGCAGTCCCATGGCAGAGGCAATTTTTAATGATATGGCAGAGAAAAACGGTGTTTGCGTCAGGGCGGAAAGCTTTGGCATTGCGACCTCAACGGGACTTCCCGTGTCGAAAAATTCCGTGATTGTCTGTAAGGAAATCGGAATTGACCTTTCGGGCAAAGCTTCAACAGCCGTGGCTGATGCCGGAATTGAAAAATACGAAAAATTTTACTGTATGTCGCAAAGTCACGCAAAAATGTTGATGCAGTTTTTTCTTGTACAGCCCGAAAAAATCGTCGTACTCGGTATAAGCGATCCCTACGGCGGCGACATTGATGTGTACAGACATTGCCGTGATGAAATTGTTAATTCTGTAAAGGAAATATTAAAAGCGTATGAAAATTGACAGAATGACCGAAAATCAGCTTGAGGCGGTTGCACAGCTTGAACAGAGGTGCTTTTCGCATCCGTGGTCGTTTAACAGCCTTGAAGAAGAACTGAACAACGAAACCTCGCTGTTTTTTACCGCAACGGAAGATAATGCCGTTGTCGGATATATAGGAATGAGTGTTGTTGTTGATGAGGGTTACATTTTCAATGTTGCCGTTGACGGTACACACAGAAATCGGGGAATAGGTTCGGCGCTTGTTGAAACGCTTGTGACCTATGCCAAGAAAAATAACCTTTGCTTTCTCACTCTTGAGGTTCGTGAAAGTAACGGGAACGCCCGTTCTCTCTATGAAAAATTCGGATTCATCAAGGTGGGAGAGAGGAAAAATTACTACTCCTCTCCAACCGAAAACGCTGTTTTAATGACACGCTGTTTTTGACATATATATGTAATAAAACATTATATTAACGATATTACGGAACTTCATCATAAATGTTTCGTAGTGAAAGGAAAATTATGAAGATACTCGCAATAGAATCGTCCTGTGACGAAACTGCGGCAGCGGTTGTTGAGGACGGCAGAAACATAATCTCCTCGGTGGTTGCTTCTCAGGTTGAGGAACACAAGCTTTACGGCGGTGTTGTTCCCGAAATCGCATCACGCCGTCACGCAGAGGCAATTGTTCCTGTTGTAAGACAGGCTCTTGAAGATGCAGACTGCAGGCTTTCCGACATTGACGCAATCGGTGTTACATATGCCCCCGGACTTATCGGAGCTTTGCTTGTGGGAGTGAATTTTGCAAAAGGACTTTCACTTGCAACAGGAATTCCGCTTGTTCCTGTTCACCATCTGCGTTCACACATTGCGTCAAATTATATTTCAAATAAAGAATTAAAACCGCCGTTCCTTTGTCTTGTTGTGTCAGGCGGTCACAGCCATATTGTTATGGTTGAGGACTACACAAAGATGAAAATTATCGGCAAAACCCGTGATGATGCCGCAGGCGAGGCTTTTGACAAAGCCGCAAGGACAATGGGAATGCCGTATCCGGGCGGAATTGAAATGGACAGAGTTGCGGAAAACGGCAATCCGTTTGCATTCAAGCTCCCTCGTCCCGCAGTTCACGATGCGCCGTATGATTTCAGCTTTTCGGGACTTAAAACAGCCGTAATCAACCTCATTCACAATTCGGCACAAAAGGGTGTTGAGCTTAACAAAGCAGATGTCTGTGCATCATTCCGCTATGCTGTTGTCGATTGCCTTGTTACAAACTTTATCAAGGCGGCTGAAGACCTGGGACAGAAAAAGCTTGTAATCGCAGGCGGTGTTTCGGCAAATTCACTTCTCAGAAGAACCCTTGCCGAAGAGTGTAAAAAGCGTGATTGGGAAATGTATATGCCCGAAAAATCACTTTGCGGTGACAATGCCGCCATGGTCGGTTCGCAGGGATATTACGATTTTCTCAGCGGAAATATTGCAGGAACAGACCTCAATGCTTTTGCTACAATGAGCATTGAAAAAGGCTGATTTATTCGCAAATAATCACTAAAACACTTGCTATTTTATCAATAATATACTAAAATAGTGTTAATAAACCGAAAGGATGATTTAAAATGAGCAATCCTATTGTTACTTTTGAAATGGAAAACGGAAAAACAATCAAGGCGGAGCTTTATCCCGAAATTGCTCCGAATACTGTAAATAATTTTCTCAGCCTTGTAAACAAGGGTTACTATGACGGCCTTACATTTCACCGTGTAATCTACGGTTTCATGATTCAGGGCGGTTGCCCTGAAGGCACGGGTATGGGCGGTCCCGGATATTCAATCAAGGGCGAATTTGCTGTGAACGGCTTTGAAAACAATCTCAAGCATACAGAGGGTGTTCTCTCAATGGCTCGTTCAATGATGCCCGACTCAGCAGGCTCGCAGTTCTTCATTATGCACAAGAACGCTCCGCACCTTGACGGTCAGTATGCCGCATTCGGCAAGGTGATTGAGGGTATGGATGTTGTCAATGAAATCGCAGAGTGTGACACAGACTATTCCGACAAGCCTCTTGATCCTCAGATTATGGCAAAGGTTACAGCCGAAACCTTTGGTGTTGACTATCCCGAGCCTGAAAAATGCTGATGTTAAGAAAGGAATTTTAAAATGAATGTTTTGCTTGCAGGCGGCGCCGGATATATCGGCTCGCACACTTGTGTTGAACTCATCAACGCAGGTCACGATGTTGTAATTGCAGATAATTTTTCAAACAGCTGTCCCGTAGCGGTTGAAAGAGTTGAAGAGCTGACAGGCAGAAAAATTCCGCTCTATGAGGCCGATGTATGTGACAGAGATGCCGTTGAAAAGATTTTTTCGGAGAATAAGATTGATGCGGTAATTCACTTTGCAGGTCTTAAAGCAGTAGGTGAAAGCTGTGAGAAGCCTGTTGAATATTACCGTAACAACATTGATTCAACGCTCACATTGCTTGAAGTGATGAAAAAACACGGTGTAAATAACTTTATTTTCAGCTCAAGTGCCACGGTTTACGGTACTCCGGAAACTGTTCCGCTTGTTGAAACAATGCCAAAGGGTTCTCCTACAAATCCGTATGGCTGGACAAAGTTTATGATGGAACAAATTCTTACAGACACCGCAAACGCAAATCCCGATATGTCTGTTGTTCTTCTTCGTTACTTTAACCCAATCGGTGCTCACGAAAGCGGCAGAATCGGTGAAGATCCTAACGGAATCCCGAATAACCTTATGCCATACATAACACAGGTTGCCGCCGGCAGACTCAAGTGTCTCGGTGTTTTCGGCAACGATTATCCTACGCATGACGGCACGGGTGTGCGTGACTATATCCATGTTGTTGACCTTGCAAAAGGTCATGTAAAGGCTATTGAATATTCCGCAGAGCACAAGGGAACCGAGATTTTTAATCTCGGAACAGGTGTGGGCTACAGCGTTCTTGATATTGTAAAGGCTTTTGAAAAGGCAAATTCGATTGAAATTCCTTATGTTATAAAGCCACGCCGAGCAGGCGACATTGCAGAATGCTTTGCCGACGCAACAAAAGCCCAAAAAATACTTGGATGGATTGCCGAGAAAAGTCTTGAGGATATGTGCCGTGACAGTTGGAACTGGCAATC
>ERZ1031719.769-NODE-769-length-11107-cov-3.648480_pt1 | contig 11107 bp, 6 predicted proteins | sample MGYA00516702_ERZ1031719 | MGnify/ENA primary metagenome ERZ1031719 (study PRJEB33719, sample SAMN04261227) | wastewater metagenome | biome: rural village; feature: human; material: feces | host: Homo sapiens | place: El Salvador | collected 2013-01-07 ...
ACATGGATCCTGATTCCGATCTTTGGTTTGGTCGGAGCTTGTTTGGGCATGGCATTGAGTAATTTAGTTACGCTCTTTATGCGCTTCTATATATGGTTGCGCATCGTGAAATTCAACGTACCTTGGGCGGAAACGGTTGTTTTGTTTGTCGCTTTGTCCATACAGGCCTTCATATCCTTTGGGAACGTGCCTTATTCGATGGCTATTCAAGTATTTTGTTTAGTGTTGGTGAGTGGAACGGCTGTGAAGTTGCTCTTTCCGTTCGTCAAACACATTGTGAAACATAATGGAACCGCCAAGTAATCATAGGTGTTGTCAGAAAGATGCTGGAGATGAAAATGAATCCGAACATGAATTCATCTGACGGTGCGCGCAGAACAATTCTGCGTCAAGGACTGGAAGTGTCACCTGCCTTTTTGCCGCTTAAATTGATTAAGAAGATTTCTGACTGTACCAACCGGAAACCGTGGCCGCGACAGTCATTGATACCGTTGTATAAGAAGCAGAATGAACTGTTACTTGCCTATTATGCACATTGCTTTGAGAAGCAGTTGAACGAGTTGAACAGATTGCAGGACGAGGCTGAAGCGTTTTCAGATGTTTCTCATGCCCCGATTTGGATGATCTGGCTTCAAGGTCGGCAGGAAATTCCTCCAGAGCTGTCGATTTGCCTAGATTCGGTATACCGGCACAAGGGATCCCATCCGTTGCGTGTTCTGGATCTGAATGAGGCTAGGAACATGGTTGATATTCCGGATTGGCTTATGTGCTTGTATGAGCGTAAAGAGATTCGTCCAGCCCTACTTTGTGATTACATTCGTGCTGCCTTATTGGAGCATTATGGGGGCATCTGGTTGGATGCATCCGTGCTGCTGGTGAAGGACATTCCTGATTGGATTCTCGATACTCCATTCTGGTCTGTCAAGGGGCTTGATTTTTTCCCGTATTCCGTAGTGGTGCCTGATGGACGGCAGTGGCAGATATATGCGATGGCGGGTCAGCCCCATGCATTGTTCTACAAGGGATTTTGCTCGCTATTCCTTGAATACGCCAAAACTATCAACACTGATCTCGACTATTTCATGTCATATCAGCTTTCTAAACTTTTGCGTACCAATGTTGCCGCGATTGTGGAATCGTATGACCAGATTCCCCATAACAATACAAAGTGTGAAAGTCTGCAAGCTTATTTGCAAGGGTATGCGCCGATACGACGGCAGGGGAGCGCGAATTTGTTTTGCGAGGATACTTTTCTATATAAGCTTTCCAGACATAATATCTCGCTTCTGCGTGATAATTCCCAAATCATAACCGATCTAGTTCAGTGTTAGTGAAACGGAATATCATGTTCGGGAGAGATTGCCGTCAGCGGCATAGCTTCGACGCGAGTTTGGGGAGACAGGCGATAATCGCGATGCGCGCACGTTGAAGAATCGGGCTGTGCATATCCATCAAGGCTGAGCCTGCAAAACGACGAAGATAGTGTTTTGCATCGGAAACGATGGCTTGCAGCTTATTTGCCTCATTATCTGATTTGCTGTTCACATGATTGCTCATAGCCAGTAAACGGCAATATTCTAAGCAACTCCGAAAATGCAAGGCATGAAGAACTATCCGGGTGGGCAGTTTGTCCGGAATCTCGTTATTGATCTGGGAAATGGATCGATGATAGTCTTCGATGGACTGTAATGATGCGGATTCGTTTTGGCTGATTGAGTTGTTACGCTTTCGATAGCCATACAGGCGCGAATCGATGATGACGACTTTTCGAGAAGATGCTAGCACCTTCCAGGTCACGGGCATATCCTCGAATTTGCGGCCGTCGGGGAAAGGATTATGGAGCCAGAGAGATGTTTTTGCCAGCTTCCCCCAGGCTGAAGTACTTGCTTTCTTCTCGGATAGAAGCTCGCATACTGCCATTTCAGGGGGAACAATCATCAGGGATTGTCTGGCTTGTTCGGAGCTGAGATGGTGATCCTTTTCATTTACAAGTGTGAATCTGCATGCAGCGCTGTCGGCGTTATTGGATATTACCGCGTCCAGTAGATCCGAGATGTAGTTTTCGGAGACTATGTCATCACTATCTATGTAGATGAGCCAGGGGGCTGAGGCTATTGCGGTTCCGGCGTTACGTGCCGCCGACAGTCCTGCATTGGCCTGGTGAATTACTCGGAAACGACTGTCCTGCGAAGCGTAGGTGTCGCAGATAGTGCCTGAATCGTCAGTGGATCCGTCGTCGATCAGAATGACTTCGAGATTATGATGTCGCTGGTTCTTGATGCTTTCCAAGCAATCGACCAGATATTCCGAAACGTTGTATATCGGCACGACTACCGAAACCATGGTGCTGGTTGATTCTCTCATATGTGATGTCCTGTCTTTTCTGCATGCGGCTGTGCAATATAATGCCAAGGGCTAGAATGAACTTTAGCAAAGAATCCTTTTCCTTGAGTCTCTTGGACGGAGTTCATAGCATATGAAACACGCATATCTGATTATTGCCCATGACCGGCCGCAAGAGCTGGCGAGACTTCTGAGGGCATTGGATTATGTAGAAAACGACATCTATGTGCATTTGGATCGTAAATCGAAATGTTTCGATTTGGACGTTTTGAAAGAAAATGTGAAATCGAGTGGACTTTTCTTTGTACCTAGGATTTCAGTCACATGGGGAGGGGAATCCCAGATTAAAGCTGAGCTGCTGCTGTTTTCCGAAGCTTTCTCGCACGGCGGGTACAGATACTACCATCTGCTTTCCGGCGTCGACTATCCGGTGAAGAGCCAGACGTATATTCATCGGTATTTTGACAAGTGTGACGGTGAGAACTTCATTGCATTAAAAGACATCAATGATGTTTCGCCTAGGTTTCGTATGAGATTTGAGCAGTGTCATTTTCTGCATGAACCGTTCGTCGGTAAGAAGCGTAATTTTTGGAAGTATGTTGATTTTGCACTCTGCTATGCGCAGCGAGCAATAGGCATATGCCGATTCAGAGGGCGTCCTATGAAACGGCACAGCAACTGGATTAGCGTGACTGATGACGTGATATCACTGATAGTTGAGAATCGGGATCGCATTCTCAAGGAGTACAGATGGACCTATTGCTGCGATGAGGTGTTTGTCCTGTCGGAGATCTGGAATACTTCTTTGCGTGCAACGCTTTCCCCAAAAGGCAATCTTCGATATATGGAATGGGTACATGTGTCGGGCAGAGATTGGTCGCCCCGCCCGATCACGATGGAGGATATTGATATTCTGTCTCAACCTGATATCCTGTTTGCCCGTAAATTCACTTCGCCGCAGTCCGATTCATTGTGTAAATATCTTGACCAAAATGTTCTTCCGTGCAATTGAATTTTTACAGGGTCAGGATTGTTGTCGTGTGATATGTATAAGGCCCTGATAAGCTTCCTCAGATACCTTTTCGATGTTGTCTGCTGACGAATATTCCTGTGCGAAGACTGCAAGCTTTTCCTTGAAAGGGATGGGGATAATGCGGCTTCCACTGATTAGACCTAAAATACACGCATGCATGCGTCCGGATATCGTATAGTTTGCTTGATCTATCAGATGCATGAATTCGTCTAATGCCGGATAAGGGCGAACTGCTATGTCATATGACGTATGGGCGGAACAATATTGGGCGAAGCGGTGCACGATGGCTTCATCGGTTTGAACCGTTGAAGTGATGATGACCTTTTTGGTTGCCTCTTCGTTATGTTGGGATATGAGGTTGGCAAGATAGCGGAAGTAGTCATTTTCTGACTGCAACCCTAGCGCTTGAAGTTGTTCCTTCTTACAAGGAACAGGCACGCAAACGATGTCTTTTTTGTCGGTATCGTGTTGCGACTTGAAAAGATGGTTGTAAGCGAAAACCACATCAGGTGAATAGTGGGCTTCTATGCCATAGCGTTCATGCAGGATGCGTTCGGTGGAATGATCCCTTGCCGATACATATACGCATTTTCTGAGTGCTTTCCGGTATCGATTGAGATAGTAGTCCTGCATATGCAGGTCGCCGCTTACGCCAGTGACATAGATGGGTATTTTCCTTGATGAGAGTTCTGAACACCAGGAGACGAACGAGGAATTGAATCCGAAGTGACGGCCGAGTAGTTCCCCTCCGCCAATTACCGCAAAGTCAAAGTGTTTGTCGTTGAGGAGTCTGCGAATGCGTCGATGATTGAGTGCGTCCATAACGGGAGAAAGCCTTAGCATGCTTTTAGGCAGCAAGTCGTTTCGATCGAGGGGTAAGGAGAAAACTTGCTCGACCTGTTCGTCGTAAGGCATGGTTTCGGTGATATACCCCTGCTGCGAGAAGAAATTCTCCATAACCTTGGCTATGGCGATATCTCCCAGATTCGGCGTGTGCCCTTGGTTGATAAGAAGTACTCGTTGCATGTTTTTTCTAGTCCTTTGCATTAGTCGGATGATGGCTCGTTCAGTATCTTTGCAGCAAGCGTAGGTTCGCTATTTTGGGTGAGGAGCGGGTAGATCCCTTTCCACGTCAGCTTATAAATGAAGTTACTGCTATTAAGAATGCTCTGGGAACGCTTGTCAGTTGCGGCAATCGGACTCATCAAATAGTCACTAAGCAGCTCGCAATTTGGATTGTTGTCAGGGATTTGCTCGTATTCGGCCCGGGCTCCGGGAATATCTTCTCTTGCGGCTTTGGCAAGGTAGGAGAACAGGAAGTAGTCGATGAGCGTGTTGTACCGTTTCCAATAGGCGATAAAACAATCAAAGATGAACGAATAGGTTACCGAGTGAGGTTGGGACGCAATGAAATACGCCTGCCATTGAGTTGCATCGCAAGATACCGCATCGCGAATGGCATTGGGCTTTATGTTTTTTACGTTGTAGATAGGTAATTGGAAAACCTGCTCGGGAATTGGATCTGTGACGAGAACGGAGGCATCTATCCATAGTCCGCCTTTTTGGGATAAGAGGCCTGATCGCAATATATCCGCAAATTGTTGCTGTGGCATGAGCCCTTTCTCATATTTACGAATAATGTTGTCCGGAATATCGCAATAATCATTGTAGTTCTTAAGGGAAATGAATGTTAACGGGTGTCCGTTGGCATTCGCTTTGATATGTGTGATCATTTGTTTTACAAACGTTGGGGCATTCTGTTCGCCTTGGAGCCAGCATATCCATATAGGGGAATCTGAGGTTTTCGTGGATGGGGAGGCTGGGGTCTTCTGCTGATAGGCAGCTATTTCGTTGGCGAATGTTATTCTCAGCCACTTCATAATGTATCGTTCTTTTAATGCGAGAAGTCGATGAGAAAAGGGTTTATTAATCTTCAGGGAAATAGGCCGGTCTATCACAGTGAGCAGTTCGATAAGGGCATACCACGGCGAAAAAACCCTGACATGCTTGACGAATCGCTGGAAAAGCTGCAATTTATGACTCATAGTGTCCTCTCTGCCCTATTACTGGTATCAGTCTATAAGGGTATTGGGATATAAAATACCGCGCATTCCATCAAAGAAAGCGCGGATATTATTAACTATCTACCGCTGTGTAAAACACGTTGGCTCACTGCCATTTTCGTGTCTGTGTCGTTGGTGCTTCGACGTTCAGGTGCGAACAATGTTGCTGCCTACGCCAGTAGCATGAAGATGCGAATAGGGTCTTGGCCCGTTCAGGTGGTCATCTGGACGGGCCGTGTGATTTGGTTTGTGCCCGTGGCAGCAGGCAGGGTGCCTACCGTTGTGAACTGCAACCTATGGTGAAGTTCACAACGGCAGGCACCGGTGCTGGAATCGTGATGGAAGTGGCTGAATGTCAGAGCTTCCCCTCAACAACGCACACGGGGGTCATGTCGGTGATGGACTGCCCGCCGGCCACGGCCAGGCTCGACCCGGTCGCGTAGTAGTACTTCCCGCCGTTGTCGTCCCACGACTTGCCGTCCGTGAACGCGACCTTGACCTTGGCGCCCTTGGTGTCCGCGATCGTGAGCTTCCACCAGCCGCCGCACGCCTGGGTCATCTGCGCCTTCGAGCCGGACTGCTGCGGGCTCGAGTACACGCGCCAGTTCGCCTTCACCGTCTTCCACGAGGACGCCGGCCTGTACCACACGGTCATCGGCTTCTTCTCCACGGACTGGCACGACGGCGCGGCCGAGGAGACCTCGCCGCCCGACACCGCCATCACGGACCCGGTGCCGTAGTAGTACTTGCCGGAGTTGTCGTCCCACGACTTGCCGTCCGTGAACGAGACCTTGACCCTCGCGCCCTTCGTGTCGGCGATGGTCAGCTTCCACCAGCCGTCGCAGTGCCGCTCCAGCTTCGCGCCGGCCGCGGCCTGCTGCGGGCTCGAGTACACGCGCCAGTTCGCCTTCACGCTCTTCCACGAGGACGGGGCCTTGTAGTACACCGTCATCGGCCGCTTGACCGGGTCCGGGTCCTCCGTCACGGTCACCGCCACGGACGCGGACTTGCCGCCCGCCTTCGCGGTGACCGTGGCCTTGCCGGCCTTCACGCCCGTGACCTTGCCGGCCTTGTCGACCGTCGCGACCGCGGCGTCCGACGAGGACCAGGAGACCGTCCTGTCGGTCGCGTTGCCCGGGTTGACCGTCGCCGTCAGCTGCAGCGAGGCGCCCTTCCTGACCATGGCCTTGCCGGCCTTCACACCCGAACCGGAGATGGACACCGAGGTAACCGGAACATCAGTCGGGCAGTCAAGTGCAGGCAGCGTGGCAGTAGCGCCGTCCCACTTGACGATGCCGCCGTTGTAGGTGATGCCCGGCTGTCGGGATCCCGGGAACTGCTGGGATCCGCCGTCGTTGAAGATCACCTTCGCGTCCTTGGATAGATTGCTCGGCACCACGTACTTGTATGCGTTGGACTGCTGGCAACCATCCGAGGCTGTCGTGGCGGTCATCTTCACGCCGGGCCAGGCCGCGTTGTTCACTGCGGTGGCGCCGTCGCCGGTGTACACGTACGCGTACAGGTCGCCCCATCCTGAAGGCTTGGTCGCGTAGATGGTGTTCTTCTCAATCGGGTCAGGCGGAATCTCACCGATCACCGTCACGGTGATCGAAGCGGTCTTGTCACCGGACTTCGCGGTGATCGTGGCCTTGCCGGCCTTCTTCGGGGTGACTACACCCTTCGAGTCGACGGTCGCCACATCCTTGTCGGAGGAGCTCCACGACACGGAGTTGCCCTTCGGATTGGTGGTGGCGGTCAGCTGCTTGGTGGTCACGCCGTTGGAAAGATCCACGGTGTAATCCGACTGGTCGATCTTGATGGACGTGGTCGGGTTCGGCTCGTCATGCCCACCGATATTGGCCATCGTCACGGTGAACATGTCTTCGTCAGACTTCTCGAAGGAGTTGTTCACCTGAGAGGTGGTATCCGGCAAATCGGCATTGTCGTTCATGGCCAGATCGTACGGCAGGGAATCCATGGCGGACAGGCCGAAGGTAGCCGCCAGTTCGATACCAATGCCGTTCGCGGCAATATGGTCCGCAGTAGTGCCAAGTTCATCCAACGGGATGGCGATCTCGTAATGATCGTCCATGCCGGCGGAATCGTGACCCTTGTCGTTGAAGTTGACCCACTTGGTCTTGCTTTCGTTCTCTGCAGTCATATCGCCGACTACACGGCCGTTGCTGTCACCCCAGCCACCGTCGATGCCGATGACCTTATCGCTCAAAATGCCATTGCCATAGCCGAACTTGATGCCGGACTTCTTGGTATTGGTCTTGGCATTGGCGGCCGGGCCATACTCGGCGTTGGAATCAAGGCCGTCGGAGTCGCCCTGGTACACCCACGGACCGTTGGAACCGTTGGTAGAGATGGTGACGACCTTATTGACGTTCTGCTTGCCGCCCCAGGTGATGTTGGACGCCCACAGGGAGCCGCCGGTCTTCAGGCCGCCGTTGTTGCCCACGCGGGTGCTGTCGTCCTTGGTATCGATGGCAATGTGGAACGGCAGGTTCTGGGTCTGCCACAAGTGGCCTTGGCTCAACGGGTAATCGTCTCCACGATCCACTACATCCTGCACGTTGGTCATTTCCCACATGAGGTAGAGGTTGTCGTCATCGTAGGCGCCATACAGCGCGTACAGGTCGATCGGAACCTCATACATGGAGTTCGGGCGGTACACACGAGGATCGTCGTTGGCGGCGCCCTGCGCAATCAGCATAGAGCTGTCCCAGTCGGACAGGCTCGCACCCTTGCCGGCCGTAAAGTTGATGGTCTTCTTCACGCCATTGCCGACCTTATTCGTTCCATACTGCGAAGCGAGATGCTGATCCTGGACCGGCACCTTCTTCAGGGTGACGGAGCCACTCAGCTGATCGCCCTTCTTGACCTTCGTGCCATCCTTGGTTGCGGTACCGGTCACCTTAACGGTAACGGTTTCGTTTTCGGCAAGGGTGCTGCCGACGGAAATGCTTTCACCGTCCTTGAAGGAGCCGGACTTGCCTTCGGTAGTGGTGTACTTCAGGTTGTCGGCGTACTGGGCGTGCAGCGTCACCTTCACGCTCTCGGAGGAGAATTCCGCGGATGCGGAGTCGGCATAAACGCTCGGCTCGGCCTGTCCCTTTGCGTAGAAGACGCTCACGGAGCCGCCCTTGGCGGTGCCGGAGACGATCTTGCCGCCCTGAACCACAAGCTTGCCGCCGTTGACCTCATCCGTGTAGGTGCCGTCATCAAGGCTGGAGGCGAGTCCGGCAAGGTTCTGGTCACCGGTCATATTGGCGATGACCACGCCGTCGTTCTGCACGCCATCCTTGGTGTAGCGCTCGATCATGACGCACTTCTTGGCGCCGGCGCTGTTCGAGTCGGCGCTGCAGTTCTGCAGATGTTCGGACTTGCCGTCCATGGCGTTACGGAAGTGGTTGACGGCTACGACGGACTTGTTCTTCCACATGTCGTCGCCGGTGTCGCCCAGCTGGGATTTCTCCGCGAACTGCGCCCTGAGGTTGCCGTTCTGGTCCTTACCGCCGGATTCCTTCGGACGGTTGAAGTATAGCGGCGCGCCGGCCTTGCGGGAGCCGACAATGGCCCAGCCCATCATGATCTGGTAATCGGTGAGCTCGGTGGAGACGCCCTTCTTCACGCCGTCGGAACCGGTCTGTTCCTTGTTGGCGTAGTTATCGTGCGATTCGACCCAGGTGACCAGCTGATCCTCGCTCGCGCCACCGGTATCGATGTTCTGCACCATCTTCGTGGTCAGGTTCTCGGACTGGATGGCCGCACGGATCGTGCCACCGTAGTTGGAGGCGGTGTTGCCGCCGCCATCGGAGGAGTTGTCTTTGAACAGGTTGGCGTATGCCTTGTAATCAAGGCCGGAGTCGCCCTGCAGCACCTCGCCGTACTGGAACTGCGCGCCATTCTGCAGAATGGTGTTCCAGTAGTTGGAGGTCTTGTTGTCGAACTTCTCGGTCGGCAGCTCCACGTGCTTGGCGGCGTCGAAGCGGAAGCCGTCGACGCCATCGGCGACGGCGGTCTTCAGGAAGGACTGCATACGATCGGCCACGGTCTGGTTCTGCGTATTCAGATCCCACAGACCGAGCAGGTGGCATTGTGTAACGTCACGACGGGAGCTGTAGTTGATGTTGTCGCCGTTGGCGCCACTGCAGTTGGAACGGGAATGGAAATAGTCCTTGTTCTGCCAATCGGAATCGATGGCGCTCCAGTCGGAGGTGAAGTGGTTGGCCACCACGTCGACGATCACACGCACACCGTACTTGTGGGCGGTGGCGGTCATCTCTTTGAGATCGTCTTCAGTGCCGACCACGAAATTGCCGATGCTGGTGTTCGACGGCTGGTACACGTAATACCAGTTCTCGTCGAACTTCTTGCCATTGGCCGGAACATACTTGATCTTGCTCATCGGCTCGGTCTGCACGGAAGTGTAGCCGGCCTTGGCGATGGCTTCCATGTTCGCCGTGATGTTCTTGAACGACCACATCCATGCGTGCAGGATGGCGCCGTTCTTCATATGCTTGGTCAGACCGTACTTCTCACGGGCCGTTTCGAATGTGGAGTTCTCCACAGTGTCCGTATAGCTGTCTCGGTCGGTGGAAGCGGAAGCGGTGGAGGACATAAGCCCCATACCGCCGAACGCCGTGGCAAACGCAACCGCACCTGCCGCCAGCTTCTTCCAGACCACTCTCTTCCTGAATGGTGAACGGTTCCCGCTCTGGGGCGAATGCTGCGATCCGCCTTCACTCGGGGAGTATCCACTAGCCTTCATTGGCACTCCTTGTCAGTGGCCACAGGCCTGGCATACGCCGCACGTTCGGGCCTATCGATCCTCCCACACAACGCACATTACCTGGCTACGCTTGGCCAATCTCCTTTTACAACGTTCTCTTGTGGAGCACGTTGTCATCAATTTAACACAAAAGCCCGCAGTAAACGCCATCGTTTTCAATGAAGGGGTGGCACATCTTACTGTTTTTTAAAAGCCCACGTCACCCAAAACCCTGAAAGAGTGCTAACCAGTTGGTAATTAGCCGATTTGAAACCAGACAAAACGCTTGAGAGCGTATGCAATATGTGATACCTAATACCACAGAATCATGGTATTCTTGAGATTGCGTATATCACGCGAACGTTATCAAGGGAGATAGGATCAGACACAGCGCCGTGCTGCACGCCCCAACAGGGAACACAGCCACGGAAGGAAGCGGCTTCCCAGCAACTTCCATCGCTGCGACTGCATCCCTATATCAGGGAGGGCCGATGAAGGCTAGAGGTAATCAGCCAGACGGCGGAGAAGATATGTATTCTTCGACACACTGGCATGCCCCGACGCATGAGAAAGTCCATGCGTATCACAAGAAGAACACCATTTGGAAGAAGCTTGCCGTAAGCGTGGCCGCAGTGGCCACCGCCATCGGCGGCGTCACCGTCACCACTTCGGCCGCACAGGCTGCCACAAACCGTGACAGCTACGCGGACACCGTGGAGAACTCCACGTTCCAGGCCGCACGCGCCAAGTACGGCTTGGCGGAGCAGATGAGCGAAGGCGCCACGCTGCACGCATGGGAATGGTCGTTCAAGACCATCGAACAGCACATTCCGGAAATCGCGGCAGCCGGCTACACCTCCGTGCAGACCGAGCCGATCTCCGCCATCCACA
>ERZ1031719.770-NODE-770-length-11098-cov-12.558544_pt1 | contig 11098 bp, 9 predicted proteins | sample MGYA00516702_ERZ1031719 | MGnify/ENA primary metagenome ERZ1031719 (study PRJEB33719, sample SAMN04261227) | wastewater metagenome | biome: rural village; feature: human; material: feces | host: Homo sapiens | place: El Salvador | collected 2013-01-07 ...
TTTTATTCTTTTTTGTGGCTTATAGGGCTGCCAGTATTTTGGCGTTGGCATCATCCACTTCTGAGCTTTTGATAGTGCGGAGATAGATCTGTGTGGTGGTTTCGGAATGATGTCCCAAAGCCTCGCTGATGACGGAGATAGAGATATCATTGTCTCTTGCTGCCGTTGCCCAGGAATGGCGGGCAACATAGAGGGTGAGCTTTCCCTTGATGCCTATCTTAGCACCTAACTTCCTGAGGTGGTAGGAGATACGGGCTTCGGCTCTGTCTCTACAAAAGAAACAAAGATGCCCCTATATCTAGTAAGACGGAACTTTCGCATGTAGTTTAAGTACAGGCTTCCCCAGCACTTTACATTTAAATCACCACCTCTTTGTATTTTTTAACTCCATCAGCACACGAAAGTGCTGTAATTATTTGGAGGTTTCAGGAATTAATCGTAAATTTGCACCAAATCTTAATAGATTCATAAACTAGCTAACTTGTAATTATTAATAATTCAACCAGACAATGAAACAAAAATATTTATTTTGGGGAGCTGCGGTTGCATTGACCTTCCTCTTCAGCGCATCAGCTATTGCACAGCCAAGACACACCAAGAAAAAGGTGAAGAAAGTGGTTGAGGCAAAAGCAGGAGTATGTCCGTTTACGGACAAATGGGTAGAAGACGAGACTAAGTTCGCGGATCGCAAAGAAAAAGCCCATGCTACTTTCGTGCCTTATTCTTCTACTGCTTCCATGCAGCAGGACGATTACTACAAATTTCCATGGCTCACTCCTAAGCGTGCCAACTATCTGTTGCTCAACGGCAAGTGGAAGTTCCACTATACTGCCGACTGGAAACAGGGCAAGCCTGAGAAGGATGATTTCTGGGCAGACAACGCCGATGTTTCTTCATGGAAGGAACTCCAGGTGCCTCTGAACTGGGAAATGGCAGGATATGATGTACCTGTATATAATAATGTGGGCTATCCTTTCGAGAACAAACCGCCATTCATCACAGCCTTCAAGGATAATTTCGACAAGAATCCGGTAGGTTCTTATCGCCGTAACTTCAATCTGCCTGAAGGTTGGGAAACAGGAAAGCGTGTGTTCCTGCACTTCGATGGTGCCTGCAGCGCCATCGTGGTTTGGGTAAACGGCAAGTATGCCGGCTATTCACAGGGTGCCAATACAGATGCTGACTTCGATGTTACCAACCTCGTTCGCAAGGGCGACAACAACGTATCAGTTCGCGTTTACCGATGGAGCGACGGTTCTTACCTGGAGGGACAGGATATGTGGCACCTCGGTGGTATTCACCGCGATGTTTATCTCGTAGCCACTCCAAAGACCTTCGTGGCAGACCATTACATCACATCTGCCCTGAACAGCGACTATACATCAGGCAACCTGAATGTTGACCTGACCATCGATAACGCAGCCAAGGAGAAATCTGAAAAGACGCTGGAAATCGAGCTCCTCGACCCTCAGGGCAAGTCTGTTGCCAAGCAGTCTGCTCAGGTAGCGATGACCGCAAAGGATGCTCAGAAGAACTGCCGCCTTACCATCGACAACCTGACCGGTTTGAAGGCCTGGACCTCAGAGCAGCCTAACCTTTATACCGTCATCGTTCGCCAAAAGGCTGGCAACAAGGAAGAGATGGTATTCTCTACCAAATACGGCTTCAGAGAGGTGACTATCAAGGACAAACTGGTTTATATAAATGGCAAGCGAGTATTCTTCAAGGGTGTCAACACCCAGGATATTCACCCGCTCTATGGTCACGCCATCGATGTGGAGACTATGCTTCGCGACGTGATTCTGATGAAACAGGCCAATGTGAACACCGTCCGTACCAGCCATTATCCTCGTCAGGCTAAGATGTATGCAATGTTCGATTACTACGGATTATACTGTATGGATGAGGCTGACGTAGAGTGCCACAACAACCAATCTCTCTCAAACAACCCTACATGGCGCGCAGCCTACGTTGACCGCACAGAACGTATGGTATTGAGAGACCGCAACCATCCTAGCGTAGTACTCTGGTCGCTCGGTAACGAGTCAGGCGGTGGCGACAACTTCCAGGCTACCTACGATAAGGTGAAGGAGCTTTTGCCTGGTCGCGACGCGTGGGTTCACTACGAGGGTTACAATCACGGTGCCAAGTACTCAGACTTCGGTTCAGACATGTATCCAAGAATCGAGGTAGTGAAGAAGCAGATGGATGGCCTACACAACAAGCCATACTTCATCTGTGAATATGCTCACGCAATGGGTCAGGCTGTAGGTAACCTGCAAGAATACTGGGACCTCATCGAGGCAAGTACCGGTATCACTGGTGGCTGCATCTGGGACTGGGTTGACCAGGGAATCTACGATACACGCCGCATCCGCAAGGGTCTTCCTCTGAAGGATCCTAAGACCGGACTCCACTACTACACATCCGGTTACGATTACACCAAGATGAATCATGGCTACAGAGGATTCCAGGGCGACTTCATGAGCAATGGTATCATTACTCCAGGCAGAGAGTGGACAGCTAAGCTCACCGAGGTGAAGTATGTTTATAGAGACGTGAACTTCGAATCTTTCTACAGTCGCGTGCTCACCTTGAAGAACAAGTGCGCATTCACCAATCTGGCAGATATCTACAATCTCAGCTACGAAGTGCTCCGCAATGGCGTATCTGTAGAGAAGAACCAGGTGGCTATCCCATCTGTATTGCCAGGCAAGACCTGCGATATCAACATCCCATACACCACCGCTGTAGATGATAAGGCAGAGTATGTCATCACCTTCAGCCTCGTTCTGAAGAAGTCAACTTCCTGGAGCAAGCAGGGTTATGAGATGGCTCAGCAGCAGTTCAAGCTTTCTGCAGAGAACGCAGGTGGCACATCTGTTGCCGACCCAACCTTCGTACAGAAAGATCATGGCACTTTGCCAGCTATCCAGGAGAAGGGCAAGCTGAAGGTGAAGGATAACACCATCACCGGCAAGGATTTCAGCATCACATTCGCAGAGGATGGAACCCTCGCCAACTGGACTTATCGCAATACTCAGCTCGTTCAGCCTAATGCAGGTCCTGACTTCAATGGTTTCCGCCGCATCGCCAACGACAACGTGAACCTGGGTGCTACAGGTGGTGTTGCCGAGAACGAGAATAAGGAAGAGGGTGCACTCACCGGTAAGAAGATGATGGTGAAGGCTCCTAAGAAGCAGGGCAAGAACGTGGTTGTGGAAACTGCCGTTACCAACGGTAAGGATACTCACCAGATTGCTTACATCATCTATCCTAACGGAACCGTGGATATGAAGGTAACTACCAACAATTCTTCTGAGGAAACCCGAAAAATTGGTATTGCCATGCAGTTTGCTCCTGGTTTCGAGAATGTGGAGTATTATGCCAAGGGTCCTTGGAGCAACTACATCGACCGCCAGAGAGGTTCGTTGTTAGGTTTGTACAAGACCACCGTGGATGGCATGTTCGAAGAGCAGAGTGCTCCTCAGACCATGGGCGACCGCCAGGGCTTGCGCCAGTTGACATTGGACAACAACAGCACGAAGTTGCAGATTACCACCGAGGGCATGGTAGCCTTCTCGTTGTCTCACTTCGATGATGCCCAGTTCAACTACGACGTATTCTATGGTGGCAAGCATCCTTACGACCTGGTACGCTCTAACCAGATTTTCGCTCACTTCGATTTCTGGCAGCGTGGCATCGGTAACCGCAGCTGTGGTGGTGACTCTTGTCTGCCACAATACATGACTCCAACAGGAGCTCATGAGTTTACCTTGCGCTTCACTCCGATGGCGAAATAAGGAAAAAGAATAAGATATAAAAAAAGTGGGTGCTACACGAATTGTTGTAGCACCCACCTTTTTTATATCTTGTCTTATTCTTATGTTTGAATGTTTAGTAATCCTGGATGTAACCCTTGGTAAACATGTCATACGACAGGGCTTCCAGCTCTGCGAGCGTCATGTGCTCCACGGCGTGCTCTATCTTGCGAATCAACTCGTCTCGCTTGAAATCATCGTTATCGCTCAGGCGCGATGTAAATCTATTGCTCATACTCGTTCGTAATTATTTATTATATTATTATCATATGCCTCATGGTCGATTAACCGGATGTTATGAGGAAGCTTTGGCGCTGAAGTTCCGGCAGTTACCACGTTTTCCACAGATGTGGATAAAGATGTTTCTACCCTGATTTCATCCCATAATCCGGCATCGAGGAAAGCCTGATGGGTGATGGCGCCACCTTCTACTATCAGCGATTGCACCTTATTATTATATAGGTACTGCATCATCTGCTTCAACACCTCTTCCTTACCCTTGGAGAAATCCAAACCCTCGAAACAAGGATGATGGCGGTCGATGACCAGTCGCATCGGATCCTTGCCGCTCCAGTCTCTTACGTTGAGCTGGCTATGGTCACGCTCATCGGTGATTCTACCTACCAGGATGGCATCGTTCTCGGCACGAAGCTTATGCGAAAGCATCTTGGTAAATGGTGTAGAAATCGCCATGCCCTGAAAATTATTATCCAGAAAGCCATTCGCCGTCTGCGCCCATTTCAGGATGATGTATGGTCGCTGATGGGTATTGAAGGTGATGAAACGCTTGTTCAGTTCGAGGCATTCCGCCTCTAGAACACCCACCGTTACCTCGATGCCTGCCTCACGAATCTTCCGGATCCCACGACCCTGCACCTTGGCGAAAGGATCCACGCAGCCACAGACACATCTCCTTACACCTTTTCTTACGATAAGGTCGGCACAAGGAGGCGTCTTGCCATAATGAGAACAGGGTTCGAGACTCACATAGATAGTGGCTTGGCTTAACAGATGCTCATCTTCAGGCTTAACTGAAGCAAAGGCATTGACCTCAGCATGCCCCTCGCCACATCTTACATGATAGCCCTCACCAATGATTCTGCCCTCTTCGCTCACAATGACCGCACCCACCATCGGATTAGGCTTCGCATTCTGCCTACCGTTCTTAGCCAACTGCAGGCAGCGGCGCATGAACATTTCGTCTATCTCCTGCAGACTAAGCGGTTCGCCCGTCTGCGGATTCAGAAAAGATACTTTATTTCGTTCCATATCCTATTTTTCTTCGTTTTTCTTACTCATTTTCGATAAATTGTCGTACCTTTGCTCTCAAATCAAATTGCAACAAGCAATATCAAGATGAAAACGTATCAGCAACTTTGGCAATCCCTCACCCCACTTTATGATGCTGGCGAAGCACAGGCTATCGTCCGCACCGTGCTTGATGTGAAGTACGGAATGACTCTGACCGACATAATCTGCGGCAAAGTTAATGAAATATCTGCAGACGAGGAAAGAAAACTGGAAGAAATTATCATAAGACTGCAAAAAGGAGAACCTGTGCAGTATGTTTTGGGCGAAGCCGACTTTGCCGGCAGGACCTTTCATGTGGAGCCAGGCGTGCTGATTCCAAGACCGGAAACCGCAGAACTCTGCCAATGGATAGAGAAGGATATGTTCGAAAAATCAATCGTTTCTTCGGGAGATTCTTCAGAAGATTCTTCGGGAAATTCTCCTCAGGCGACAGACGACGCCAGGCGGATTCTTGATATTTGCACAGGTTCCGGCTGCATTGCCATCACATTAGGACTCAACATTCCTAATTCTGAGGTTACAGGATGGGATATTTCGAAAGATGCCCTCCGAATAGCACAAGGAAATGTGGAAATGATGAAAGCCGGAAATGTCAGAATAGAACATCAGGATGCATTGGCTTTGCCAAAAGCAGCAGAGACTGATAACGAAAAAATGAAGGGCAACGATGATAAAGAGGTTGTGAAGCCCAAGGGGGAAGCAAAGACTCCTTCCACCCAAAAATGGGACCTCATCGTGAGCAATCCTCCTTATATCTGCGAAAAGGAGAAAGCGGATATGGAAAAGAATGTGCTGGAGCACGAACCGAGCCTCGCCCTCTTCGTTCCCGATGAAGACCCGCTGAAATTCTATCGTGCCATCGCCGAATATGCATCTTCTGCCCTCAAACCAGAGGGAGCATTATACTTCGAAATTAATCCTATCTACGAAAAGGAGACCCGGAAAATGCTGCAAGAACTTGATTTCAAGGATATAGAAACCAAGGAAGATGCTTTCGGAAAGAAGAGAATGATGCGAGCAAAAAGCACAAAATAACAATAACATAACTAATCATAAAGTTCAATGTTCAAATCTCAAAGTTCAAAGTATAAAAAGCCGATGACTGAGCAGCAGGCACTCCTGAAGCTCACCACTCTCTGCACACAAGCCGAACATTGCTCGCAGGAAATGCTCGACAAGATGAAGAAATGGGAACTCCCAGAGGATGCCATCGCCCGAAATATGGAATTCCTGACCCAGAAGAAATTCATCGATGACGAGCGATTCACCCGCTTCTTTATCAACGACAAGATAAAATACAATAAATGGGGCCGCAGGAAAGTGGAACAGGCTCTCTGGATGAAGCACATCCCGAAGGAAATCTCCGACCCAATCTTCGAAGAAATCGAGGACGACATGTATTTGGAAACCCTCCTCCCTCTCCTAAAAAACAAATACAAAAACATCAAAGCCAAAAATGACTACGAACGCTCGATGAAACTCATCCGCTTCGCCCTCGGCAGAGGCTATAGTATGGATGTAATTCACAAATGCATCGACAAAATGAAAGAAGAAGATCTGGGAGACATCGATTTCGAAGACGACTTCTAAAGGTTTAAATTCAAAGTAAACATTAGAAGCTAATCATAAAGTTCAATGTTCAAATTTCAAAGTTCAAAGTAACAATATGAAGCTCAGCCTGTTAGGAAACATCATAGATTTTCTCTTTCCCCGTTACTGTGCCATCTGCGATGAGCGACTGTTGGGCACAGAGGAGATGCTATGCGCCACCTGTCTCCAGGACCTCCCGATTACCCCAACCTGGGAAGCCCCCTATGAGAACAATATGGCTAAGATGTTCTGGGGGCGCATTCCTGTCGAAAAATGCGCCGCCCTCTTCTATTATCACAGCCACTCCAATCCAAGTTACATCATCTACAAACTGAAATACCATCATCGTCCAGATACCGGAAACTATCTGGGAAGACTCATCGCCAGCAAAGGTATCGAATCAGACTTCTTCAAGGATATAGATGCCATCATCCCTATCCCCATCACGAAGTCAAGAAGGAAGACCCGCGGCTATAATCAGAGCGAGGAAATAGCCAGGGGAATACAGGAAAGAACCCATCTCCCCATTATCACAGATGCCATCCGACGAGTAACCTTCACCGAAAGTCAAACCCAAAAGGACAGATGGCAACGACTGGAAAACGTAAAGCATGTATTCCAGCTATCAGATACCTATCACGACAAAGACGGCAAACATCCCATCACCGATCTTGCCGGCAAGCATCTGCTTATCGTCGATGACGTCTGCACCACAGGCGCCACCCTCATCTCCTGCTGCGAAGAACTGCAGAAGGCAGGCAAGATGAAATTCAGCATCACCACCATCGGATGGACACACGATTAAAAATCTATAATTAATAAGCCATTTATGATGATTAATCATTTTTTTGTCGTACCTTTGCAGATATAAATTATAATTATTTAATCCTTATAGAATTATGGACAAACTGAAGAAAGAATTCGCATCTAAGTTATTGAAGGTTAAGGCTATCAAATTGCAGCCTAACGATCCTTTCACTTGGGCTTCTGGTTGGAAGTCTCCTTTCTATTGTGACAACCGCAAGACCCTCTCTTTCCCAGAACTCCGCAACTATGTGAAGCTCGAACTCGTACACGCTATTCTGGAGCAGTTCCCAGAGGCTGACGCTGTTGCTGGTGTAGCTACTGGCGCTATCGCACAGGGTGCATTGGTGGCAGACGAATTGAACTTGCCTTTCGTTTACGTTCGTTCTAAACCAAAGGATCACGGTATGCAGAACCTCATCGAAGGTGAGCTCGATCCTAAGGCTAAGGTTGTTGTTGTAGAGGATTTGATTTCTACAGGCGGCAGCTCACTCAAGGCTGTAGAGGCTCTTCGCAAGAACGGTAACGAGATTGTAGGTATGGTAGCTAGCTACACTTATGGTTTCCCAGTAGCAGAGAAGGCTTTCGCTGATGCTAACGTGAAGTTGGTTACTCTTACAGACTACGAGCACGTGGTAGAAGAGGCTCTCGAGACGGGTTACATCAAGCAGGAAGACGTAGAGTTGCTCCACGAGTGGCGCAAGGATCCAGCTAACTGGAAGAAGTAATCAAGCTGACCCATCAATAATGAGTACAAGTACATTCGAAAGTAATATCAAACAGATTCCTCACAAGCAGGAATCTGTTTTTAATACTTTGAGCGACCTCAACAACCTGCAGGTGCTCAAAGATCGCTTCGAGCAGGTGAAAGACCAGATTCCTGAGGACAAGAGAAAGGAAATGGAGAAACTCAAGGACCTGAGATTCGACAGCGACAGCATCACTATCAACGCTCCTATGGTGGGCGACCTCAAGATGCGCATCATCGACAGAGATTTTCCAAAAACCATCAAGTTTGAAACAGAGAACAGCCCTATCCCATTCAATTTCTGGATTCAGCTGCTCCCTACAGGAGAATTTTCTTGCAAAATGAAACTCACCATCAAGGCTGAGCTCAATATGTTTATCAAGGGTATGGTGAAGAAGCCATTGCAGGAAGGCATCGAGAAGATTGCAGATGCACTGGCGATGATTCCTTACCAGGATTAAAAATAAAGAAATTATGGCACATAAACTTTGGGAAAAGAACTTTGAAGTAAACAAGGAAATCGAACGATTCACCGTAGGTCGAGACCGTGAGCTCGACCTCTATCTCGCCAAATACGATGTGCTTGGCAGTATGGCACACATCACCATGCTCGAAAGCATCGGACTTTTGGAAAAGGATGAACTTACCCAGCTCCTCGCAGAATTGAAGAATATCTACGCCATCGCCGAGAAAGGCGAGTTTGTTATCGAAGACGGCGTGGAGGATGTTCATTCCCAAGTAGAATTGATGCTCACCCAGAAACTGGGCGATATGGGCAAAAAGATTCATTCAGGACGCTCGCGCAATGATCAGGTTTTGGTAGATCTCAAGCTCTTCACCCGTCACGAGTTGAAGGAGATTGTTGATGCGGTCAAGATCCTCTTCGACGAGCTGATCCAGAAGAGCAACCAATATAAGAACGTATTGATGCCTGGCTACACCCACCTGCAGGTGGCTATGCCTTCATCTTTCGGACTCTGGTTTGGCGCTTATGCTGAAGGACTTGCTGACGATATGCTCTTCCTTCAGGCAGCCTACCGCATGACCAACCGCAATCCTCTGGGTAGCGCAGCAGGCTACGGCAGCTCTTTCCCTCTGAACCGCACCATGACAACCGAACTGCTCGGTTTCGACAGCATGGACTATAATGTAGTCTATGCCCAGATGGGTAGAGGAAAGATGGAGCGCAACGTAGCTTTTGCGATGGCTAGCGTGGCAGGAACCTTGGCAAAGATGGCTTTCGATGCCTGCATGTTCAACTGTCAGAACTTCGGCTTCGTGAAGTTGCCTAAGGAGTGCACCACCGGTTCAAGCATCATGCCTCACAAGAAGAACCCAGACGTATTCGAGCTGATTCGTGCCAAGAGCAACAAGCTCCAGAGCTTGCCACAGCAGATTATGCTCATCATGAACAACCTGCCTGTGGGTTATTTCCGCGATCTTCAGATTATCAAGGAAGTATTCCTCCCTGCTTTCGACGAGTTGAAAGACTGTCTGCAGATGGCTGCCTACATCATCAACAAGATGGAGGTCAACGAGCACATCCTCGATGATCCTCGTTATGATCCGATGTTCTCTGTTGAGGAAGTAAATCAGCTAGCCGCTAACGGAATGCCTTTCCGTGATGCTTACAAGACTGTGGGATTGGAAATCGAAGCTGGAGAATTCAAGCCTAACAAGGATATCCATCATACCCATGAGGGAAGCATCGGCAATCTCTGCAACGACAAGATCCAGGCACTCATGGAGCAGACTCTCTCTGAGTTCCATTTCGAGCGTATGGAGAATGCAGAAAAGAATCTCTTGAAATAAAGGATATCCCTTGAAATCAAAGAGAATCTTGAAATCAAAGAAATCTCTTAATACATTAGAATCTTTTTGAACTCAATGAAGAAAAAAACATCTATATATAATCATATATATAATAAGGTGTATATATATAATAAGGTGAAGAGAATGGCAGCAAAAGCTGTGCTCTTCACCTTTTTGTGTATCTGTCTCATTCTTTCCTCCTCGCTTCTGGCATCCTGCGATGCAGACAACAGCATCAGCACCCGATACCCATGCCAGTTTATCTTCCGAACCATCTACCATCCAGGAAGCAGCATTGAGACAGCTCTCCAAGGAGCCGGCACCTACACCATGATTAGTGCCAAAAAGATAAATGGTGCCTGGAATATCTACTCCACCCTGAACGATGGCAAGAACCATACTGAAACCATCGTCCTCTCTACTGCCAAGGAAAATTATGCCAACTATAGCTATCTGGGAGCTGGAAACAACCTGAAGGATGCTACCAAGAATGGTTTCATCCTCGGCACATCCAACTTCAATGGCTATGTAGCATGGGACAGGCAATGCCTGAACTGCATCCTGCAATATGGCGGTACCAACTATCCACTGGAGTGGACAGGCAACAGACAATCGGTCATCTGCAACAAGTGTAAAAGAGTATATAGCCTTGAAAACGGTACCATCACAAGCGGTGGACAGGGAAAAGAAGATAAGATGCTGATGCAATATCGGGTAACCTACACAGGTATTGGCAGCGTGCTGACAGTAGGAAATTAGGTTTCAACGAGAAAAATGCACCTTTTTGAAGAAAAATGGCGTGTTTTTTCTTAAAAGTTGTAAATCCATTTGGTGGAACCGGGAAATTATATTACCTTTGCACTCGCAATTAAGTAACGCGGAAATAGCTCAGTTGGTAGAGCACAACCTTGCCAAGGTTGGGGTCGCGGGTCCGAGTCCCGTTTTCCGCTCCAACTCTAACGTTTACCATGCCGCAATGGTGGAATTGGTAGACACGAGGGACTTAAAATCC
>ERZ1031719.772-NODE-772-length-11083-cov-3.749909_pt1 | contig 11083 bp, 8 predicted proteins | sample MGYA00516702_ERZ1031719 | MGnify/ENA primary metagenome ERZ1031719 (study PRJEB33719, sample SAMN04261227) | wastewater metagenome | biome: rural village; feature: human; material: feces | host: Homo sapiens | place: El Salvador | collected 2013-01-07 ...
AAGAAAAGATATGGTTTATTCATATAACGATTCCGGCCTTTATTACTTCATGGATCAGGAAACATTTGATATGATTCCCGTTGCAGAAGCGGATTTAAGCGATAACTTTAAGTTCGTTAAGGAAAACGATATTTGCCGCATTCTTTCCTATAAGGGCAATGTTTTCGGCGTTGAGCCCCCCACCTTCGTTACTCTTGAGGTAACAAAAACCGATCCCGGCTTTAAGGGCAACACCGCCACAAACACTCTTAAACCCGCCACTCTTGAAACAGGCGCGGAAATCCGCGTTCCGCTTTTCATTAACGAGGGCGATAAGATTCGCGTGGACACAAGAACCTGTGAATATATGGAAAGAGCATAAGCATAATATTTATTGTAAGATTATTTTAAGGTTGCGCCGCAAAATTGCCGCAGGCGGCGTGTTTGCCTTATTGCTTTGCGGCGGAAAGGCTGTATTTTATGAATACTGTTGAAAAACTCGGTTATCTCAAGGGCTTGCTTGACGGCCTTGATTTTGACGATAATAAAAAAGAAACCAAAATGTTTAAAGCCGTTATTGATGTGCTCGACGGCATTATGCAGGATATGGACGGCCTCGGCGAGGATGTTGATCTTCTTGCAGAGCAGGTTGATGAGATCGATCAGGATCTTGCCGATGTTGAGGAATATCTTGAGGATGAAGATTATTGCGATTGCTGCGATGACGATGAGGAAGATGATGAATATTGCATTTCCTGCCCGAATTGCGGCGAGGAATTTGTTGTTGACGCCGACACGGTTGATGAGGGCGGCGTAGAGTGCCCCTCATGCGGCGAATATCTTGAGCTTGGCTTCGTCCCCGATGATGAGGAAGAGGATGCTCCCACAGAGGAATAATTCAAAATAATATGTAAAATAAATGCCGTAAGTGCTTTGCGCCTGCGGCATTTTTTCGTGTTGCATTTTGTGTGCAAAAAAAGAATCCGCCGCACCTGTTTTCGGTGCGGCGGATTTCTGTCTTGTGTGTTGGAATTGCTATTTTAAGCCGTCTTTAACAGCTTCTCCCGCTTTTGAAACGGCACCGCCCGCTCCGCTTGCGGCTTCGCCGACGGCCTCGCCTGCGTCGGATAAGGCTTCGCTTGCGTTTTCCGCACCGTTTGTAAGGGCTTCTTCAACCTTGTTGGTGGTTGCGGTGGTGCTTTCGGTTGTTTCCGTGGTTAATGTGGTTGTGGTGGGCATATCGTTCTTTTTGCTTGAACAGCCGGCAAAAATCGCGGCCGCGCAAACTGCAATCAGCGAAATAATAATTATGCTCTTTTTCATATGAATTTCCTTTCTTTGCTCTTTATTTTTGCGCCGCGCACCTGCTTTATGCAGCTTTCGCACGGCGCTTTTGATTTGCAATAGTTCAGGCTCTGCGCTATTTTGTCAGCGTGCCGTTGTCAGAATAAAGCAGCAGCAAAATATCCTCCTCCTTGCCCGTTTCGGCGTTGGTGTAAATCAGCACCTCCTGCCCTGTGCTTTTGTTTTTGCAATGGTTTTCAATGCAAAAAACCTCTTTGCCGTCTTTTTTCGGAATAAGGCAGGCTTTGGTTGAAATCGGCTCGGCGGCGGGGCTCAGCGTTGCCGCCGCGGCGTTGCTTAAATCGACAGCTGTGCGCTCGGTGTGGTTTGTGAGATAAGCGCCCGCTTCAAGCGAATAAACGCTGCCGTCCGAAAGCGAAATGCCCACCTTTATTAAATCGGGGTAGTAGGTTACGCCGCTTTTTTCATAAGCAAAATTTATCGTGCAAACATTGTCGTAAACGGCGGAATAAGTGCTTTTCATATCCGGATATCCTATTTTATCCAAGAAATTCTGTGCAATGTTTATTGCGTTTTCCTCGGTGACGGCGGTGGTTTTTAGGTTTCCCTCGTTTAAGATGTAAACTATATATCCGCCGTTTTTGGAAACGGAAATTGTGCACAGCTTGTAGGAAAAAACATATGCGGGAATCGTGCCGCTTTCCTCGTTTTTGTAAACAACGCCGCCGTCTTCAACCCCAAGGGCACGCGCAGCGATTTTGCGGCATTCGTCGCGGCTTCGGCGCGAGGCGTTTTTAATCATCTGTGATTCTTTATTTAAAACGGCGTCGGCAAACGGGCCGTCATAAAGCAGGGTGGGGTAGTTTTCAAATGTGTTTTCCGCCGTGGTAAAATCAAGTGAAAAGGAGGAAACCTTTGCATCGGCTCCGCCCTGCGGCAGCACCTCGTTTTCCGTTATTTTGCCGCCTGCCGCGCATTTTTGCACTATTTTTTCGGTGTAGTCTGCATATTTTTGGGCATAGGTAAGCAAAAGTGCAAGATTATCGTAATCCGATTGCGAAATTTCATCCTTGGTTGAAATGTATTTTGCATAATCTGCCGCCTGGCTCAAAAATTTGTAGGCGCCGTCAAGCTCAAGCTGGCTGACGGGCAGTGATGAAAGCGCGTTTTTGGCGGTGGTGCACTCGGCATAAAGGTCGCTCGAAAGTGTGCCCATCATTTCCTGCGATGCCGCATATTGGCTCTTTTCGAGGCTTGTTTCTATTGAATCGAGGCATTCGGAAAGCCGGTTCAAATCGCGCTGATAAGCCGCTTCAAGCCTTAATTGATATTTGTTGCTTGCGGCGTTTTGGCTCACAGCCGCGGTGGTGAGCACTGCGGCAAGGCAAATTGCAAAGGAACACAGCCGCACGATGTTTCGCCTTTTCATTAAATCATTCCCTTTCGCAAAAAATCTTGTTGCGTATATACGCATTGTGCCCTAAAAGGAAAATTTTATTCGCATTTATATTTTTTTGCAGCTTTAAGTGCCGTGAATGTTAAAAATGCGCTCATGGGGCGCACGCCGTAAAGAATAATTGCCCAATAAGTCGGAAGGCTTAAACCGCATTTTTCTTTGTGAAGTGTGCCTCAAAGCCTTGCTTTATTGCTTTACTGTGTGTTATAATATTTTAATTAAAATGGAATAATAGGTATAAATTTTTATTATAAAAAAGCGAGTGTTTGTGATGGCGTTGAAAAACGGTAAAAAAAGAATAGTTGTTAAAGTGGGCACCTCCACCTTAACTCATGAAACGGGCAAGGCGAATATCGCGCTTATGGCAAAGCTTGCCTCGGTGCTTTCGGATCTTAAAAATGCCGGCAATCAAATAATTCTTGTTTCGTCCGGCGCAATTTCCGTGGGCACAAGCAGATTGCGCCTGCCGGAAAGGCCTAAATCAACCCGCGGTCTTCAGGCTGCTGCGGCGGTGGGCCAAAGCGAAATGATGTTTCTTTACGATAAGCTTTTTTCGGAATACGGCGTTATAGTCAGCCAGCTTCTTATCACTTATGATGAATTGCAAAATCCGGAGAGCAAAAGGCATTTGGTAAACACAATCGATCAGTTGCTTGAATATGATTGCCTGCCGATAGTAAACGAAAACGATTCCGTTTCCGTTGAGGAGCTTTTAAACGGCGATAACGATTGCCTTTCGGCAAGCGTGGCGGTTTTCACAAGTGCGAATCTTTTGATTTTGCTTACGGACACGGACGGACTTTATGACGGCAATCCCGCGGAAAACCCCAACGCCAAGCTTATAAGGCGCGTTGATTTGATAGACGACGGTATTCGAGCCATCACAGGCTCTGCCGGCGCAAGGGGCACGGGCGGATTTATTACAAAAATTAACGCTGCCGAAATCGCGGTAACGGAGGGCGTGCCCGTTGTTATCACAAACGGCAAAAAGCCAACGGATATTTATAAAATTTTAAACGGCGAATCCGTCGGCACATATTTTAAGGCGGTGGAAAAATGATAAAACTCGGAGAAAATGCGCTTGCGGCAAAGGATTTTCTTGCAACGGTAACAACAGAGCAGAAAAATAAGGCTCTGCTTGCAATTGCCGCCGCCCTGCGCGCAAACAGCGAAACGATAATTCTTGAAAATAAAAAAGACCTTGAAAACGGCAAAGCTGCAGGTCTTAACGACGGCTTGCTCGATAGGTTGATGCTCAACGAAGCCAGAATAAACGATATCGCCTCGGCGGCGGAAAATGTGGCGTCCCTGCCCGATCCCTGCGGCAGGTTGCTGGATGAAATCAAAAGGCCGAACGGCCTTGATATCAAAAAGATTTCCGTGCCTATCGGTGTTATCGGCATAATTTATGAGGCCCGCCCGAATGTTACCGTGGATGCGGCCGGGCTTTGCCTTAAAAGCTCAAACGCCGTTATTCTGCGCGGCGGCAAAGAGGCCATAAATTCAAATATGGCGCTTGCTTCCGTTATGCGCACCGCCATCGAGGATTGCGGCTTTGATAAAAACTGTATTCAGCTTGTAACGGATATCTCGCGCGAATCGGCAAATCAAATGATGACGATGAACGGCTATATAGATTGCCTGATTCCGCGCGGCGGCAAAGGGCTTATCAGAAGCGTTGTGCGCAATTCCACGGTGCCTGTTATTGAAACGGGTTCGGGAAATTGCCATATTTATGTTGACGAAAGCGCTGATATCGAAATGGCGGCGAATATTATATTCAATGCCAAAACGCAGCGCATAGGCGTTTGCAATGCATGCGAAAGCCTTGTTATTCATTCGGGCATAATAAATAAGGCTTTGCCTGCTATTAAGGCAAGGCTTGATACAAAAAATGTTGAAATGCGCGGCGATGAGCGCGCAATGATTGCGGCAAACGGCGTTTTGCCTGCAAGTGACGAAGATTTTGCGGAGGAATATCTTGATTATATCATCAGCGTTAAAACCGTTGACAGCCTTGATGAGGCAATCAGGCACATAAATAAGTATTCCACCAAGCACAGCGAGGCAATAATCACTCAAAACAAAGCAAATGCCGATGAATTTTTGGCAAGAATCGATTCTTCATCGGTTTATGTGAATGCCTCCACCAGGTTTACGGACGGCGGCGAATTCGGCCTCGGCGCAGAAATCGGCATTTCAACCCAAAAGCTTCATGCAAGAGGCCCTATGGGTTTGCGAGAGCTTACCACCACCAAATATTTAATTTACGGCAACGGCCAAGTTCGTTAAGGCTAAAGGAATTTTAATGGATAAGTATAAGAAACTGGCTTCAAATACAATAGTTTTTGCAATAGGCACCTTTTCGTCAAAGCTGCTGACCTTGATACTCACTTTCTTTTACACCCGTGTTATGGCAACGGGGGATTTCGGCGGCGCCACTTTAATTCAAAATGCGGTTAATATTCTTGTGCCGATAGTTACCCTGGCGGTTAATTCCGCAGCGCTTCGCTTTGCGCTTGATAAGCAAAGCGATAAGAAGTGCGTTTTCAGCACCGGCATTGCCACCACTTTAATCGGTTTTGCGATTTTTTGCCTGTTTTCTCCTTTTGTTGTAAAAATCACAATCAATGATTTTAATTTCGGGCAATACACAATCTTGCTTTATCTTATGCTGCTCGGCTCGTCGCTCAGGCAGCTTTGCCAGCAATTTGTGCGTGGCTCCGGCCATGTTAAGCTTTATGCTGTTGACGGTGTTATAGCCACGGCAACCTCGGCCGGCTTCACTTTCCTTTATCTCGGAGCCTTCAATTGGGGTATATACGGCTATATATTGGCAATATTCACAAGCGATATGCTTTCGGTTTTGTTTATGTTTGTTTGCGCAAAGCTGTGGCGCTTTGTAGGCATTCGCCAAGGCCTGAAAAAAGACACCGTTGTGCCGATGCTTAAATATTGCATTCCGCTTATTCCCACAATTATTTTGTGGTGGATAATAAATGTTTCGGATCAATATATGGTCACTTATTTTAACGGCGTTTCGCAAAGCGGCATTTACACCGCTGCTTACAAAATTCCGAATTTTGTTGTTATTTTTGCCTCAATATTTATTGATGCGTGGCAGCTTTCCGCTGTTGATGAATATGATAACGACGGTAAATCCCGCTTTTTCTCGCAGGTTTTCAGGGTTTACAGCGGCGCTCTTATCGCCGTCGGTGCCGTGCTCATTGCCGGTGCCCGCATAATCACACGGCTTTATCTTGGCAGAGATTATTATGATTCATGGCATTATGTGCCGATTCTTGTTATTGCCACCACCTTTTCCTGCCTTGTTAATTTTTATGCTTCTGTTTATATGGCCGAAAAAAAGAGCACTCTTTCCATGCTCACCGCAGGCGCAGGCGCAGTTGTTAATATAGTGCTTAATTTAATTCTTATTCCTGTTCTCGGCCCTTACGGCGCCGCAATCGCAACGGCAATTTCGTTTGTTTGCGTGTTTATCATTCGTGTGTTTAACACAAAGCAGTTTGTGAATATCAAAATAAATTCGGCGTCGTTTTTCCCGTCCGTTGCTCTTATGCTTGCGGAATGTGTTATCATGATAGTTTCACCATTCGGCGAATGGGGCACCTTCGGTGTTTGCGCCGCAATAATGCTTGTTATCGTGCTTGTTAATTACAAGGCGGTAAAGGATATTATTGTGCTGCTGCTCGGAAAGTTCTTAAAAAAGAAAAAGCGCTGATTTCATTAGGTATTGAATAATAGGCTTTTTTAGTGTATAATTAACAATATGACGCGGCAAACCAGCCGCTCTTTTGTAAATATTTTGGAGGTTTTGCATATGAAATCATCAATTTCGGTTGAAAACGCAAAGCAAATGATAAACGATAAGCTCAGCCATTTCTTCGGAGTAACTCCCGAGGATGCCACGGAGGAGCAGTATTATAAAGCGGTTGCAATGATCGTGCGCGATGATCTTGCCGCAAAAAACAGCGAATTTCGCCATATTGCAAACGGCCAGGATTCCAAAAAGATTTATTATCTTTGCATGGAATTCCTTATGGGGCGTTCGCTTAAAAACAATCTTTATAACCTTAATCTTACCGATGTTTTCGATAAGGCTTTAAGCAGCTTCGGCGTAAGCCTTAACAGGATTTATGAGCTTGAGCCGGACGCAGGCCTCGGCAACGGCGGCCTCGGCAGGCTTGCCGCTTGCTATCTTGACGGCCTTGCCACTGACGGCTATCAGTCAATGGGCTATTCAATCCGCTATGAGGCAGGCATATTTAAGCAAAAGCTTGTTGACGGCTGGCAAACCGAGCTGCCCGATTTCTGGCTTCCCGGCGGCGATGTTTGGCTTGTTCCCCGTGAAGAAAGAAGCGTTGAGGTTAAGTTTGAAGGCCATGTTGAGGAAAGCTGGGACGGCGATTACCACAGCGTTGAGCAAAAAGATTGCAACACGGTAACCGCAGTGCCTTATGATATGTATGTATCCGGCAAGGGGCAGGGCGTTTCAAGGCTTCGCCTTTGGGCTTCCGTTAAGCCGTCGCTTGATATGAGCCTCTTTAATCAGGGCGAATATATGCGCGCTATGGAGCAATCCGCAATGGCAGAGGCCATTTCCAAAATCCTCTATCCCGCCGATAATTCACCGGAGGGTAAATCTTTGCGCCTGCGCCAGCAATATTTCCTTGTGTCGGCTTCGATTCAGGATATTATCCGCCGCCACCTCACGGAATACAGCACTCTTGATAATCTCCCCGAGAAAATCGCAATTCATATTAACGACACCCATCCCACAATGGCTATTCCGGAGCTTATGCGCATTATGCTTGATGAATGCGGCTACGGCTGGGACGACGCTTGGAATATCGTAACCAAAACGGTGGCTTACACAAACCACACCGTTATGAAAGAGGCACTTGAATGCTGGAGCGAGGAGCTCTATAAGAGATTGCTTCCCCGCCTTTATGAAATCACAAAGGAAATCGATAATCGCTTCCGCGCATATGTTTGGTGCACCACTCATGATGCAGATAAGGTTGAAAGAATGGCAATCATTTCCGGCGGCGTTGTAAGAATGGCAAATCTTTGCGTTGCAGGCTCTCATTCCGTAAACGGCGTTTCCGCGCTTCATTCGGAAATTCTTAAGGAAACCGTTTTCAGCGATTTCTATTCAATCACTCCCGATAAATTTAAAAATGTTACAAACGGCATTGCATTCAGAAGATGGATATGCCAATCAAATCCGCTTCTCACGGATTATATCACCAAGCTTATCGGCAGCGATTTTATCACCAAAAGCAATGAGCTTTTGAAGCTTCGTGAATATAAAGACGATAAAAAGGTGCTTGCCGATTTTATGGCAATCAAGCGCCAAAATAAAGAGCGCTTTGCAAAGATTGTTAAAAAGAGAAACGGAATTGATATTAACCCGGATTCGATTTTTGATGTGCAGGTTAAAAGGCTTCACGAATATAAAAGGCAAAGCCTTAATATTCTTAATATCATTGCAGAATATCAAATGCTCAAGGCAAATCCCAATGCGGATTTTGTGCCGAGAACTTATATATTTGCTTCAAAAGCAGCCCCCGGCTACTTTATGGCAAAGAAAACAATTCAGCTTATAGACGCAATCTCCAATGTTATCAATAATGATAAAGATGTTAATGATAAGCTCAAGGTTGTGTTTATGGAAGAATATAATGTCAGCCTTGCAGAGGTGCTTATGCCCGCCGCGGATTTTTCAGAGCAAATTTCGCTTGCCGGCACAGAAGCTTCCGGCACCGGCAATATGAAGCTTATGCTTAACGGCGCGGTAACCCTCGGCACGCTCGACGGCGCCAATGTTGAAATTGCAAATGCCGTAGGCGACGACAATATTATAATCTTCGGCCTTAAAACTCCGGAGGTTGAGCAGCTTAAGCAGCGCGGCTATCATCCTATGGATTATATCAATAATAACCGTGTTCTTAAGGATGTTATTGATTTTATCAATGCGGGTGTAGACGGTAAAACCTTTGGCGAATTTACTTCAAGCCTTATGAATGTCGATCCCTATATGGCTCTTGCCGATTTTGCGGATTATCAAAAGGCTCAGCAGCTCTCCGCAGAAATTTACAAAGATAAAGAGCGCTTTGCAAAAATGTCGCTCATGAATATCAGCGGTGCGGGAATTTTCAGCGCCGACAGAGCAATCACTGAATATGCCGAAAATATCTGGCACACAAAGCCCGTTGTTTTCCCTCAGGAAAAAAGTGCTCCGGCTCCGAAAAAGGAAACCGCTGCAAAAAAGCCAAAGGCTGAAAAATCGGCAAAGGCCGCTAAATAAGATTTAATGCTGATTATGCAAGCAAGAGTTAAGGCTCTTGCTTGTTTTTTGAAGGGCTTTTATGGATACAACCTGTTTTAACGCAAGAAAAAAAGAATATAAATCCTTAATTTGCGCCATTGCAACCGATGAAAAGGTTAAGCTGCGCATAGTTGTGCCGCGCTCAATGGGCTGCAGCTGCGCAAAACTTGCCGTTTGCAAGGATGGGGAAACAACCGTTTATTATAATATGTTTTGGGCAGGAATGTGCGGAAACGACCACGAATATTGGCAGCTGCATTTTTATGCCACAACAAGCGGGTTGTATTTTTATCATTTTGAGCTTGAAACCCCTTGGGGAAAAACTTATATAAAAAACAGCGGAAACGGAATAGGCGATTTTAATGCTGCGTGCGGCGAATTTCAGCAAACCGTTTATGATAAAAGCTTTAAAACTCCCGATTTTTTGAAGGGCGGAATAATTTATCAGATTTTTCCGGACAGATTTTATTGCAGCGGCACCGAAAAGAAAAATGTGCCGCAGGGCAGAATTATGCGCAAATGGGGCGAGGAGCCTTATTGGAATCAGGAGCAGTTCGGCTCTGTTTGGAACAATGATTATTTCGGCGGCGACTTAAAGGGCATAGAGCAAAAATTGCCGTATATAAAGTCGCTTGGTGTAAGCTGCATTTATTTAAATCCCGTTTTTGCCGCCAATTCAAATCATAGATATGATACTGCGGATTATGAAAAAATCGATTCGCTGCTCGGCACGGAGCAGGATTTTAAATCCCTTTGCTCCGCTGCAAAGCAGTGCGGCATATCAATTGTGCTCGACGGTGTGTTCAGCCACACGGGCTGCGATTCCAAATATTTTAATCTTTTCGGCCACTATCCGCCAAACGGAGCTTGTGACAGCGTTAACAGTCCTTATTACAGCTGGTATAAATTCAAGCATTATCCCGATGATTATGAAAGCTGGTGGGGAATAAAGCTTTTGCCGGAAGTGCATGAGGAAAACCCATCTTACAGGGAATATATTTGCGGCGAAAACGGCATTTTGCGCAAGTGGCTTCGTTGCGGCGCAAGCGGCTGGAGGCTTGATGTTGCGGATGAGTTGCCGGATATCTTTCTTGATGATTTGCGCACGGCGGTGAAGGCGGAAAATCCCGATGCCGTTATTATCGGCGAGGTTTGGGAGGATGCCACAAATAAATTTGCATATGGCAAAAGGCGGCGCTATTTGCTCGGCGAGCAGCTTGATTCCGTTATGAATTATCCGTTTGCGGATGCGGTGCTCAATTTCGTTAAATACGGCTCTGCCGAGGCGTTTGAGAACTCTGTGATGTCTGTTGCGGAAAATTATCCGCCCTGTGTTTTGCATGAATTGATGAATCACATCGGCACCCACGATACGATGCGTGCAATCACATTTCTTGCCGGCGAAAATGCGGAGGGTAAGGACAGAGCTTGGCAGGAAAAAAATAATATTTTGCCTGCCGAAAAGTTTGAAAAAGGCATTGAAATGCTTAAAATGGCAAGCTTTTTGCAGTTTACTCTTCCCGGTGTTCCGAGTATTTATTACGGCGATGAGGTCGGTATGCAGGGAATGAAAGATCCGTTTAACCGCGCCTGCTATCCGTGGGGAAAAGAAAACAAAAGCCTATACTCTTGGTATAAAAGGCTCGGCGAAATCAGGCGGGGCTGCTCGGCTTTTGTTCAGGGCGAGCTTGTGCCCGTGTATGCCGCCGCGGGTACGGTTGCCTATGAAAGGCGGGGCAGCGATAATGCCGTGCTGGCAGCAGTTAACAATTCGGAATCGGCTGTTGAAATTTTTGTCGGCACCGAGTGGGATAATTCCTATTCGTTTTTTGATAATGCTTCGGTTGGCGGCAAGCTTGTGCTTGAGCCTAAAGGCATGGCGCTTTTGAGCAGGCTTTATTAAATTGAATTTAAAATTTGTTTCGGGCTGCTGCAATGTTGCGGCAGCCTGCTTTTTTTGCTTTTTTTGCCTTTTAATAATTTTATTATTG
>ERZ1031719.780-NODE-780-length-11049-cov-4.564854_pt1 | contig 11049 bp, 3 predicted proteins | sample MGYA00516702_ERZ1031719 | MGnify/ENA primary metagenome ERZ1031719 (study PRJEB33719, sample SAMN04261227) | wastewater metagenome | biome: rural village; feature: human; material: feces | host: Homo sapiens | place: El Salvador | collected 2013-01-07 ...
GGCGCAGCGCTTCTGCCTTATTTTAAGGACCATACGCCGCAGGCATATCTTACCTCGGCAATTATTTCGGCAATAGGAATTGTGTTTTTAACAAGGCTCACCTATAAAAACACAAAAGAAAGGGCAGAGCATAAGGAAGATGTGCCGGCCGTTAAGGATTGCTTTGCTCTGCTGTTTAAAAACAGACCTTTGCTCATGCTCTTCTTAGGAAATGTCTTTTTTGTTATTTGCAAAATTGCAGAGCAGGTTTCGTTTTATTTTGTTGCCGATCTTATGTTTAACCGAAAATATAATATTTTTATTGATGTTGTTAAGTTTCCCGGCTTCCTTTTTGCGGGAATACTCGTTCCCAAAATCATCGAATCGCTCGGTAAAAAGGCAGACAGCAAGAGGTTTTATCAGGGCTGCTGCGTTGCCGCTATAATTTTGCATGTGCTTTTTGCGGTAACCTGCTATCATGGGCTTATGAAGAAGCCGGAGGGAACAAGCGTTTCACTTTTCGTAGGCATAATTGTTGTGCTCTTTACAGGGCTTACTGCAATTCCGCTTGAATTTAAAAATCTTATTCAAAAGGAAATGGAAGCGGAAACCGTTGATTATATCGAATGGAAAACAGGCACTCGTGTTGAGGGCATTATGCTTTCTATCATGAGCTTTACGGGCAAAATCGAAAACACGTTTTCATCCTCAATCGGTCTTGCAATTCTTGGTATAACCGGCTATATGCAGCACACAGAGGGCTCTTTGGTGCAAAATGCGCAAACCAATATGGCTCTGTTTTTGCTCACGACTCTTGTGCCGGCAATAGGCTATTTGCTTATGCTTGTGCCGATGCATTTCTATAATATTACGGGCGACGGTCATCGCCAAATGATGAAGGAAATTATGGAAAGGCGTGCACGTCTCAAATCCGAAAAAGGCGCAGAAAACGAAGTGTCGGAATCTGTTGCCGCAAACGATTGATTGTTTTTTAGTGTTCGGCAGGAGGTGCTTTGCGCCGCCTGCTGCTTTTATTTCGGGCAAAACGAACGGCTGAAATTGAATTTTTAAAATTGTATTTTTCAATTTTGAATCCTGTATTTTAAAACGGTGGTTTTATGAAAATAACTTTTATTGCAGATACTCATTATTATTCAAAATCCCTCGGCACTTGCGGCAAGGCTTATGAATTGCGCTCCGGGTCAGACCAAAAATGCCTTGCAGAAACGGCGGAAATCACAGATGCTGCATTTGCCGATATTGCAAAGTCGGATACAGATGCCGTATTCATCCTCGGCGATGTTTCAAACGACGGCGAAACGGTTTCTCACCTTGAATTTCGCAAAAAGCTTTATGAACTTCAAAAAAGCAAGCCGGTTTATTTGATAACAGCCACGCATGATTGGTGCTGTGACGAAAATCCGCGCCGCTTTGACGGCGACAGTGTTTATCACGATGTGCCCGTTATGAAAAGCCGTGATTTGCCGAAATTTTATGAGGATTTCGGCCCCAAGCAGGCGATAAGCACCTTTATCACAAAAATAGGCACCGTTTGTTTTGTTATTGCGCTTTCGGAAAAGGTGCGCGTGCTGTGCCTTAACGACGATAAAAACGAAAATGACCACGCAGGCTTCACCGCCGATTGCCGCCGCTGGATAACCGAGCAAATCGAGGATGCAAAAAAATGCGGCTGCACGCTTATCGGCATAGAGCATCATTTGCTTGTGCCACATATTTCACCGTTGCTTACGGGCGGCTCCACCTGCGTTGAAAACAGGGAAGAAGTTGCGTCTTTTTTTGCGGATGCAGGGCTTAAATATATGTTTGTCGGCCACAGCCATATTCAGCACACCGATTCTTTCACAAGCCCGGCAGGCAACAAGATAACGGAGGTTAATGTAGGCGCGCTAAGCGGCTATCCCGCACCGATTGTTGATGTGCTTGTGCTTGATGACGGCAGGCTTAAATATGATGTTCGCCACTTGAAATCGTTTCTTGTGAACGGGCGCGAGGTCGATGCCGAAAGCTATCTTGCCCGCCATGCCACGGATTTGATTTTCAGAATAACCGAATGCAGGGATGAAAGGCAGTTTTCCGAAAGAATTGAGGCACTCGGAATAAATCCTCAAAAGCTTTTGCCGCTTTGGGGCATTATTAAGCCCCTGCTTAAAAAGGTTGACACGGCGCTCGTTTGGGATGTGTATAAATTGCTTAAAGCTATGCATTTGCAAGGTAATATCACCCGTGCGCAGGCACTTGAATATCGCTATAAGCCGCTTCGCGAAATGATAGGCGAAATTTGGCTTTCTGCGCTTGACGGCTCCGTGAATATTTATCCCCGCGGCAGCGCATATTACAATCTTGTTTCGGCGGCTGTTTCGGCACCGTCAAAAATAATAAAAAGCAATGCGGCATCAAGCGCAGCCAGGAAACAACCCAAGTAACCGCGGACACTCATCCGGAAGCAGCTTGTCTCGGCGGCAGATAATATCTTAACCGGCGGCAGATATAACAATCAACACGATATAATATAATTTTGCGTATTGCTCAACAGGTTATCGTAAAAAAATAAACGGCAGATGAGAAATCATCTGCCGTTTCTGTTTGCCACATTGCTCGGTGTTTACAAAAATCATTCTCGTAAAAATGACTTGGCAAGTATCGTTTTCGGCTTTTCGGCAGGCAAGCGTGAAGGTCGGAAATAACATAAGTCATAATCGATTAAATGAATTCTTGCTTGTTTAATATTGCATTAAAACGATAAAGCCTTTGATTTAACCCTGCCTAATATGATTGCTTCGGCAGGAAAGCTTTTGCTATTCGGCCTTGCCGAATTTTTTCTTTTTGCGCGTTGATATTACCGCGGCAGTGCCACCGCTTGCAAGTAATAATGCCGCGCATAATGCCGCGCATAATGCAAGCATGCCGCTTGCGCCGGTTTGAGGGGATTTTTTATCGCTCGGTAGCTTGCCCGTAACCGTGTCTTTTGCCGTAATTTCTTTTGTGCCGGCCGAGTCTGCAAAATATTTGCCGCAGCCTTCGCAACGCCAATATTCGATGTTGCCTTCGGCGTCGGTTGTTGCCGCCTTGGCAGGGAAATTCACAAGATTTGTGTGATTGCTTGCGTTAAGCTCTCCGTAAGCTTTGCCGCAAAGCTCGCATATTGCTGCTCCGGCGCAGGTTGCTTTTCCGCCGGAGCAGTTTTTGGTTTCGCAGCTGTTGCAGCCGTCTGCCGTGCATTTACGGGTATGCGTACCGTCGCCGTTCGATTTCCATTCGCCGAAGGTGTGCCCGTCGTTGACCGTTACAGTAATTTCGGCGGTGTTTCCTGCCTTATCGGCGGCGATGATTTTCTGTTCGCCGTCTGCCGGAGCAAGGCTGAAGCTGTTGTTTTCGTCAAGCTCAACTGCCGTGCCGTTTACGGTAACGGTGTCTGCATACTTCTCGTCAATGGAAACCGTTTGCGCTGCACAATAGATCTTGCCGTTTTCAATGCCGGTGATTACAGGCCGAACATTATCAAGCGTTATGCGGTCGGAACGAAGATATGTTATGTTCAGGCTCTCATCAACGAGCATGGCATAAATAATATATTCTCCGTTGGGATCTATGCAAAACGGTTCATCGTACGCATAGTACACAAGAGAGCCCAGCTCCGCCTCGGAGAGATCCTGATCCGTTACAAAATAGGAGATAAACACGGCTCCGCTGTTGTCGGCGGCATTTATCGTTACCTTCTGCGTATCCTTAAAGAATAAGCCGAAAGTGAGCTTATTTAAAAAGCTTTGCCATTTATTTGTGCCTATGATAATCTCGCCGGTCGGCTTTTCCGTGTCTTTCCACTGCGCGGTAATTGTGATGCTTTCTGCAGGCATAGTCGCGGGAATCGATTTATCCCAGCCTACAAAGTTGTAACCCTCTCTCGTCGGGGCGGCAGGGGAGGCAATCTGTGTGCCGTAATCCTGCGTGATTGGCGCGATTTCAGTGCCGCCTGCGGTGTCGAAGGTGATGGTGTATTTATTGATTTTCCACTGTGCGGTAATTGTGATGTTTTCTGCAGGCATAGTCGCGGGAATCGATTTATCCCAGCCTACAAAGGTGTAACCTTCTCTCGTCGGGGCGGCAGGTGCGGTAATCGCCGTGCCGTAACCCTGCGTAATCGGAGCGATTTCAGTGCCGCCTGCGGTGTCAAAGGTCACCGTGTAGGTGTTCGCTATCCATTTTGCATACAATGTTATGTTATCGGTAACTTTATCGCTTGCATAATCCCACGCCGTGCCGTCGGCCTTGTTCCAGCCGCCGAAGGTGTAGCCCGGTGTGGTGGTAGGAGCGTCCGGACGCGTCGCGAGAGTGCCGGAGGGCAAGATCTGTCTGGCATATATTGTTTCGCCGTTCATATAAGTCACGGTGAGACCGATAATCGGGTCGTCGTAATAATTGGTTATACTGCCGTAGAAAATGCCCCAGTCAACACGTGCGGAGTTATGATAAATCCAAAAATTGTCTCTGAAAACGGTGACGCCGGCAATACCGTCGAGACCGGTGACATATGAATTCTTTCCGACTTCAACCACACCGTATATCTCGCCGCCGTTGGCATTCATAGTGGCATTTTCATTAAGCACAACACTATATTTAGCACAGTCTTTGATTACACCGCCGGTCATAGTGAATGTACCGCTGTCAAGGTACACGCCGCCGAAGTATGGCGTGCCGCTGGGGCCCGAAAGGTCCCATGATGAGCAGCCCATGATGCTGCCGCCGTTCATGGTGAATGAACCGTTTTCGGAGATGTGCACACCGCCGCCGGTATTTGCTATACAACCGACAATATTGCCGCCGTCCATGGTGAATCTGGCGTCGCCTTCCAGGTACACACCGCCACCGCATGCAACAAAGTATGATGAACCGTTCACATAACAAGGCGTGCCCGTACCGCCGGTAATGACGCCGCCCATGACAATCTCTTTGCCGTTTTGCTCATCCGGTGCCCACAGAATATTGTCGCTGTTGAACCTATGCTCCGCGTCGGGTCTGCTGTCGATGACGGTCAGGTCGCCGCCGCTTACAATTTTAAACACACTACCATTGGCAGTCGTGTCAGCATACCGCAGCACATAGCCGCCCAGATCAAGGGTGACCTTGCGGAGGATGGTCAGGGAGCTGCTGATGTCGATATCCTTCGTCAGCCGGATGACCTCCGCCGTATCGTCCGCCAGAGCTGCTCTCAGCTCCGCCTCACTCGTCACTGGAATGTACAGCCAACCGGTAAGAGCGAGGTTTTCGGTGACGGGGGTGGTTTTCTCCCACTTCGTGCCGTCCTTGTACCAGCCATCGAAGGTGCGGCCGGGCTTGGCGGGGTCGGGCAGGGTGATCTGATCGCCCTGCTGCAGGACCTGGGTGGCGTAATTCTCGTCGTTGTTGAGGCAGTAGGTCACGGTAATGCCGCTGATCTTGTTTCCGGGGTCATCGACGCTGCCGTAGAACGTGCCGCCCATGATGCTGCTATCATTGTTAGCATTAACATACATGGCATCAGAGCCGTATCCGTCAGCCGTGCAGCCGATGATCGTCACATCGCCGCTGATGGTGAGCGTTCCGGCGTCAGAGATGCCGCCGCCGTACATCTGATTTGCACCTGTTACGCCTTTCGCATGGCAGTCACGGATCACCGCCGTGCCGGACAGGGTGGTGCGGCCAACATTACTATTGTTGGATTCGCCATCATTGCGGATGCCGCCGCCAAAAGCCATCCCATAGCCCTGAGCCACCGCTGTGCAGCCGGTGATGCTGCCGCCGGTCATGGTAAACGCGCCGCCTTTAGCGACAAACACGCCGCCGCCATAAGCAATATATCCCTCGGCCTTGCAGCCGACGATATTACCGCCGTTCATGGTAAACCGGCCGCCGTCGTAGATATACACACCGCCGCCGTAGCCATTGCTGTTCCTGTCTGTAATACCCTTGCCGCCGTAGATGACGCCGCCGTTGACAGTCTCTATGCCGCTGTTTTCATACAGCTTCCACAGGCCGTTGTCGGAGACGAACCTGTGCTCCACTGTGGGGTTGCTGTCGATAAGGGTCAGGTGACCGCCGCTCTTGACCCTAATGTTGCTCATCATGCTCAGGATGCAGCCGTTGAGGTCAAGAGTGACAGCGCGGGTGATTTCCAGGGTGATGACGGTGTTGGTGTTGTCTTTAAGCTTGATGACCTCCACCGTATCGTCCGCCAGGGCAGCTTCCAGCTCGGACTCCCTCGTCACGGGGAGACTGAGATAGCCGGTGAGGGTGATATTCTCCGTCACAGCCGTATTGTAGTCCCACTTCGTGCCGTCGGAGGTGAACCAGCCGTCGAATTCATAGCCCGTCTTGGTGGGTTCGTTGGGTCGGGTGGCGAGACTGCCGCTCCGCAGAATCTGAACGGCGTAGTCCTCACCGTTGACCTTGTAGTTCACGGTGACAAGACCGTCGGCAAAGCAGCTGACACCGCCGTAGCTATCGTTGGTGATCTTGCCATAGACGGTCGCGCGGCTGCCATCCAAGTCGATTTTGCCGCCATCCAACGTTATATTCGCGTGAATGTTGGCGTTTTCACCGATGGCCATTGTGCTGCGGTTCATAAAAATGTACTTCTCATCCACGGCATCCTCTGAAATGATCGTGCCACCGATGGTTTGTCGTTCATCACCGGCGAGGACTATGCCGCTGCCAATATTGCGTTGACCGTTTTCGACGGCTTTGCAGTTTTTGATTGTGGCATCCTTTCCCATGATAAACAGGCCATCGTTTCGGACGCCGCCACCACCGGTTCTACCGTTGGCCACGCAGCTGTCGATCACGCCGCCGTTCATGATGAATTGGCCGTATTCCCCTACTCCGCCGCCGTCTGTTTCCACACCGCCGCCGCTTTCCGCGACGCAGCCGATGATGGCGCCGCCATTCATGGTGAATATGCCGTTTGCATCACCGCATTGAACCACCACACCGCCGCCTGCGCCGTCGGCCTTACAGCCCACGATACTGCCGCCGTTCATGGTGAACGCGCCGCCGGGTTCAATCAGCACACCGCCGCCGTAAGTAGAATAGTACATTTTTGTACCTGTGCCGCCGTAGATAACGCCGCCGCGGACGGTCTTTGTGCCGCTGATTTCATCCAGCTTCCATAGGCCGTTGTCGGAAACGAACCTGTGCTCCACTGTGGGGTCGCTGTCCTTCAGCGTAAGGTGACCGCCGCTTTTGATGTTTATAACGCTGCCGCTGCCGGTTATTTCAAGCATATAGCCGTAAACATCCAGCGTGACAGCGCGGTCAACGGTCAGGGTGGTGCTGATTGCAATGTCATTTTTCAGTGTGATGATGTCTGTGCTGCTGTCAGACAGCGCATCAACAAGCTCCTGTTCCGTTTCAACTTTCTTGTTAGTTTCGCTTTCGGCAAATACGCTTGTAGGCACAAGGCATATCACCATACAAAGGGCGAGCAGTATACTTAATAATCGTTTCTTCATTTCGCATTACCTCCGTGTTGATACGATTTTTTGCGTTTTACTGTAACCGCCGTAAAAACGCCGCCGCTGATGAGCAGCAGTGCAATCCACAGCGTGAAGCTGTTGCCGTCGCCGGTTTGAGGGGATTTTTTATCGCTCGGTAGCTTGCCCGTAACCGTGTCTTTTGCCGTAATTTCTTTTGTGCCGGCCGAGTCTGCAAAATATTTGCCGCAGCCTTCGCAACGCCAATATTCGATGTTGCCTTCGGCGTCGGTTGTTGCCGCCTTGGCAGGGAAATTCACAAGATTTGTGTGATTGCTTGCGTTAAGCTCTCCGTAAGCTTTGCCGCAAAGCTCGCATATTGCTTTTTCGGCGCAGGTTGCTTTTCCGCCGGTGTGGTTGGTAATTACCTTGCCGCAATAATCACAGATATGGTTTTTATCCGCGTCTTCGTGATCGGAGATGACCTTTTCGCAATAGTCGCAAACATGGTTTTTATCCGTATCATCATGCAGGCACACATATCCGCATTCACCGCACACGCCGTTTTGCCACTCGTGAGCTTCGTTTGCCACAATCACCGCGCCGCAACAGGTGTACTTCTTTTCGTGCCCCTGTGCATTTCGGAACCATTCGGCAGTGCCGGTGTGATTGCTTGCATCAAGTGCTCCGTAGCTTTCGCCGCAAACCCCGCATTTTGCTTTTTCGGTGCAGGTGGCGGTGCCGCCCGTGTGCTCGGCAAGCACATTGACAGTCTTTCTCACGGTAAAGATGTAGCCGTCGGCATTTTTTAATACGAGACATACATCGAATTTATTTTCATCCGGTTGATACCAATCATGGCTGACCGTGCCGCTCCAAACGCCGTTTTTCTCGGTTATTTCAAAATCAGCGCCTATGAATTCAAATTCATATAAGCCGTTTTCAATCGTTACGCCGCTCGGCAGTGTGCCGACTGTTACAATGCAGTCCTGCCCCGCGCAAACGCGCTCGGGTGCGGTTATCTCTATGCTCGGTATCGCCTGCGGTGAAGTGGTTTGCCCGCAAGCCGAGCACTTTTTATAATACATTCCGTTTTCGGTTATAAATTGATAAGTGTGGTCGCTGCGAAGCTTAACCTTTATGGTGTGAGTGCCGTTTCCCGTTTCAACGGTTACGGTTTGCTCGCCCGAACCTGCTAAGGTATAGGTTTCGCCGTTTGGTGTAAGCGTCGCGCCGTTTGCTTTAACTTTTGTTACACCGTTAATACCCTTAAGCTTGAATTCGGCAGGGGAGCAATATTCTCCGCCGTCCTCAATTCCGTCAAAAATATATCCGTATTCAAATGTTACCTTCGTGGTTTCACCGAATTTTCCGTTTGCGGGTGAACTTGTTTTGTGAAGCTCATAGCCGTTGCCGAGCCTCGGCTTGCCGCTGTTAGGAAGAATGAAGCCTTCGCCGCTTTTGCCGGTAAGCAACATATCGGGCATGAGCTTTTCTTTTGTTTCTTCGTTGATAAATTCAAGCGTAAGCGTTTCCATGCCGGAGCTAAAGCCCGCCGATGCGAAACTGCTTGAATCAACCGCCACTTTCAGCGAATAAGGCTCCAGCACAAAGTAATTATTCGCGGATTCGGGCAGCTTATCGCGGCTGTCAATTCCCGCAAAGTCCGCAGAAGCCACAATATCCCAATCCCTCAAATCGCAGAGAGCAACTTCTTTTGTCTGCTTGTCGGTGGCATTATATGAAATTGAAACCGTTTGCCAATCGTTTGCTTCGCGGCCTGTCACAAGTATGTTTCCGCTGCTTGAAGCCGAAAGAATATTGCCGCGCTTAAATTGGGTTTCGCTGCTCGAAAAATAGGGAAAAGTATTCCTCAGCTGCAAAAGCCCTCTGTAATACGAAAATACATCAAAATAGGTGGCAATATTTTTCCATTCAAAAACATTTCTGCCAAGCTCGGGTGCGCATATTTCGTCGCCCGCGTCGATATATAATATTCTGTTTGAAACCGCAAGCAGGCCCGCCGCAAACTTTGCTTTTTTAACGGCTGTTTCGTTTCTCTGATCGCTCGAAACACCGAGGCTTTCGCATATTTCCGCATAGAGTGATTTGCCGCTGCGCTCCTCAAAAATCAGCGCACTCGGCAGATATGCGGAATTTGCATTCGTTGAGCGCCTGAAGGTTTCGCCCGTGCAAACGGTGCTCGGGTGGCTGTTTTTCGTTTTGCATTCGCCGTCGGCAAAGAAGGCTATGCGGTTATCAACGGAGCTTACCGCATTGATGGCAGCACTGAGTGTATCGGAATCGATAAGCGCACTTTGCTCAAACGAAAAACCGTCAATATGGTATTCGTTTACCCAGCCGAGCAGAGTGGTGATGAGCCAGTTTCTGTACATCAGTCGCTCGCTTGCCAATTCGTTTCCAAAGCCGGAACCGTCAAGCTTTTCGCCCGCTTCGTTTAGGCGGAAGTAGTAGTTTGGCACGGCATTGTCAAATGTGCCGTTGTTTAATTCCACAAAGCCCGCAGGGAGCTTGATTATAACCGCCAATCCCGCCGAATGGAGCACTTTTATCATCTGCCTCAGCTCGCTGACAGCGCTCTGTTGATCGGTTGCGCATTGCAAATTGAGCGCGAATGCGTTTTCCGCATCGCACATGCCGTCAAGCTCTACCGCAGTTACGCCGAGCTGCTTGATGTAGTCAAGCCCTGTAGACGGATTATCGCTTATATCGTCATAATGTGTTCCCGCCTCGGTAAGACCGAGGAATTTTCCGCTGTTTTTAACATTTGCGCTTGAATCTTCAGTGAAGCTTGCAACATCGAGCCTGTAAACACAGCGCGATTTTGCGCTGTCAAAATACACATGGCTGTCGCCGTCCCAACCCTCGGGCTTAAAAGAATAGTGGTCGAAATTGATTGTGTATGAGCGCTTTCCGTCCCTGCCGAACTGGCGAGAATAAGGGTCGGCAATATCCTTTGTATTTCCCGTATTCGCGTCCGTTACGCTGTAGGTGTAGTAAAGAGAATGCCAGTTGCCTGTAAGCGTTATCTCCCACACACCGGTCCACTTGCCGTTTTCATACAGCTTTTTGAGCGTATAAGCGGCGATTTTCGTTGCGCCTTGTTCATCATCTGTTCCACATTGAAAAATGTTAACCTTTACTTGAGATGCCGAAGGCGACCAAAATCTGAATCTCATCTTTTCGTCTTTGCCGTTGCCGATAATGTTGGCGCCGAGGTCATATTCGGTGTAGCCGTAGTCATTATCAAGCTTCTGCGCGGCTGTGTTGTAGGCGGTATCAATCACCGTGCCGTCACCGTTGTTGCCGTCACTTCCGAAAGCCGTGAATGCTTTTCCGTCGGCAAACACCCCGGTAGGCAAAAGGCACATCGCCATACAAATGGCGAGCAAAATGCTAAGAATCTTTTTTTTCATTGGCAATACCTCCGTTTAAATATTGCGGTGCATATTTAGCTGCAAATAAAGTGACTCCCTGCTTAAGCACTTCCATTTGCGATTTTAAATAATATTCGTCCTCAAACATGGCATAGTGAACACTTGCGCGGACGAAAATGAATATAAGCGGCGTTGTAATGGTGTAG
>ERZ1031719.781-NODE-781-length-11039-cov-3.896122_pt1 | contig 11039 bp, 13 predicted proteins | sample MGYA00516702_ERZ1031719 | MGnify/ENA primary metagenome ERZ1031719 (study PRJEB33719, sample SAMN04261227) | wastewater metagenome | biome: rural village; feature: human; material: feces | host: Homo sapiens | place: El Salvador | collected 2013-01-07 ...
TAACGACCTGCACCCTTTCCAGGGGTGTCCCTTCGGCCAGCTTGGGTACTTCTCCGAATAAAATAATGATATAAAATTGTATCAGCACTTCTGTTACCGGAGTCGGTATCGTCTGTGTTGATAAGCGGAGAGGATGGGATTCGAACCCATGCGCCCTTTCGGACAAACGGTTTTCAAGACCGCCTCGTTATGACCACTTCGATACCTCTCCGTGTTCTTGTCTCAAATCAGTGCAGAAATAATATTACCATCTGCTTCCACCAATGTCAACACTTTTTTTCACTTTTTCTATTTAAGTATAATTCCGCTGCCATAATGTCTTCAGGCGTCGTGATTTTCAGGTTCTGATAACTTCCCTCAATCACACGAACCTGCTCTCCAAATGCAGTCTCCAGCATCATCGCATCATCTGTGACGGCAGAATCTCCCTGTGCCATCACCTTCTCATACGCCTTCCGGATCCGTCCGTAGGGAAATGTCTGCGGGGTCTGAACCTGCCACAGGCTGCTCCGCTCGGGCGTCTCTTTTGCAAAGCCATCCGCCCCGACCACTTTGATCGTGTCCTTTACCGGCATTCCCACCACACAGGAATCCCCCTCTCTGACGCACGCTATGGACCGGCTGATGATATCGGCGGTAACAAGCGGTCTCGCCCCGTCATGGATCAGCACGTAATCGCTCCCGTCCGCCGCCTTAAGCCCTTCATACACAGAATGGTAGCGTTCCCGTCCGCCTTCCACGACCGCACAGACCTTTTGGATATGATATTTTTCAACAATCTCTTTTCTGCAGTAATCGATCTCTCCTGCCCCCACTACGACGACAATGTCGGTTACCGCGCTCTCTGCAAACGCCTGCAGCGCATAAAAAAGCACCGGGCGGCCGGCAAGCATCATATACTGCTTGTGCACATCACTGTGCATCCGTTTTCCCGCCCCGGCTGCAAGTACCACTGCTGTTATTTTTTCCACTATCGCTCCCCCAGCTTCAGATTCGGGACCGCATTCAGATCCAGTCCGTCCCTCTGACCGCGCATGAAATCATAATATGCCGCCACACCGATCATCGCCGCATTATCGGTGCAGAAAATCGGCGACGGATGATAAAATGCCACGCCCTTCTTCTCGCACGCCGCACGCATTCCCTCACGCAGGGTGCCGTTGGACGCAACTCCACCCGCAATCGCAAATTTGTCCATTCCGAATTCATCAATCGCTTTCATGGCATTTCCGATCAGCACGTCCGTCACCGCTTTCTGGAAGGACGCCGCAATATCCGCCTGTACGACCGGAATACTCTTCATTTTACAACCGTTTAAATAGTTGAGCACCGCAGACTTCAAGCCGCTGAAGCTGAAGTCATACGGGCCGTCCACGATTTTGGCGCGCGGGAACTCTACCGCATGCGGATTCCCCTCATGCGCCACTTTTTCAATCTTCGGTCCACCCGGATAGCCGAGTCCAATGGCACGCGCCACTTTGTCAAAAGCCTCTCCCGCCGCGTCGTCCCTCGTTTTTCCAAGGATCTCGTATTTTCCATAATCAAGCACCTTGACAAGATGTGTATGTCCGCCGGACACCACCAGGCATAGAAAAGGCGGCTCCAGATCTTTGTTCTCTATGTAATTGGCGCTGATGTGCCCCTCGATATGATGCACGCCCACCAGTGGCAGCTTTTTAGCATAGCTGATGGCTTTTGCCTCCGCCACTCCGACAAGCAGTGCTCCAACAAGCCCCGGGCCGTAGGTGACACCGATCGCATCCATATCATCCAGCGTCATCCCCGCATCCGAAAGTGCCTGTCCAATCACCTGATTGATTTTTTCAATGTGTTTGCGCGAGGCAATCTCCGGAACAACGCCACCATACAAGGTATGCAATGCAATCTGGGAGGATATCACATTTGATCTGACATCCCTTCCATTCACGACAACCGCTGCTGCCGTCTCATCGCACGAGCTTTCAATCGCCAATATTTTTATCTCATTACTGTTCATCGGAAGAATCTCCCTCCACCTGATAGAATACCAGAATCTTCCAGTCTCCATCGTCATCTTTTCTCAAAACATACATTTCGTTGGTACGGTCGAAGCTGTTGTTCTCATTCATAAAATAAGACGCCGTCACATAAGCGCACTCTCTCCCGTCCACCGTCTGATACACCACATCATTGCTGTCGCAGACATTGCTGCTGCGAATCGTTTTTGATTTGTTGTGGTAATCTTCAATATCCGCTTTCAGGTCGGAAAGATACTGATCCCGCGGATTGTTCTCCAACAGTTCGTCGTCCAGCAGCTTTCTCGCCTGATCCGCCAGCGACTCCAGTTCATCGTCCGTATAAGTATCATCATAGAAGCACTCCAGAATACGGTTGTAATACTTCACAACCTCACGCGGAGTTGCCGGATAGTTGGTATCCAGATTCTTCGTGATGAGCTTTTGTATCTCTGTCAGCTCCACCGTATCTTCCACCGATGTCCGTCTCTGTGTCGTAAAAAAGTAATACACGCCCACGATCAGTAAAATGATCAGTATTGTTATCACTGCCTTAATCACGCCACTCTTCTTCATTATGACAACCTCCCTTTTTCTTTAGTTCTCATCCTCAAACATCAATTCCACGTTTTTCCCGTCTTTTCCCAAAAACGCATCCGGGAAAATCTCACGCACCTGGGGCAGATAGTTCTCCGCGTGCACCAGAGACGGGGAGTAATGGGTCAGCCACATTTCCCTGACGCCGGCTCTCTTCGCCATGTCTGCTGCCTCATAGAATGTCATGTGTTTGTACTGCTTCGCCTTGACGAGCTTCTCCGGCTCCGCATACATTCCCTCGCAGATAAAAAGATCCGATCCCTCCGCCGCTGCCACGATCGATTCTGTCGGTCTGGTGTCCGTGCAGTACGTCATCTTGATGCCGCGTCTGGCTGGTCCGAGCACCATCTCCGGCGTATAGACCGTTCCGTCTTCCCCGGACAGGATCTCTCCCTTCTGCAGACGGCTCCAGTATTTCTGCGGAATTGCCGCCGCACGCGCTCTCTCCACGTCAAACTTCCCTGCACGTTTTATTTCGACCGAATAACCGTAACAGGTAACATTATGATTGACACGAAATGCATGTATACAGTATCCATTGAGTTCCAGCCGCATTTCCGGTTCCGTAATCTCAATAAAACGTATTTCAAACGGAAGTTCCGGAGCAATCACCCGGAGCGCGTTCACCACCCGCTCCAGCCCCCGCGGACCGATCATGGTCAGTGGCTCGGTTCTGTCCGCATTTCCCATGGTGAGAAGCAGTCCCGGCAGTCCGCCGATGTGATCTCCGTGGTAATGGGTAAAACAGATGACATCAATGGGCTTAAACGTCAGTCCCTTTTCCTTGATCGCCACCTGTGTCCCCTCGCCGCAATCAATCAGCACACTGCTGCCGTTGTAACGCAGCATAGCCGCCGTCAGAAAACGGCGGGGCAGCGGCATCATTCCTCCTGTTCCCAATAGGCATACATCTAACATGAATAAACTCCTTTATCGCTATATCAGTTCTGTCTTTTGTTCCACCTCCGGCGCGATGGCAAACGTCCGCACCCAGGCGTCATAACACGATTCGCACAGATCCATCCTGTGCACCGTACCGTCTTTTCGTTCGGAAAAATAGCCCCACTCTTTACAAATAGTAAGAAAGGAACTTTTTCCTGCTTCCCCTTCCGTACAGATCGGGCTGCCACATCGGTTGCAATAAATCACTCCGTTTCGTCTGCTCATTGATATATTCTCCATTCTATCGTCTGTTTCGCGCCGCTTTCTGCGCATCCGAAATTCCTTAGGAACTTCTAATATGAATCCGTCAGGATTCATTATATCATTGAGCCGCCGTGCAATCCCACAGGGAATTACAGGGCACAGACCATAATTCTGGCATCTTCTCTCGGGAATTCATAAAACCCCCGGCGGATACCCACCGAGGAAAATCCCTGCTTCTCGTACAAACGGATCGCCCCCTCATTCGACACGCGCACTTCAAGGACAATGCGGGCAATCTTGTGGTCTGCGGCACGTTTTTTCATCTCTGTGAGCAGCCCTTCCCCGATTCCACGCCTGCGGCACGCAGGATTCACAGCCACATTTGTGATCTCACCCTCATCGGCCGCAAGATACATTCCGATGTACCCCTGTATGACACCCGATTCCTCTGCCACCAGAAAGATCGTGTCGGGCAGACAAAGCGAATCCAAAAAAGCATTCTCACTCCACGGCTGCGAAAAAATCTCCGCCTCCAGAGACGCCACCTTCGCCGCATCTTCCGCTGTCATGCTCCGGATAATACTCATACGTTTTCCTTTCCTTTTGCGGCTTCCTGCTCCTTGCGCTCTCTTTCCGCCTGGGACAGCCGGAGATATTCCGGGCGGTGTTCCGCCGCGCTCTCCGTTTTTCCCTCTCTGTAATACTGCATGCCAAGCACAGCAACCGCGCCGGCCCGCTGCTTGTTCAGATGTGCGGGCGCATAGGAATGCGGCACCGTAAGCTGCTCCTCCAGATATGCCTTAAAAACCGGTACACCGTCTCCCAAAAATACGGCCGCCTCACCTCTGCTGTTGATGTCCGCCGCAATCTCATCGATTCCCACGGCACACTCTCCGCGCAGCACCTGCATGTCGTTTCCATCAAAACGGTACAAACCGGTATAGGTCTGATTTCTTCTTGCGTCCATAAGCGGGCATACCATATCCCGGTGTCCCACCAGATTGTATGCAAGTGCGTCCACCGTCGGCACATTGAGGATCGGCTTCTCCAGCGCGAGTCCCAGACCTTTTGCCGTCGCCGAACCAATCCGAAGTCCCGTAAATGAGCCCGGTCCGCCTGCAACCGCGATTGCATCGATACTCGAAAGATCCAGTTCGATCATGCGCGCCACCTCATCCAGCATGGGAAGAAGGGTCTGTGAATGTGTCTTTTTATAGTTTACGGTATATTCTCCCAGAAGGTTGTCATCCTCCGCGATTGCAACGCTCGCCACCAGACCGGAACTGTCCAATCCTAATATTTTCATTTTCTGTCCTCCTGATGCTCTCTTATGGTAATTCTGCGATAATCAAATCCCATTTCCAGATCTTTTTCTATAGTAACTTCGCTGCGCCGCTCCGGCAGAATCTCTTCGATCAGATTCGCCCACTCGATCATGCACAGACCATCCCCGTAGAAATAATCCTCGTAGCCGATCTCATCCATCTCCTCGATGTCCCCGATGCGATAAACGTCGAAATGATAAAACGGCATCCTGCCCTCCTCATATACCTGCACGATTGTAAAGGTCGGGCTGGAGACCGGCTCCGTGATGCCAAGTCCTTCCGCAATTCCCTGTGTGAAGACTGTCTTTCCGACGCCCAGATCTCCCACCAGCGTATAGACGTCGCCGGGCTTTGCCTCCGCGCCCAGGCGTTTTCCAAGCGCGTGCGTCTCTTCCGGCGAATATGTTTCATAGATCTTTTCTGTCATATTTTAAAATCCCCATTCTTTACTTCATCTTCAAACGGTACGCCGGCAGATGTGCCGCAGCCTGTGTCTGCAGTGCCGCGTAGCTTTCCCCCAGCTGTGCTCTCGGAATGACATAGGCATTGATCCGGCTGCTGTACACCAGAACGTTGTGCTTCGTCGCGACCATTTTATAGATCTGCTCCCACGGAAGCAGCGCACTCTCTTCCTTCTGCGATACGTGCAGCCCCTCCTCGTCCACCTCATAGTGCAGCGTTCCCCGCAGCACCTCGGACATTGCCAGTGTGCGCTTCGACCTTAGGTACAGGCTCACCGGAGGATAGACCAGAAATACGATGCCAAATACAATATATAATGCGGTGTATGCCGCCTCGATCTTCCCGCTGGTCACTCCTGCCACCACAAAAATCAGGATGGAAAACGCAATGGAAAACCACCCGTGAAATCCGGAGTAGGTCTGGTACATATTAAACCGGTACATATCTTCTGCTGTCAATGTAATATCAAACTTTAGCGGCATAACATTTCCTCCTGTCTATATCTAAGCCAGTATAGCATTTTTCATTCCAAAAGAAAAGGGGCTGTCGTCTAAGACAGCCCCTTTTCTAGCGGTTCGCTCCTTTCAGAATCGGCGAAATGTGTTTGTATACCAAGAATGTGATTACCACGGAAAACAGTCCCTTCACGATGGTAAACGGCATATTGAAGCACACCAGGCACTGCAGAATGCTCTTCATGGATGGTACGATCACCTGATAAGCGCCGAGCACAGCTTCTTCCGGCATAAAGTTGTAGTATACCGGATATACCAGGAAGTAGTTGGATACCACGGAAAATACACCCATGATCACCGCACCGAACAGGGATCCAATCAATGCGCTTCTGCGGCTCTTTTTGTGGCGGTAAATCAATCCTGCCGGAAGCACGAATGCTACGCCCAGAAGGAAGTTGGAAAGCTCACCGACGCCGCCGGTTGTTGTAATAAACAGATGAAGCACATTCTTGATCAGACAGATCAGAATGCCGCATACCGGTCCCATGGAAAATGCACCGATCAGTGCCGGGAGCTCTGAGAGATCCATCTTGATGAAAGCCGGCATAAACGGAACGGAAAAATCCAGGAACATTAAAATAAATGCTACTGCGGAAAGCATTGCCGTGACGCTCATGTAGCGAACGCTCGAAATACTGTTTGTTGTTGTCCTACCTGTGATTGTACTGTTTGTGTCCATAATGACTCGTCTCCTTTTCTCTGCAGGAATTCGAGGTATTCTCGCGTGTCAGCCGTCTTTCAACGGATTGCATTCCGGCAGCGGAACAGCGCCTATTCCCGCCACACAAAAAGCCCCGGATGATCTCTACATCCGGGGCGTTAAATTGCATTCTTAAGACCCTGCTGCCGCAGGTCCTCCTAACATGCTTCTCTTCTCTCATCCAGACTATACTGTCGGTCCCGGATTCACACCGGCTCAACTGCAACTGCAGCTCACGGACTGATCTGGCGTCTGCCAGAATCACCGTCGGTCGGGAATCTATGCTTCCATCTCTGTGAACTCATATCACCCTGCCCCGAAGAATTCCTAATATTTATTTTGCTTCTATATTGTATGCCCATATGGGCATACTGTCAACCCTTTTTCTCTATCCGTTCAGCTTCATCGTCAGCTGGATGCGCTGCTTTTTCGGATCAACGCTTAATACTTTCACTTCCACAATATCCCCGACGCTGACAACTTCGAGCGGGTGCTTGATAAACTTGTCGCTCATCTGTGAAATATGCACCAGTCCGTCCTGATGAACACCAATATCGACAAACGCGCCAAAATCAATGACGTTGCGCACGGTTCCTTTCAGAATCATCCCCGGCGTCAGGTCTTTGATCTCAAGCACATCGCTGCGCAGAATCGGCTTTGGCATGTCCTCTCTCGGATCTCTCGCCGGCTTCTCCAGCTCCTTGACAATGTCCTGCAGCGTCATCTCTCCCACACCCAGTTCTTCCGAGAGTTTTTTGTAGTCATGGATCTTTTTGGAAATGCCCTCTACCTTCCGCTCTTTTACGTCAGATAACGTATAACCCAGCCGCTCCAGAAGCCTCTTCGTGGCATCATAGCTCTCTGGGTGCACACCGGTCGCATCGAGCGGATTCTTTCCGTCGCCGATCCGCAGGAATCCTGTGCACTGTTCATACGCCTTCGGTCCCAGCTTCGGCACCTTCAAAAGTCCGGCACGGGATGTGAATCTGCCGTTTTCCTCCCGATATGCCACAATATTTTTTGCCAGCGTCTTGCTGATGCCGGAGACGTATTCCAGAAGCGATGCCGATGCAGTGTTCAAATCCACGCCGACTTTGTTCACGCAATCCTCGACCACGCCGCCAAGTGCTTCGCCCAGCTTTTTCTGGTTCATGTCATGCTGATACTGTCCCACACCGATGGACTTCGGATCGATTTTAACAAGCTCCGCCAACGGATCCTGCAGACGGCGCGCCATGGACGCTGCGCTTCGCTGTCCCACGTCAAAATTCGGGAATTCCTCCGTGGCAAGCTTGCTGGCAGAATAGACTGACGCGCCCGCCTCATTGACAATAATGTACTGTACTTTTACCGGAAGTTCCTTTAACAGGTCCACAATGATCTGTTCGGATTCCCGCGATGCCGTTCCGTTTCCAAGGGAAATCAGGGTAATGTGATATTTGGCAATCAATTTCTTTAATACCGCTTTTGCCTCCGCCACTTTATTCTGCGGAGCCGTCGGATAAATCACCGTCGTATCAAGCACTTTTCCGGTCGGATCTACCACAGCAAGCTTACAGCCTGTCCGAAACGCCGGATCCCATCCGAGCACCACCTGTCCGGCAATCGGCGGCTGCATCAGCAGCTGCTCTAAGTTCTTTCCGAATACACGGATGGCGCCGTCCTCCGCACGCTCGGTCAGGTTACTCCGGATCTCACGCTCGATCGCCGGTGCAATCAGACGGTCATAGGCGTCTCTCACCACATCGCGCAGCACCTCATTCGTCTGCGGGTTGTCCCGGACAATCACCTTTTTCTCCAGATAGCGCAGAATGTCCTCCTGCGGCGCTTCGATCTTCACGTTGAGGAATTTTTCTTTTTCTCCGCGGTTCACCGCCAGAATCCGGTGTCCGGCAAGCTTTGCCACCGGCTCGTCAAAATCGTAATACATCTCATAGACGGACTCCGTCTCCGGGTCTTTGGCAGTAGAGGTCATCCGGCCTTTTTTCACCGTGAGGTCACGGATGTGCGTACGGTAATCCGCCTCGTCAGAGATGGACTCCGCAATAATATCCGACGCTCCCGCAATCGCCTCCTCGGCGGTTGTAACTCCCTTTTCGGCATCCACGTATTTTGCCGCCTCTTCTATGAGCGGCGTTTTTATCATCTGCAGTGTAATCACACCGGCAAGCGGTTCCAGTCCCTTTTCCTTGGCGATCGTGGCGCGCGTTCTGCGCTTCGGCTTGTACGGGCGGTATAAATCCTCCAGCAGAACCATCGTCTCCGCCGAAAGGATCTGCGCTTTCAGTTCGTCCGTCAGCTTCCCCTGCTCCTCAATGCTGGCGAGCACCGTCTCCTTGCGCTCCTCCAGTCCTCTTAAATAGGTAAGGCGCTCCGACAGGTTACGAAGCACCTCATCGTTTAATGCGCCGGTCGCCTCCTTCCGGTAACGCGCAATAAAAGGAATGGTATTGCCTTCATCGATCAGCTTGACTGCTGCCTCTGTCTGATGGCGCTTAATCCCCAGTTCCTCAGAAATTTTTGCAATAATATCCATATCTGTCCTCCAAATTTTACCGAGTCTGCTCCCAGTATACCGAAAATCCGCTGTAATCTCAAGTGCCTTCCTCATTGTCTTTTTGGCTTTCCCATGTTACAATAGACAAAGTTATCCTGCGATATACTGGCAATACCGGCATATCGGGAAAGGTCTGATTATCATGAACAACAAACGACGTTCCCAGCGAATGGAAAATGCCGCTCTGCTTCTCGGCGTGATCGGGGCAGCTACTTTTTGTCTGGTCTATCCGGCACTGATCTGCGGATCTCTTGCCATCGTTTTTGCACTTTTATCCCGGGGCGGCGAGCGCACGCTGACCTCCCGCGCGAAAATTGCTCTGATCCTTGGCGCCATTGCCCTGGGCATTGTCCTCGCCATGATTATTTACACATTTGCGATTGCCGAATTATATTATGGCGGCGTGGAAAATATGGCGCGTCAGGTATACGGCACGCTCGGCATCGATTTTGATACACTGATGAATTCCCTAGGCCAGTAAATCCACATGCCACACAAACAGGGCAAGATTTTTGACCAGGCAGTTGACCACGATCAAAAGCAGGGCGATCCATATATAGACATCACGAAAGCGCAAGGCAATCCGTATCCGGCTTCCGCTCACGCGTTCAATGGTCTGGCTGATCATAAACCAGCCGCTAAGCAGCGCCGCATACGGCACAAACGGGTGCAGCACAAAGGAGCGCAGCCATTTGCCGGCAAGCAGCGCCCTGACGGCTCTTGTCCCGCCGCACCCGGGGCAGTACGCTCCGGTCAGCGCATGAAACGGGCAGGGCAGCAAAAATTTCCAGACCGGAATTCCTGTTACTCTGACAAACAAAAACAGCGCCGCGAAAATTCCCGCCGCGCACCAGCCCATAATATAAAAATCCCGGTCTACCCGTCTATCCGTCTGAAACATTCCGATCTCCATTCCTATCTTACTCCCTGCTATTATAACCGCCGCATTTTCGGTTGTAAAGCACACGCACGTTTCCGGATTCCAAATCTCTTTAACTGCCAGTAGCATCCCGCGGTCTTCCATGCTATAATGTTCGCGAAGGCAAAAGTGAACATGTATCGAAGCCGAATGCAGATGCTTGCAGCTGCGGGCGGCTTCGGTGCATGTGAACGCGCCCGCGAGTCTGGGAAACCGAAGGTTTTCCAGACTTTTGCCGAAGCGCAAAAACCTTTACCAAACCATACACAAATATCACATCCACAGGAGTCTACACATGTCAAGATCATCCAGCGAATTAAAACGTATTTCACGCGACATTTTAAATAACCGTTATTCCGTACCGATGGCAGCATTTCTGACTGCCTCCTTAATTCCGACGCTCATCGAGATTCCGTTCTCCATGACGCTCGGCGATTATCCCGGCACTCCGCAGCTTATCATCAGCACGATTGCAGATATTTTAATTCTTCTGATCGCCCAGATGCTAGACACCGGCGTTATGCTGGTTCATATGAATATGACGCGCGGTCAGACATACCGCATCCGTGATGTTTTTACACCGTTTCGCAATGGCGCAGAGCGCTTCTTTCTCGCTGCCGTTCTCTTCGATGTATTTCTGGTGATCGCAGGTATTCCTGCCATTGCCGGTGTTCTTTATTTTTATAAAACCGGTGTCTCCGGTCTCTCCGGTGCCCTGCTTGCTGCCGGAAGCATCCTCGGTCTGATTTTTACTTTCTGTGTGCTGCTTACCTACCGCATGGTTTTCTTCTTTCTTTTAGACCATCCGCATTTAAGCGTGCGGG
>ERZ1031719.788-NODE-788-length-11006-cov-6.453657_pt1 | contig 11006 bp, 9 predicted proteins | sample MGYA00516702_ERZ1031719 | MGnify/ENA primary metagenome ERZ1031719 (study PRJEB33719, sample SAMN04261227) | wastewater metagenome | biome: rural village; feature: human; material: feces | host: Homo sapiens | place: El Salvador | collected 2013-01-07 ...
TGGGTGATGCTAATCGGTGCAATGCTATCAGGTTTCTGGTACAGTATTGTGGTTAGAAAAAATAAGTTCATTCTATAAGTACAAATAAAATAATAAATGCTATCAAATTAAATATTTTGCAGTTAATAAAGAATAAATGAAACCATAAGTGAAAGAAAAAACTTATTGAAAGTGAAAATCAATATGCCTTTTATTCAATCTTTCTACTGTTACATTCTTGCAAATATTATTCTCAGAATTTGAAATCAAAATAAAGCTTCTATTACCGTTATCTTCCTTGTTTAAAGAATCTACAGCATCTCCTGTAGTTCCACTACCAGCAAAGAAATCGATTACGATGGAATTTTTATTTGTCGTTGCTCTTACTAATTCTTTCATCAATTTCAAAGGCTTTGGAGTTGAAAAATAAGTTCTATCACCAAATATTTCTTGCATTTCATCTTTGGCACTTGATGTAGTTCCAAAGCAATCAAATATTGCTGGAACTTTACTATCCTTTTCTTTTAATTTATCCCCATCAATATAAGGCTGTTTTATTGAATTCAACTTAGATTCTAATGTGTTCTTACATATAATAATGTACTCATAAGGGGTTTGCTTTTTATTAGGATTTAAAACAATTCTATTCTTATCAAAAAATGGATTTATCTTCTTCCACTTATGAAGCGAAACACAGCCTTCCAAAAATATAGTTTTGCACAAATCAAACAATTCGTCTCTTTCACCTTCATCAATATTAATTACAAGGAATCCATTCTTAGTAAGTAGCTTTCGAGCTAGAATGATTCTATCTTTAATAAAGTTGATCCACCCGTCTTTAAAACCTGAATCTTTATATCCAATATAAGATATATTGGAATTATATGGTGGATCTATCAAAATAGAGTCAACTTTTCCATTCAAAGAATCTTGAATTCCTTTCAATGAATATAGATTATCGGATTCTATTATATAATTGCCTCTACTCTTTCTAACTTCAAGGAAAGCTTTAGTATTTTCCAAAGGATTTTTATCTAAAAAAGTATCTTTATAAATAGAGACCTTTTCTAAAGAAGAGCAATGAGCAAAAGCCCATTCTCCTATATAAGTAACCCAATCAGGAACAAAGATATCCCTTAAACTATTGCAATTAGTAAAACAACTTTTTCCTATGATTGAGACATTCTTTAAATCAATTGAAGTCATAAGATCACATCCAGAAAATGCACTTCTTTCCAACACATTTACAGACTCAGGCATAACAAAATCATCAACAGCCTTGTTTCTAGGGCAACAAATTATTTTAGTCTTGTCTTTGTTGAACAAGATGCCATTATCTACTACAAATTCTGGACTATTAGAAACAAATTCTATATCACCGCATTGAACAAATGGATTATATCCAATAACCTTCAATGATTTTGGTAAAATCAATTTTTTTATACCATTACAAGAATAGAATGAATTCCTACATATTCTTTCTGTTCCATTTTTAATTATAAGCTCTGAAGTTTTACATGAGCACAAACATCCTATAACTTCTTTATTCGTCGAATAAACAACAGAACTATCTATTTCATAAAATCTACTATGATTTTCTAAGGTTAAACTTTTACATCCAGAAAAAGGAAAATTCTTCATATGAATCAAAGAAGAAGGAATAACTACTTTTGTTAGCTTATCGCACATATAGAAAGCATGTTTTCCTATGAGCTTAATTCCATTGGGAATAATATATTCACCTTGCTTCTTTATACTACAATAAATAACACCATCTTTCTTTCCGATAAGTACATATTCTTTATATTCAAATTCAGTGGATTGATTATCCAATTCAAGATTAGGACATCCTGCAAAAGGATTATCACCCATAGAAACAACATTCTTACCGATAGTAAATCTCTTTAAATTTCGGCAATTGTAGAATAGATCACCGCCAAGTTCTTCTACACTATCCGGACAAATAACCTCTTCTATTATTTGATTGTCCCAGAACAAACCAGATGCCAATTTTCTAACCCCGTCTGGAACTATAACTATCTTTCCATTTCCATCATAGCTGACGGCCTCATCACCCACGATTTCAAACCCGTTCAACTTATAAGGCTTAGATAAAACACTGAGTTTCAAATCACCAAATCTACTTTCAAAGAATCCAAAATCATATATAGTTTCATCACCATTTTTTATGATTTCTTTTCTATCTATCAGTCCACTATATAGTCTAGAAGAATAAAGAATAGAAAGATAGCTTCCCTCTTTCTTTGGATTTGGAATGTAATTTGGATTCATATCTAATCCCCACTCGACGCAACGAATATACGAATTACTACAATACACGTCGAATTCGTTATCCAAATCAACTATTATTGTGGAAGCTGGATATCCCAAGCTCAAAAGTCTATCAATACATTCTAGAACAACAAATGACTTATGCGTGTTCAGTTTTAATCCATAACTATTGACTATAGTTATTCCTTTATCAAAGGTAGCTATTCCTAACTTTGCTGAAATAGTGCAACTGGTAGAACCATATTTTTTAACAAAGATATCAGGTTCTATTTCTTCAAATCCTAAGGCCCAATACAAAGCGATATATTTCATATCCTTTGTAATTCTATTATCAATTGGAGTATTCATTCATTTTATCTTCCTATCTTAATAAACTCAGGTTCTTTATTTGAATTGTCTTCTATTTCTTTAAATCTTTTCAAGATAAGCTCACTATTTTCAGTAGGAGTTCTAAAATCAGTTTCAATCCATAAAGTTTCCAATTTATACTTCTTACAAAAGAATTCCATTTTTTCATAAATCATAGAAGATAGAGATATCTTCTTGATATCACTATCTTTAGGGTCTCTTTGTTTTAATCTTTGAAGTATGGTAGAAGGAGTTGCATACAAGATTACAGTCAAAGCAGGTTTACCTAATTTGGATAATAAGAAGCCATAGACATCTTGATTATATTCAGCACCAGACCAAGCGTAGTTAGAGCATAGATGTCTATCAGTGACAATGTTATTATCTTTGTACTTTCCATACATATAAACTGATCCTAACCCATAGAATAGAGAAGTGAAATTTCTATCAGGATTAGAATTGACTTTGTCTCTTATCCTTAAATACTCATCAAAAGAATCACCTTCATCAAACAATTCATGAAGTGGTTTTTCAATAAACTTAAATCCCAATTGTTTGGCTACTATATTTGAGATAGTAGTCTTTCCAACCCCATCAAATCCTTCAATTGATATATGCTTCATCCTTGTTCTCCTCCTTTAAATGAATAAGTTCATCCAAAAACATAGGCGCAAAATCAGTAACATCCATTCCATCTCGGCTAAATCTTTAAATGGTCTATGACACACTTTGAAGACAGACCTGTCTCCCAAGTGTAAATCAGATGTTTGATAAATCATTTCAATTAGGCCTCCTATTCTTTACTTCAGCTTTCTTGCCATCAGTAAACCCATCAAGAATTTCTAAATAACCAGAAACACGTCTAATTCTAGTGATATCGATAGAGCCACAAGAAGTACATTTGTCAAAGACACCTTTATTCTTACATTTATTACATACATCCATAGGAAAATTAAATCCAAGATAATGAACACCAGACTGGATGGCAATTTCCATCAAATCCTTTAGACCTTCAATATTTCCTAATGGGGCTTCTTTTAATTCAACATAAGATATCGATCCTCCATTACAGTATTTATGAAATGGTCCCTCGATCATTAGTTTTCTATAAGCCGGCATACGGGAATCCACCTCAACATGAAAGGAATTAGTATAAAAGCCTTTCTTAATAATATCGTTTGAAGAAGTAAATACTTTGGAATCTAATTTAGTAAATCTTCCACTTATGAGTTCTCCACTAGTCGCTAACAAGGAAAAATTCAATTTGTATTCTTTAGTTAAAGAATCACAATAATTTCTCATATACTTAACAAACTCTAAAGTCATTTTCTTTATAAACTCATCTTCCCAATACTTCTTACCAGATAATATTTCTATCATCTCACTAAGTCCTATGAATCCGATAGATAGAGTTCCATGTTTGAATACATCATATAAAGAATTATTATTAAAATTCTCACACCACATATTATATTTAGAATTTTGAGGAAACTTGTCAGATCCAAGTCGACATGTTTTATGGAACCTATCCAAAAGAATATCCTTGGTTATAGAAGCTATATGAAGCCATTTTAGCTTAAGAGCTTCTATTTTATCCTTAAGACCATAAGTAGGGTGTTCCTTATTGATTTCAAATGCCAATCTAGGAAGATTAATAGAAATGTTATCTATATTTCCTCTACCTATAGAGCCAATCTTTCCATACAAATCATCTACAACTCTGGTTCTACATCCCATAACTGAAATAATCCTAGGATCAATAAGCTTATCTTCTTCACAATCACACAGTAAATAATTAGGCATCATCTTAGAAGATGTACAATCTAATGCCAAATTTAATAAATCGAAGTTTTTATCTCCTTCAAATCTATTAACTCCATCATGCACTTTGAATACTAAATTTGGTTTATAGACTAAAGGACCTAAAGATTTAAATTCCTCTATTGTTACTTTTGCTATGAACCTAGCCAAATCAGTTTTAGCTAATCCTATATTCAAAGTGACATAATAGCTAGTAAGACCCATTCTATTATGATTCCCATTGCACCAAAGAATAAAGCTTTTGATTGAAGTTCTTAATATATTAAGATTGAATTCATTTTCGATAAATCCAAGCTTGACTAAAATCTCAGCTAAATCATCATCCCAATTCGCAAATGACATTCCTCCACTTTGCTCATTACCATAATTTTCTATCAACAATTGAAAGTACTGAATCAATAATATAGGTAATTCAGAAGATTTCAAACCTTTAAATATAGAATAATCAAAATTACTCAAATCAAAAGTAAGACAATTGTATGTCTGACCATAAGCATCCAAATCATGAATATGGATATATCCATCTTTATGAAGTTTAGACCATTCTTCAGGTAAAGAATTCAAGATAGCATTCTTGAATTCTTTCTCACCTAAAGAATAATTATTTCCTACATAACTATATCTGTTAGCTGCATTTTCATTATTGTTTTGTTTCATTATGTTTACCTCAATTTTTCAAAAACTTGATTTGAAGATCCGACAAACGGAATAGTGGAAGTACGTTTAGAGTATATGAAAGGACCATATTTTAAATAATTGATCTTAGATAGTATGTCTTTAGGAACGTCCTCTTTCCTATGGCCTGTATAAAGTACGATGTTAAATTGCTCTTTATACAACTCATCCACCAGAGTTTCCAAAGCTTTTAGTTGGAATAAAGGTTCTCCACCTGTTATGGTCACTTTTTTAGTGATACTGTTCTTCTTCAACTCATTTATTAGTATCTTAATAGACCATTTATACCCACCCTTTTTATCCCATATCTTCTCGTTTTGACAAAAAGGACATCTAAGGTCGCAGCCTTGCATGAATATCAGTGTTCTAAGGCCCGGTCCATCAGCGATACTATAATCATAACAAATGCAATTTAAGTAAATATCATCCATATTCCTATTCCTCCAGTTCTGAATTTATAATCTTGAACCTACACACATATCTATCCTCTTTTTTCCATTTCAAGTAATTCGAAGAAAGAATACTAGAATTTCTAATTCTTTTAGTAGACCTATTAATCCTTAAGGATTTGACTCTATTCTTTAGACCTATACAATTCTTAATATCCTTTAAATTCCTACACTGAAGATATGGATCATTCCTATTTATTTCCATAAGTTCTTTATATTCGTCATAGTCAATTTCAATTACTGAGATTACATCATTCAAGCTATGATGTTTAACCCTTGGTTTATTTATGGCTATTTCCATAGCCATAGCTTTGGACATAGCTCTTATAGCAAATGCTATAGGAACATATTTCTTTCTACCCACATGACCACATCTACAAACAACTTTATAATACTTTGAATAATCCATTTAAGGAATCCTCCGTTGAGTAACTTAAATATAGGAATCCAATGGATTTAAATGGTCGCTTTGAAAGCGACATTTAGGAAAAATAGTCTTTCAAAGAATCAGTTATTTTCATAATAATTACAAAGTTCCTCAAAGTACATCTTCGGATTGGAGTCTTTATAATTGACAATTGCTTTATAAAACCTTGTTTTTTATATTGGATTTAATGTTGTCCTGTTCTTTATATCCTCTCTTCTCATAATTGTTTGTTGCCCAAACAATATTCTTCTTTGTGGTTCTATCGCAAAGAAGTATATCCAGTATTTCAAGGTTTTCATTCAAGAAAGTTTTATCTTCCATCAGCTTTCAACTCCCTTCCAATATATTTTACGGAGTAATACCACAAATGAATAATATTTTTCAAAACCTACTATTTGTGAGTCAAATTTGAAGGTTATTATATGATTAGATAAAAAGCATTCACCTATTCTTCTCTTTTTAATATTTTTAAACTTTTTTTCTTCCATTCATTCCAACTATCTAAACTAGCATCGGAATTAAAGATTTCTTTTTCATTATTCTCAATAATAAAACTATCCTTATCGTTCCTCATCGAACATCTATATTCAATTTCATTCATATTGTAGATCTTTACAAAGCTAGCTTCTCTTCCACCATCTAATCCGTTGGCTTTTTCACAATGATATTCTTTATTTAAGGCTTCACTCAAAGCTCTGCTCAAAGCAAAGGTATAGTATTCCCACCATTTTCCACTTCTAAATTTCTTATCTAAAAGTAAGACATACTTGTCTGAATAATGATAGATGTTTCCATTGCGGCACTGTTGGAACACTCCATCATATATAACAAAAAACTTGTACCATACTGTAGAATCTATTTTTTTGTAATCTTCTATTATTCTTTTAAGAACTTCTTCAATATTATCTTTATTAGGATCAAATAAATTTAAGACTTCTCTAAGACCATCCAATAAATTGAACTTATATTTAACATCCTCAGGATTATTAGAACTATAGCAGTTCAAGAATGTATGCAATGACATATCACGATCATCATTCAACAAAGGAAAAGACAATAGATTATTACTTTTCTCCCAAAAGAAATGATCTTTTGTTTTTGCTAAGATTGCTCTTAAAAGCAATTCATAATTAGGATTAAATATTACTCCTCTATTACTTATAAAATCACCTGTAAAACTTTGGATAGAAATAATTTGATTTAGAGTCTTTTCAAAAGACTCATAGGAGATGTCTTCAGTCCTTATATTCCTTAATTTATTATTATTTTTGATCAAATAGAAAATAAATCCTAATTGGCCTTTATTTCTTAATTCATTATAACCTTTTTCAAACAAATCGATAAATCTCTTGTCTTTATAGATCAGCCTAGCCTTAAGAATTTCTTCTTCTACCTGTTCTTTACGCAAACCCAGTAATTTATTAATATTAATATCAACTTCATTTGATTGAAGAAAATTTAATATTCCGTTCGATTCTATGGATTTATCGATTAAATACTTTGAGGATTTAATAGCTTTTATTAGCGAATCTATGCTATCCAAGTATTTATCTTGATTATCTATCAATCTTTTAAATAAAGTTAGGATCTCATCAAACAATACAATTTCTAAATCAGTAACACAATTACGAGATTTATAAATATTTGAAATCAAATAGTAATATACATATATTTTTAAGCATTCTACATAACCGGGATTTTCTTTGAATAATAGATTGCCGTACCCATCTGCTTGCTTTTCAAAAAGATAGTTAGGATGACTAACAGCGTCAAAGAAATATGAGATAACATCACAAGAAGCTTTATTTTCCCAATCCTTGTTTATCTTTCCTTTATTAAAAGCATTATCCCATTCATTCTTAATTTCATTTATAAAAGCAGGAGTAAGAGGTTTTTCTATATTTGACAAATAGTTCAAATAAAATATATTTTTAAAAGAGTTATAAAAATCAGAGTCGAACCTTTCTTCTATAGTACCTGAATTACTGTCTTTTGAGCTTTCCTTCCAAACATATTCAGTCCAGGCTCCATCAAGTTTTGATTTATAATCTTCATTCCTCCAAAGATTATTGATATCCGATTTTAAGTTTTCGAAATGAGATAAAGCTTTCCCACGAGCATTAATCTTTATATATAATTCATCATTTTGAATAATATCATCTATATGAATGAAGATCAATTTAAAAGGATTGTCGTCTTCTTTATCATCAATTAAATTTATGATTTCATCGATTGCAATTTCATTTTCAAGATTAAGAATCCTTATTTTTAAAGTATCAATTAAGGATAAAATGTTTTTTATAGATACATCATATTCCCAATCATAGTCAAAAAACCAGTCCTGAATTTTAATGAAAGCAGAACTTTTATTATTAGGATTCCAAAATAAATCATATTCATTTTCCATCGAATTATAAATCCAATCGATAAATGAATTTATGAATCTATCAGTCGATTGTCGGGTCTGATAAGATAGTTTTCCTTTCAATCCCTTAATAGATTCTTTTTTTCTATTTCTAAAATAAAGCATCAAATATAGGAAATAAAGAGTAGTTAGTCTTTGTTGGCCATCATAAGGATAAAACAATCTGCCTTTATAAGATTCTTCACTTCTCCCATAGACAAAGCCGAGGTCAATTACTTTTCTCGATTTTAAAGATTCAAAAATATCATCCAGCAATCTATCTCTTTTATCTTTGAATTCATCAGAACCTTGAATGTAATTTCTTTGAAAAGATGGAACATAAATCAAATACTCATTAAGTATTCTCTTAAAACTATAAATAGAACTATTATTCATTGTCATTCTCCTTTTACTCTAAGAATCTCTTAATATTGTCCTTTATGTCATTTAAATAATCTTGTCTATTGTGTTTAGACCAAAAATTCAAGTTATTATCTTGGTCCAAGTCGGAATAATACTTCAAAAATATTCTTTTTGTACATAAGAATAAAGGAAGTTGATTAAGATCTTTATTTTTACATTTATTTAAAATAATCTTCCTTTTAGTTATAAACAGTGAATTTCCATAGGATCTATTTGTCGTACGATCCAACAAACATAAATTTTCTAAAGAATCATCAACTTCATCTTTATCGCCTTCTTTATCATTATAAGAAATATTTACTAGTTCTTTAAATTTATCACTATCATCAACTAAATGGCAATACTCCTCATCGTACTTCAAATGATTCTCAAATAATTCAGCTCTTTTCTTTTCGTCTTGTTCTTTATTCACTTCATTTAAAAAAGCTTTAAATAATTCAACTGTTTCGTTTTTGTCTCCCTTAATATCCTTTTTCTCAAAAAAAGACTCATATTCTTTTAAATCCAAGAAATTTGTTTTAAGCCATTCAATACGAGATTTCTTATCAGCTTTATCATTAGCTTTAGCATGTATATGCTCTATGTCATATTCCCTTCCATCATTGTATTTATCGAAAGGAAATCTTATATTACTTGATGAATAAGCCTGTAAATTATGAAGTAAAAGTATTCTTTTTATTTTATCTTTATCTTGATTATAATCTAAATCATCATAAGCTTTATTGCCATTCTTTTCGTTACCTATATTTCCATCTTCCTTATATAAACCGACATAGTTTATATCTGATTTAATTTTTCTTTTCACTTCGTCTTTCAATTGCTGAATATTATTTTTTTCAAGACAATAATTAGAGAGAATATTTGATATATCAATCTTTTTTTGTGTATTACAATATCCGATTAAATGATATGCGTCATAATCATAATAAGCTTTTTGCAATCTATTAAAGCACTTTACAATATCATTCCAAACACTTAAGATACGGTCAATAAGTCTTTCTCCTTCATTTGTTTTCAGTTCATTATAAAATATATCAAATGTAGTTCTATTACATTCATTATATCTATTCTTTGCTATTTCAAATAAGAAATCCATTCTATTAGCTGATCTTGCTTTTTGAGGGCATATAAAATAATAAAATTCATTATGCAAAAAACATGTCTCTATATTGTTCCATTCTTGTGCTATAGTCTTTTGCAGATTTATTAAAGCTTGTTTTTCATTAATCTTTACTATGGGAATAAATATGCCGTAACCATCTCTCGTATTTACAAAGCTATATTTATCAACGTCATCATCAGTTTCAAAAATAGACCCTAAAAACAGCGGTTTTATCAATTCAGAACTAGATAGAGAAATTCTTCCTTGATTGATATTTTGAAATATTTTCTTTTCATCAGCATCATCTTCTAATTCATAAACGTAGAAACATGATTTAGACCCATCACCGAACAACACTTTATATATTGAATCTCTTCTTTTTGCTTCTTCATTATCGGACTTTTTCTTTCCGTTTTCTTGGAAGGGCTCAAACCAATTTTTTATACAAGCAAAAGCTTTAGAGATGTAATACAACTCCATTTTATCTTTATATTTATCTGATAAATTATCATCTGAATTTTTATCTATTTCTAAAAAGATTTCTTCTACATTTGATCTAGATTCATACGAAATATCTATATTGCAAGCATTTAAATTATGATCCTTACTTTTCAAATAAGCACCAATCAGTTTTATTGTGGTCAGTCTTTGCTGACCATCTAAAATATCGTAACAATCATAATTTTTATTCTTCTTTAAGATAAGAGGCTGTAAAGGATAAAAAATGCATTGGGAATCTTTGTTTGCATTATAGAATTCATACAAATCATTCAGCAGCAATGTAATTTCCTTTTCTCCCCATCTATATGTTCTTTGAAGAGATGGAACATTAAACTTTTTATACTTAGACACAATATCTTTAACACTCAACCATTGAAAATTATCCATAACACCCCCTTAAATAACCTTTATTATTTTACATAAGAAATGTTATTAAGTAACAAAAATAATAAATAAAACAATGTAATGTACAAAATTTAGTTGATTCTATATACAAATCCTTTCAAATAACAAAAACAAGAAGCTGAATTCAATCATGCAAAACAATACTTAACTAACGATAGAAAAAAATATTCAATTCCCATT
>ERZ1031719.789-NODE-789-length-11003-cov-6.428206_pt1 | contig 11003 bp, 12 predicted proteins | sample MGYA00516702_ERZ1031719 | MGnify/ENA primary metagenome ERZ1031719 (study PRJEB33719, sample SAMN04261227) | wastewater metagenome | biome: rural village; feature: human; material: feces | host: Homo sapiens | place: El Salvador | collected 2013-01-07 ...
GCTTTGCGGTGTTGTTCCAAATAATTCAGATTTCGGATATACAGAAAATTATATTTTTAAATTAAATGATCAATTTGATGTGATAGAAAAATATGATTTACAAGAAAATAATGGTTCATTTTTCTCTTTTGTATATGCGGACGGATATTTATATTTAACTCATACGACAGAAAATATTAATGAAGAAAGAATGGCTTTAGGAAGTAATGAAATATGCATATTTGATTTAAATAAAAAGATTTTTCTTGAGGAAGTAAAAATATTAAGTAATACTTACCCTTTTGATATATATTTTGATGAAAACAACAGAAATTTAATTATTGCTAACGGAGAAAACGGTCCAACTTCGAACCATGTTTGGACAATATATAATATAGATACAAATGAAGAAACAATAATTCCAATCGATTTTTCAGAAATGGGAAACGATGTACCAGCAAGGTCAGCTTTTCTTGAAATAAAAGATGATAAATATTATCTTTTATTTCCTAGTTATTTGGTCGAATATGATATTCAAGGTAAAAAATCAAAAACATATAACTTAAAAGATTTAGGGATTGAAAATGCTGTATTAATTACTGCTCAATGAATCAGAGAAATGCTAATTATCATACATATGATGTGTGGTCAACTACTTGGAGTTAACTTAGGACCATGACAAATGAAATAATAGTTTTCACAATTTATTTGGTAGCAGTTATAGAAATTATAATACCTTTAATTTTGTTGATTATGGTATATAAAATATACAAAGAAATAAAAAATAAATAAGTGAAAAAGTAATATAACTCAAGTGAAAACAGATATAAAAAATTAGAGGATATTAAGTCCTCTTTTTTTAGTTATACAACCTGTTTCCTTGGAATTACTCCAGCACTATTTTGCTAGAGTAAATTTACTATTGGACATTGATAAAAATGTCCTCGTACTTATTAAGGACAACAAAATTACGTTCTCAAACCGTACAAAAGTACGGTGAGTGGTGTACAAATTTACAGTAAAAAAAACAGAAAAAAAAAGGAGCGAAAGCTCCCCCTCTTTTTTTATTTTTTTTCTTACTTTCTATCTTTCTAGATGGTGCGACAAAAATAATGTTTTAGTGCGACAAAAATAATGTTTTAGTGCGACAAAAATATTTACGGTAGCACAATAAAATGGTATAATTAAGACAGATAAAGAGAGGTATATTTTATGAAACTTCAAGACTTGTTATTAGTTGCCGACTGCAACTATCATGTGTTTTTCAAAACAGAAATGGCAGATGTATCTGGACTTCCGTACACAGAAATAAAAAAAGAAGAATTACAAGATTATCTAAATATGACTGTATTACATGTTGATCAAGACTGGAATATTACGATTGGATAGGGGGAAATGAAATGCATGAAACAAATGGAGAATTGATGGAAAGAAATGATAAATACAAATTGAGTAATAATATGTTTAACGATGCTCTAGTTGTTGTTTCAAACTTAATTGCCAGAGCCACTACGAAGTGGACATTAGAAGAAACAAAACTGTTTTTATGTTCTGTGTCTCAGATAAAAACAAGAGATAAAGACAACTGGGTAATGATGTCAAAGAGAGATATTATAGAAAAACTAGATATAAACCCAGATAACGGAACATGGTTGCGACAGACATTCAAGAAAATGATGCAAAAATCTTATATTGAACTAGGGAATGATGAAGAATGGGACGATGGTTTTTTAATTACAAGAGTTCGCTCAGACAAGAAAAACATCTATGTCAAGTTCGAAGAAACATATCTTCCTCTTCTGGATCAATTAAGTTCTCATTTCACAGAGTTCTACATAGATTATGTAAAAGACTTCACTCGATTATCTAGCTATAATCTGTATGTTTATTTGTGTTCCTGGCAAGATTCAAATTATCAAGTTCAGAACAAGAAAATCGCAAAAAAGGATTTGCCAAAAATATTCAATTTAAAAGAAGGCGAATATTGGAGAAATTACGGTAAAGAGAATGCTAAATTCCATTTTGCAGATTTTGAAAAAAAGGTATTGAATCCAGCAATTGAAGAAATCAATAAATTGAAGTCATGCGATATGCATATCTTGTCTTGTGATAAAGTCAAAAATGGGAAGTTTGTTTTAGGGTATGACATCCATTATACATTCGTGGATGAAGATGGATTCTACAAATAAGAGGGCGAGAGCTGTCTGCAAGACCGCATGCATCTTATGGAGTTTACTCCATAAGTGCAAATGCGTTACTTTTGGAAAAAGTAACAAAACTCTTAGGGGGTTTGGTGGTATAATAATAGTGTGTGCATACAACGAAAGGTAGGTGGTGACACCATGAACAAAACAAGACCCAACAGAGTCTATTGCCGTGTCACAAATGAAGAATTAGAAGAAATAAAACAATGTGTAGCGACTTCTGGAATGACCAGACAAGACTGGTTGTTAAAAGCGATCAAAACATTTATCAAGGGTGGTGACACCTCACAAAAAAAGGTGACGCCACCATTAGGGAACACTCAACCTGATATAAAACTATGCCCTGAATGCGGTGCTGCCATGCAGATTAAAAATGGTCGCCGTGGAAAATTCTGGGGGTGTACGAACTTCCCTCGATGTCATCATACAGAAGATTGGAATGGTGATTAATTGTGCCTACTGTATCGATTGCCAAAGGACGTGGCTATTTAAATCACAATGACAGATCCATTGATCGTGTTTCCGAAAAGTCATGGGACCCAGAATTAAGTCGAAAAAACGTAATTTGTAGAAACATCCCTATTCAGGATGCATACAACCAAATCTTCGGAAAAGCTTTGAGTGAATATAATCAACGCCAGATAGATGTTAAACACCCAGAAAGACAGATAAAAAACTACTACGATCATATCAGTCGATCCAAACAAGAAAAAACATTCTACGAGTTTGTAGTGGCATTTGGTAACATGAATGATAAAGATACAGAAATTTATCCAGTTTTACAAAGATGTTTGGACGAATATATTACAAATTTTGATGAAAGAAATCCTAATTTTAAGGTATTTCAGAAAATTGTACATCTCGATGAGAAAGGAATAGACCATGCTCATTTAGATTTTATTCCTGTATCAACGCATAATAAACGTGGTTTAAGCGTTAAAAATAGCTTTCGTGGGGCATTAAAAGAGATGGGATACACTGGCAAAACGGCATTTTTAGACTGGAGACAGTCTGAAGAAAAGTACATGGCTGAAATTTTGGAACGTCATGGACTCGAATTTGAACGTGGATCAGGTCGTGACGAGCACTTGAATGTCCGTCAATATCAGGCAGAAGCACGTGAAATAAACCGATTGGCTCAACAAAAACTCAAAAACATGGAGTTACCTCCCATTCCAGAACCTGAAATCAAAACCAATCCAATCACAAAATCAGAATCTGTTAAGCTTTCTAAAGCCGAATTTGACAAAATCAAGCAAGTGATAGATTATCAACAAACACAAATCACATCTCTAGAGGCTCAGAAAAACGATTTAAGCGCCAAATTAAAAAATGTCGAACTTAAACTAGACACAGCTCGAAAAAAGCCGTATATGCGTGAAAATGAGACTCTGATGCAGAATCTAGAAAACGAAAGTAATTTCAGTGAAAAATTAACAAAAAAATACGAAAAACTGAGCGAAGGGTATGTTGAATTAATCAAACGCTACAAGAAATTAGAAAAAGAAAATAATAGCTTGCATCAAGAAAACAATGATCTAAAAAAAGAAAACTCATCTCAGTTTAGAAAAATAAAAGAACTTGAAACGAAAATATCAGATATCTCACTAGATTTTTATTACAAATTAACAAGAGCCTACGTAAGCATAAAAACTATCGTTCAAGCCGTAGGGATGTTGAAATACGATAAAGACGAAGGATATGGCATTGAAAATATTACTGATAAACAAGAACGATTGATAGATGGTGTTTCAGAATATGGATCAGCATTGGCTAAGGAAAATGAATATCCAGAACTAGCAAAGCAAATGGATAAAAAAGTAGGTATCGACGAATCTATAGAAAGTTTTGTAAAACTACCAGAACCTGAACGAACTAGAGAATCTAGAAGTTCAAGAGATTGGGATATGGAATTATAGGGTCAAAAAACATATTGACAATATAACGCCCATAGGGAGGTCTTTCAGATACCAGATTATGCTATAATTTTTATTGGAGGTTGGCTTTATGAATTCAGACCTTCAAAGAGAACGTTTCTGTAATGCCAATTATGGTAGTTTCAATGTACTCAGAATTTTTGACATTAGTAGTATTGCTACTAATTATTCGAGAACTAAAGAAGTAACCTAATTGGATTAAACATTACAGAATACGAAAAAAAGAGAGGATTCCCGTCCTCTCTTTCTCTATGCCAAAAATGGCATTCAATGTACTACTTGAATTATATCATGAACTTTTCAAAAGTAAACGTCCGAGACTTAGCAAAAGCTAAGTACGAGGACACGTACTTATTGACTACCTTTAAATTGTATCATGTATTTTAGAGCATTAATAGACTATGTTTTTAAATTTATACTTGTTAAAATTTCTACATAAAGATACATAAAGAATGAAAAAGGAGCTTTGATACCAATGGACAGTATAGTGATTTTTACGTAGTGATAATGATGGAGAGGAGATGTATATTATGAAGAAATTATTATCATGTTTATTAGTTTTCTGTATGTTATTTAGTTTAGGAATTTATAATACATACGTTACAACAACCCAGATAAAAGCCAATGACATAAACGTTGAAATTATTAATGAACCCTTAGAAGGAGAAGAATTTAATCATGTTTTTACTCAAAAAGAGCTAAAAGGTACTGGATATGAAGGGAAGAATGTTAAAATTGTTAATGGTGAAGTATATGTTGATGGCCGATCTGCTGGTATAGCAATATATCTTCTCGTACAAGCTAAATGGGTTTTAATTGGATTGATGGCAAATGGAACAATACAGGCATTAGTTGAGTATGGTCCTGAGGTTAAAGAAGCTTATGATTATGCAAAAGAAATTTGGGCTATATATCAAAATAGAGTAAAAACAGTATATGCAAATGTAGCTGCTAAAACAGCTACTGCAAGCTTAAAAGATGGTAATATTTGTGTTAGGCAAAGTCCAAATACTTATGTATGTGGTTATTCTTTACGTCCAGAAGAAGATAGTGATTAATAATGAAATTTTTTTATAAATGGATCAATAAATGGGAAAATAATTATATAGAAAAAAAGCTAAAAGAATTGGATGAACATCCTGAAAGAAACAAAACAAGTAGTGGAATTTTAGAAGAAACTCTCATATTTTTATTCTTTGCCATCTTTTTTGGATGCATAATTTATTTCATGCCTACAAGACCATGACTGGACAACAGAGCATAAAAGAGTGGACTGACTACCCACTCTCTTTTTTTTGTAAAAAAAGAAAACTGAGTGACTAGGTCAGTTTTCCTTAACGTGGCACAATTTTGTGATTTTTGCCTACACGAATTATATCATGAACTTTTGAAAAGCAAACGTCCTCGTACTTATTAAGGACAACAAAATTTTTAATTTTACTGGTTTTGAAATTTTCGAAGAAAATAAAAAACCTTATTACAAGAAAAGACTTTTTTTGCAAAAAAGTCACACGTCTAAATGACGTGCCCGGTTCGTTTCCAGTCGTCCAGTAACATTTCAATATCTACTCCTTCTTTCTGAATCATTCGGTATCCCCAATCCATTCAGTCTTTATCGATGGAGTTTTTATTGTATGCTTTTTTTATAAATACTTCAGAATTTCATCCATGATCTATGTACCTATCATCCAGTAAGATATCATAAACTTCTGGTTCTGATTATTTATCTCATTTAATCCACAAATCCCATGCCTCTTCGATTGATGACATAGGCTGCACAATAATGTACACTCAATCCTTTGATCTTTGTATACTTTTCTTTTCCAATCTTACTCGTATTCTTTGGATCTACTTTGATTACATCCACTTCATTCATCAAACATTTTCTTTCTAGTTTTTCTAGTATCTTCTTATACGCAAAGCTCGATAATGTTTTATTTTCTTTCTTTGGTCGATAGAGCATCCTTGTTTTCAACTGCTTGAAATTCAAGTCTTCAACGACCAGACTCTTCTTCTTGGTTTTACATTGTTCCATGATTTCAATGGCCAACTGATACAGTTCTTCATTGCGTTTGTTCTTTGTATTCTCTTTATGGATTGGATACTTCCTGATCAATACGATATTTCCATCCTTATTGGTTTCACATAGTGCTATATGGTCCACATTGATATCGATTCCTACGGCTCCATACAATGTATCTGTCTTTGGAAGATTCATATGTTTTTCAAATATAGCTTTCACTATAAAGTATTCACCATAATCCATCAGCTCATAGGCTACGGCCTTATCCGGTGAGTTGTGCTTTTCATTGACTCTTTCATACAATTCATCCTTGTACTTATGAAACTGTACTTTGAATACAATGTCTTTCTGAGTACTTCGATAGGTCAACATATCCTTATCAACATTTAATTTGAAAAGGTTATTTGAATATTTGCCCTGTCTTCTTCCCGGAATCAGCATTCTTCTGGATCTTTTAAAACGATAGGTTTCTAAATCACCATTTTTCAAGTTCTTTTTACCTCCAAAACATACAGAAGGCATCTTTCTTTTTAGTTTGAACTCATTTCGATTTCTTCTGAATTTAAGATTACGAATGATGCTCTTCAATCTTTTGATGTTTGGATCCAATACCTTCACCTCATAAAGATAATCCTCTTCTGTATATTTCTTTTTCTTGGATCTGTTGATCAGTTTCTCTTTTTCCTTTAAAGCCTTCTTCAATTGCTTCTCCTTATTTTTGATTTTCTTGTTTATCTTTTTAAGACGAGTCTTGATCATATCTTCATTTTCTTTTTCAAGGCATTTAAGACTTTTCACCAAAGCCTTGGCCTCATAAATGGCAGATAAAGGAAAATAATCACTTGTACCATAGAAGGACTTGATCATTCTTTGATCTGTTTCTGAATAAGTAACATCCTTATAGGCACGATCAAAACAGATCTTGAATGCCTTATGAAGCATACAATTATACAGTTCAAGATCCTTTTTAATGATGGATTCTGCTTCTGGTTCCAAATCTCTATAATAGATTCTTTGTGACATTGAAAACACCTTCATAAGGCAAGTCCTCCTGTTCTATCTGACTCTATTATACTATATTTAATACAGTCTTAATAGATAGATTTGAGACTTTCTAATTTATTTTTATTTCATCATTATATCACCAATATGAATATGTGATATTTTATTAAATGCTCACATATTCACATTAAATTCACATTGACCTTATTCAAATCCTTTTCATTTACTAATTCTTATTTACATCTCTATTTAATCCTATACTTCAATTATGGACACAACTTATCATCCAAACATTCCAGTTGAAACTTTATCACTGTTAAATTGTGATATTTTGTTGTTTTATCACATGCGATATTTTCCTGTTCCGAAACCAAAATCTTAATATATAAAAAATAACTGTTAAGAAGTAACTTATATATAGTGGTGTACAAATTTACAGTGTCAAGGTGTACAAAAGTACGGCGTGAGTGGTGTACAAAAGTACGGTGAAAAAACACAAAAATAGGGTTCAATTTTTAGGATTGAACCTGTTTTATTATATTTATATATGTTTAATATATGTTTAGACCCCCGTGAAACATGCATAAACAAAGGCGTGAAACGTTCTTATAAAGGTCATTTTGTCGCATCATTAAGGTCATTTTGTCGCACACATAAAGGTCATTTTGTCGCATAAAAAGTTCAAAAAAAAATATTGACCTTAATAATTAATTAGCGGTATAATAAGGTCATAAAATAAAGGAGACACGGAAATGGCAAATGAGGTTGTTAAATATCATAATGATTTAAATACTGTGAATATGAGAGGTTGGACTAAAGAAGAAATGAATTTCATGTTTGCGGTCCTTTCAAAAGCAAAAGAAAAAGGAACTGATTTAATTGAATTTGATAAAACCCAATTAACCGAATTGGCTCAATATTCCATTCGTAACAATATGCGTTTGCATGATGTGTTAAAAAATCTTGTGGATCACGTTACGGAAATGAAGTATATCGAAGAAACAACACATAGTTACGAGGTTATGAATCTGTTTCAAAGATTTAAGGTGCAGTGGAATGAGGATTATTCAGAAATGCACGCTACGATTCGAGTATCGAGTGATTTTGAATATATCTTGAATCAATTAAATGCAAACTTCACGAAATTTGAACTCGATGAGTTTATTAAATTGCGATCAACGTATGCAAAACAGATGTATCGTCTATTAAAACAATGGAGAACGAAAGGGTATCGTGAGTATTCTGTTAAGGATTTGCGTTATTTGTTGGCTATTCCAGATTGCTATAAATCAAGTGATATAGACAAACGTGTTTTAAAACCAATTCAAAAAGAATTAAGTTCTGTTTTCCAAGAATTGAAAGTAAAACCGATAAAAAAACGTACAAAGGGAAGTCCTATCATTGCATATGCGTTTAAATGGACACCAGAAAAGACAAATACATGGATTGAAGGGCAACCACAACCAAATCCCAATAAACCTAAGAAACCAAAACAGATTAAATCTGTGGAACTGGATGAGAAGTTCTATCCACAGGACGAAGAAAAGAGTGACGAAGAAATACATCAGGAAATGCTAGAACTACAAAGAAAATTGAAAGAGGGAAGTTTATGACAGGAGATAAAGCAGTAGAATTGATTAACGAGTGGTTAAATCTCGCAAAGGAAGTTGGAGATATGAACCTAAATCGTATGGAATATGACGAAGAAAGATACAACTACGCAATGGATCGAATGGATGTCATTCGAAAAGAAATTAATGATTATCACGAACACATGAATGAATGTTAAAAAAAAGGAGTCAAAATAGGCTCCTTTTTTTTATTTATTGTTGATGCCAGCATCCGCTAATACCATGAAAAGATATAATGCTTGAATCATCAAAAAGCCAAAAAACCAATTAAAATCACAACTGTGGAAATAGTCTGCAAAGAATACCGCTCCAGAAAGCAATATAAGCGTTATAGCAACGCTTAGCCAGTTGTAGGCATACTGGGTATAGAGTTTATGCACAAACCATCCAATTGTGCCTATAATGGCCATTGAAACGCCTATAACGACTATCACCATAAATGCGAATTCAATCCATTTACCAGTATCAGAATCTACAGGTTTTTGTTTTAAAAGAAAATCATAAACAAACATGATCCATGATTTGAATGTTGCTAGAGCATCTTTAAAATCACTGAAAAAGTATTTTGATTTGAATGCTTGGAAAATCGTAATCAAAAAGCTATAGAGCGTTGTTCCAACGAAGAATGTATACAGGGAGTTGTGCTTGAATTGGTATTTTTTATCCATTTGATTGCGAATGTATTCAACTTCATTAGATACATTTTCGTTGATTTTAGCTTCTTTCTCATCCAGTTCTTTTTTTCGAGTGGCCAATCTTTCTTTTTGTTCATTCAATTCTCTGTATTTGGCTTCATATTGTGCCTTAAAGTTCCGGACCCTCGTCTCTGCTTCTTGTTTGGCGTACATTTTCTCTCGCTTTAGACTCTCGTTCTTCTCTTTCAATCTCTCGTTTTCTTGCTCGATCTTGTCGCTTTCGCTCATCGTCGCGATTTTTTCGTTCAGTTTCACTTCTCTGTCGGTCGAATTCTGCAATTCCTCTTTCAGAATCGAGATTTGCGATAAAAGACTGGATGTCTGTTCCTTCAACTCCTCGTTTTCTGCTTGAATTTCCTCGCTCAGAGTTAACATTTTCTCTATTTTCTCTAGATCTATGTTGTCGTTTGAATAAATTTGCGAATCGTTCATTGATTTCTTCCCCTTTCTGTTTAGTCAAATCTGTGATTTGCTTAGTCAATAACTGTATTTCATAAAGACATTTTCGAATGAGCCAGTTATGGCCACGAATTTCACGGTTAATCTCACAACGCTCTGAAATGCCCCCATTTGCTTCTATTTTGCGTGCTATGTAGCCTTCATGGATGGTTGGTAGTTCTTCTATGCCTTGTGCTGCATAGCTCCTGTGGTCCACTCTAGCAATGCTCTGAGCCTTTTCTAGAGCCATGTTACAATGTTCTGCCCATCTAGACCGCCATTCTTCGACCTTTTCTCGTTTGTTCCAGTCTGTATAGTCATCTTTATAGCACTTCCATTGCTTTCGATTCTGTTTGTCTACTTTCTGCAAGCCAGTGTTTTTATCAATAAGCGGTATTTTCTCTCCGTAGACATCTCGGCAATAAACCTTTTTTGTTTTCGGTGCCCATTGTCCTTTTTCATTTATTGCTCTTACAGTGGCCATGATGTGCGCATGGTGGTTTCCTTCTTTCCAGTGGATATTGACGTCTACACACATACCTTCATCAACTAGACTTTGTGCAAACCCCTTTACAAGCTCTTTGCTCTGTTCCAGGGTGAGTTCATTCGGCAGTGCAACTTCCCATTCACGTGCAAGTCTCGCTTTGCTTTGCTTTTCTATCTGCTCCACCGCATTCCATAAAGTCCCTCGATCTTGGTATTCTTTCGGTGCATTCTTACAAAGGAAGATTTCAGAATAAGCTATTTCTTTTTTTCGAGTATAATCATGTATCAAGCCTGTTTCTAGATCTTCTAATTTTTCGCCTGCACGATATGAGGCAGAGGCAACCGCAGACTTGCCACTTCCTCGGCTTATGTTTTTAATTGAACAATGATATATAGCCATTTTATGATTTCTCCTTTCTGAATTTTTTCGGTAGGGGAGTTGAGAGGGTGTTCCCTCTCATCATCGAAGAGCGCACGTATCTGCTTGCAGATAACACTACCTATGGTGGTGTGTAAGTGCGCCCTTATTAAAATAAGGGATGTTCTAAATATATTTTAGCGTGTTCTAAAAATAAAAACAATAATGTCATGTTTTTTCAATATGGTAT
>ERZ1031719.793-NODE-793-length-10973-cov-5.164133_pt1 | contig 10973 bp, 9 predicted proteins | sample MGYA00516702_ERZ1031719 | MGnify/ENA primary metagenome ERZ1031719 (study PRJEB33719, sample SAMN04261227) | wastewater metagenome | biome: rural village; feature: human; material: feces | host: Homo sapiens | place: El Salvador | collected 2013-01-07 ...
TTTTTACTTTTGCCCTTACAGGGCGCGACTGCTTCAACACGCGATACCCAGGGTGCCGCTTCGCTTGCCCTGGGCTAAGTAAATACTTGGGCCTTCAGCCCGCCCTTGTTAAATCCAAAACTTGAGTAACTTTTATCTTCATAAGCTGCGCCTCGGCCGCCTATTACCCCATTACCCCATTGCCATATTACCCCATTGCCATATTAGCACATTAACATATTAGCATCTTCACATTGCACGCACTATTTGTAATAATCGTATTGTTCTTTGTCATCACAGCATTGATAAAGGACAGAATGCGTCCGGGATTGATACTCTTCTCGGGCGCTGTAGTGTTCATGTGTGCCGGCATATTGTCGCCCAAAGAACTACTCGAAGGCTTTGCCAACAAAGGCATGATAACCGTTGCCATGCTCTTCCTTGTGAGTGAAGGCGTGCGCCGGTCAGGTTTGCTCGAAGCACTCCTGCGCCGTTTGCTGCCACACCAGCAAGGCGCAGGCGAGCGGCAAGTGCAAGCACGCATGCTGCCGGTGATAGCCTTTATATCAGCCTTTCTCAACAACACCCCCGTGGTAGTGATATTCGCCCCCATGATAAAACGTTGGGCCGAAAAGTATGGGGTGGCCGCCACCAAGCTGCTCATACCCCTGTCGTATGCCACCATATTAGGCGGCGTGTGTACACTCATAGGTACCAGCACCAATCTTGTGGTGCATGGCATGGTGATAGATGCCGGCTACGGCGGGTTCAGCATGTTTGAACTTGGCAAGGTGGGCATCATCATAGCCGCTGCAGGACTGCTCTACATTTGGGCCTTCTCGTCGAAGTTGCTCCCCGAAGCCCGCAACGACCGCAACGAAGAGACGCAGCCCAGCGAGTTGGGCCGCGGTCTGCACCGCATAGAGGTGGTGCTCGGTGCCCGCTTTCCCGCCATCAACCGCCGTATCATCGACTTTGACTTCAAACGCAAGTATGGTGCCGACATATTAGAGCTCAAGCGCGGCGGTGTGACCATGATTATGCACGACATGCGCCGCGAACGCTTTCACGAAGGCGACACCCTTGTGCTACTGGCCGACAACGACTTTATGCAGAACTGGGGCGACTCGTCATTCTTCCTCATGGTGTCGAATGGTAAAGAGGCCGACTACAAAATGCCCCGTTGGAAGTGTTGGCTGTCGGTACTCCTCCTCTTCCTGATGATAGTGGGTGCCACGGTGGGCGAGTTGCCCGCAGTGCGCCAGGCCGCTCCGCGCATGCACCTTGACATGTTCTTCTTTGTCAGCGTTGTCACAGTCATCATGGCCTGGCTCAACATATTTCCGGCCCGCAAGTATACCAAATTCATATCGTGGGACATACTCATCACCATAGCCTCGGCCTTTGCTATAAGCCGCGCCATGCAAAACTCCGGCATGGCCGACCTCGTGGCACAGTTTGCCGTAGGATTGAGCCACAGTTGCAGCCCCGTGGTGTTGCTCGCCGTGGTGTTTGTCATCACCAATGTGTTTACCGAACTCATGACCAACAATGCTGCCGCCGCGCTCGCCTTTCCGCTGTCGTTGAGCATTGCGCAGCACATGGACGTAAGTCCCATTCCCTTTTTCGTAACCATCTGCATGGCCGCATCGGCCAGTTTCAGCACCCCCATTGGCTATCAGACTAACTTGATAGTGCAGGGTGTGGGCAACTACCGTTTTGCCGATTTTGTGCGTATCGGACTGCCGCTTAACATCATATCGCTCATCATTACCGTGCTCGTGGTGCCGCTGCTCTGGCCGTTCTGACAGGCCGTTTGCGCGCAAATGTTGCATTCGTGCGTACAAATGTTGCATGAGTACGCATTTACGCATCAATGCAACATATGTGTAAAGGGCATGGCGGGGTGTCGTTGTATCTTTGCATCGTGAAAATGAGACAAGTAGCCGGTGCGCTTGTGCTACACAACAAAGCACGCGTGGCCAGACACACACTCTCCATTGACCAACACAAAAACGCAAAGGAACTACGACACACACACGAATAGACTTCATACCACGGTATGGCCCCTGCGTGTAACACACAAAAGCAGTAGCGTGCGACTTGTTTACGTTTTCATTAAAACTCGAAAGTAATGCGGATTGATCCTTACAAAGGTTGCTATCTCAAGTCTGCGAAGATGACAAGATAAAGGCTGGGTCAATTCATTTCTCATAGATAGGTTAGGTTAAATACTCGGGTAAAAAGGTTGTTAAGGAAAGAAGATAAGGGTGCGTAGAGTCATTTCCCGAGTAGTGACTGCGCTGCCCGACATATAACGGCTCCGACGACGTGATGTTGTCGGAGCCGTTTCTGTATCATATAAGTGCTGGGTCGCCATCGTGCTGGAACTGGTTGCCGGCAATAATTTTACGACAATCCCAACAAGGATTTCAAATCATCAATGCGGCAGTTCATACTTTGCGCTATTACTTCCAAGGATACACCATTGTGGTACATTGTTTGTGCCATTGAACGTATCTGCGCATTGGCATCTGATAGCTGTGCATTGGCATCAGATAGCTGCGAATTTACATTTGATAGCTGCGAATTTACATCAGAAAGCTGTGCGTCCAAATCCGACAGTTTTGCCTTTGCTTCCATTAGCAGTGTGTCACGATCCTCGATAGCTGAGAAATATTCGTCCTCATCGTTCATTTCCTGTCGCAAATCGGCATTCATGGTGGCAAGGCCCAAACGGTGGAGCAAGTGCATCATGTCGGGGTCGTCTTCGTACAAATTGCCGTCAAGACTGATAACGTGCTGGTTTTTGTCCGCTACCAGTGTTTGGTCGAACACGCTCAACACCTTGTCGAGGCGGTTGTTGATTTTGCCATGCAACAAAGGTATCTGCACAATAATGCTGTCGTGTGTGAGACTGTTGATAAAGGGGTCCGTGTCGCAGTTTGCCACCTCACGGCCATCATAGTCAAAAGCCTTGTGATTAACGTACACTACAGGCTCTTCGATGTCGCCCACACGGTGGCCAAGCAGATACACGGCTACCATGGGCATGGCGTAGCATCGCTGCTCTTCTTCCTTCAGCATGTTTTCCTCGGCATTGTATTGGGCTGCCAGGTAACGGCGGAAGCGCAGGGTTTCGGTGTTGAGCCACGTCTTTTGCAACTCTATCAATATCAAGCGCTCAGAGCCGTCGCTTTCGCGCACCTTTGCGGCGAAATCAATTCTGAACATCGACAAATTGTCACGTGTGACATTGGGGTGCTCATGGCGCCGCATCTCAACAGTAAGTACCTCCTTTTTGAGCAAGGCCGAGAGTACGGTGCGGGCTATGCGTTCATCTTCCATCATGAATTTGAACACAGAATCGTATATGGGGTTGGCTACTGTTATTTTCATAATTACTTTACGCTTTGGCGAAATTGGTAAATGAGTGGACAAGCTAACGGGTTAACAGGTTGACGGGTAATAGATCTGTAAACTTGTTACCCCGTTAACTTATTATGGTAGGACACGGTCAGGCCCTTATTCACGCCCGTGTGTTCAGCGAATGGCGCTGAGCATGTTGGCCAGTCCGTCGGCCGCCTGCTGCAGGGGTTTGGCTACCATGCCCTTCATGAAGAAGTTGACCTCGGCGCCCACGGTGACGCGCAATTTGCAGGCCATATCGCCATGCGGCAACAGTTGTATCCACACATAGAGCTGCACGGGCGAGCCTTCTGAGGCGAACTTGATGCACTTGGGCTCCTCGCGCTCTACCACGCGCAGGGTGATATTGCCCATGGGCGAACTGATGTGCAGGGCATCGGTTTCGAATGTAAGGCCCTCGGCATACTTTTGCAAATCGCCTAATTTGTCGGCCGGCACTTGCTGGCTGATGCGTTGCTGCACTTCGGGATTGCTCAAGGCCTCCTTGATGGCGGCCAAATTGTTGAGATCGGCAAAGCGGCTGAACACCACTGCCTGATTTTGCGGTACGAGCTTTACTTCGCTCTCAAATTTTGCTAATGACATATTAGGGGGTTAATGGGTTAGAGGGTTAATGGGTTAATGGGTTAGGGGGCAACTTAGTCAAGTTCTCACTTTCCTTTTCCTTTTTGTCTTTAATACAATAAATAGTAAAAGACATGCTTACTTGTCAACCCGTCAATCATTCAACAGATATTTACTTGCCCAAGCGTGTGAGCATTTCGGCGGCAGCCCGTTGTGGTGCGCCAGGCTGTCCGAGACGTTTTGCCACATCGGCATATCCCTGCAGCTGGGCTTGGCGCACAGAGGATTTATCGTCCAACAACTGGGTGAGATGTGCACGGAGAGCCGTTACATTCATGCCATCTGCCACCAACTCGGGCACTACTTCGCGTCCGGCTATAAGGTTGACCAACGAGATGTAGGGCACTTTGAGGAAATAGGGGCGCACACGCGATATGAACCAGCCGCAACGCATGTAGTAACACACCACCTGCGGCACACGGAACAGTGCTGTTTCGAGTGTGGCGGTGCCGCTCGTAACGAGGGCGACCTGTGCATGCGAGAGCAGCTCGTAGGTGCGGCCGCTGACCAGTTGCACACTGTCGGGAGCAATGCCTGCGGCGTGCATGATGCCATGATAAAATGCAGGTTCGACGCCCGGAGCCATGGCTACCACAATATGATGGCTCGAGGCCCAGGGGCGCACAGCGCACAGCATGCGGCTGAGGTTGTCGGTTATCTCCTGCCGGCGCGAGCCAGGCAGCAGGGCAATGGTACGGCCGTCGGGTACGGGGGTGCCATGCGTGTGGCAGTAGGCTGACACCTCGTCCACAGTGGGATTGCCCACATATGATATGGGATAATGGTGCTTGCGCTCAAAAAAGTCGACCTCGAAGGGGAGTATCGAGAACAAGCGGTCGACATCGCGGCGTATGGCATTGATGCGGTGTTCCTTCCAAGCCCATATTTTGGGTGATATGTAGTAGAACACAGGACAAATGGCGCGCTGTTTGACATAGCGTGCCATTTTGAGGTTAAACCCCGGGTAGTCCACCAAAATCAGCGCATCGGGCTGCCATGCTTCAATTTCGCGCTTGCAACGGGCCATGCCGCGCAGAATGGTGCGCAGGTGCAAGGCCACTTGCACAAATCCCATGTAGGCCAGTTGGCGATAGTGGCACAAGAGGGTGCCGCCCTCGGCCTGCATCTGTTCGCCGCCATAATAGCGGAACTCGGCGCCGGGGCATTGCTGCTTGATGGCACGCATGAGGTGGGCCGCGTGCAGGTCGCCACTGGCCTCGCCGGCTATGATGAAGAATTTCATTGACTGTTTGCTCATTGCATTATATTACGCGTTGGCGGAGTTAGTTGACGGGGTGATGGGTAAGATGGTTGATGGGGGGATAACTGGTTGACGAGTGAGTTTGTCAGTTTCTTACGATTCTTTGCTTTCTGTCCTTAATACTGTAAATTATGCAGAACATACTTATCTGTAAACTCGTCGGCCCGTCATCACAGCACCTCTCTCAGCACGTCAACCAGTTCGCGGGCGGTGACGTCGAGTTGCGTGGGTGTGACGGCCACATAATTGTGAGCCAGTGCCCAGCGGTCGGTGTCGGTGGCTTCGGGCTCGAGTTCCTTGCAGTCGCCAACCAGCCAATAGTAGTCGCCGCCATAGGGGTGGGTGCTGTGTTCCACCTCGTTTTGCCAGCGTGAGTGGGCCATGCGGCACACTTTGATGCCCTTGAACTTGTCGGCTTTCGGGAAATTGATGTTTAAGCACGTAAGTTCGGGCAGCCCTACGGCAATGGCCTTGAACATGAAGTCGACCAAATAAGGGCGCAAGGGTTCGAAATTGGCGTCCATGCTGTGGTCGCACAACGAGAAAGCCACAGCGGGATAGCCCTGCAGCGCGCCCTCGGTGGCCACGCCCATTGTGCCCGAATAGTGGGCATTGACCGACGAATTGTCGCCATGGTTAATGCCACCTATCACGAGGTCGAATTTGCGGTCGTTGAACAGGTTGAGCGCCATCTTCACACAGTCTGTCGGGGTGCCCGAGCAAGCGCATACGGTGAGCCCCTCCTCCTGCCGCAATACCTTGTAGGTGAGCGGCCGCGACGAGGTGATGGAACAGCTGAAGCCCGAACGGGCCGAATCGGGGGCCATGACGAGCATGTCGGCATAGGGACGCAGGGCTTCGATAAGGAAATTGATGCCTGGCGCGTCGACGCCGTCGTCATTGGATATGAGCAGATATGGACGCATTGTAAACAAAGGTTTCAGAATGATTTGTATGCCACACAGCGGCAACGGCCGTTGCCATCGTGCTGCTTATCTCTTGCAAAGATAATGCAAGGTGAGTGCAGAACATCAAGTTTACTTGAATGTTATGCCGAGCCGCAGCTTATCTTATGCAAAAGTACGAAAAATAGCTAATGGTTGGAGGAGTTCGCTGTTTTTTTCTTACCTTTGCAACCTATTATAGCACTGCTATTCTTAACCTCAAAACCATAAACAACCGACATGAGTAAGATCATTGCTTTGGCCAACCAAAAAGGTGGCGTGGGCAAAACCACTACTTCGATGAACCTGGCAGCCTCGCTCGCCACACTCGAAAAACGTGTGCTGCTGATTGACGCCGACTCACAGGCTAATGCTTCGTCGGGCCTGGGCGTTGACCTGAGCAAGGTGGACTGCTCCATCTATGAGTGCCTCATCAACGGCAACGATGTGCATGAGGCCATTTACACCACCGACATTGACAGGCTCGACATTGTGCCCTCAAACATCAACATTGTGGGGGCCGAGGTTGAGATGTTGAACTTTGACAAACGCGAGTTTGTGATGAAAAACCTGCTGCGGCCGCTCGACAAGGAGTATGACTACATACTTATCGACTGCTCGCCTTCGCTCGGTCTCATCACTGTTAACGCACTGACTGCGGCCAACTCGGTTATCATTCCTGTGCAATGCGAATACTTTGCACTTGAGGGCATTTCAAAACTGCTCAACACCATCAAGATAGTAAAGAAGAAGCTTAACCCCGAGCTTGAGATTGAGGGCTTTTTGCTCACCATGTACGACAGCCGCCTGCGCCTTGCCAACCAAATATACGACGAGGTGAAACGACACTTTCAAGAGTTGGTGTTCAAAACGGTTATTCAGCGCAACGTCAAATTGTCGGAAGCCCCAAGCCACGGACTGCCGGCCATATTGTACGACGCCGACTCCACCGGGGCAAAGAACCACTTGGCACTGGCCAAGGAGGTTATTAAGAAGAACGAAAAATAAGTATGGCAACACATAAGAAATATCCAGCATTAGGACGCGGGCTCGACGCACTCATCTCGACCGAGGAGGAGGTTCACACCAGCGGGTCGTCAAGCATCAACGAAGTGCCGGTGTTCAAAATCAAGGCTAACCCCAACCAGCCGCGCCGCGAGTTCCAGCCCGAAGCACTGCAAGAGCTGGCCGAGAGCATACGCCAAATAGGCATCATACAGCCTATTACGCTGCGGCAGATGGAGGACGGCACTTACCAAATCATTGCCGGCGAACGACGCTGGCGTGCAGCACAACTGGCAGGGCTGACCAACATTCCGGCCTATATACGCACCGCCAACGACGAGAACGTGATGCAGATGGCGCTGGTGGAGAACATTCAGCGCGAGGACTTGAATGCCATCGAAATAGCTCTGGCCTACCAAAACCTCATTGAGCAGTATAGCCTGACTCAAGACAAACTGTCGGAAAAGGTGGGCAAGAACCGCGCTACCATAGCCAACTATCTGCGACTGCTCAAACTGCCCGCACAGGTGCAGGTGGCGCTGCAGAACAAGGAGGTGGACCAAGGACACGCACGTGCACTGCTGGGGCTGAACAAACCATCGCTGCAGGTGAAGCTCTTTAACGAAATACGCGAAAAGGGCTATTCGGTGCGACAGGTGGAAGAGATGGTCAAAGCGCTTAACAACGGCGAAACGCTGAAAAGCGGACGCCACACACTCAAAAGCAAAACGGCCACCAAACGACTGCCCGAGGAGTACACCGAACTGCGCAACCGGCTGTCGGAACGCTTCAGCACGAAGGTGCAAATGACGTGCTCGCAACAGGGCAAAGGCAAAATCAGCATTCCTTTTGCATCAGAGGAGGAACTTGAGCGCATCATCACGCTGCTCGACAAAATCTGATCGAGATACACCATATATTAAGTAGGTGTCCGGGCTATGTGACCGAGAACAAAGGGGCCAGATACGTCCCGATAACGCACTTCCGATGCGGAAATGACACCTGCTGATGTATAAAATAATATAGAACACCTACTTATAGTCAATGAGTTCGCATACACTACGGAGCGTGGTGCTGATGGTGATGCTCGCATGCTCACAAGCACTGGCGCTTTATGCAAAAAATACGGCCAAAGTCGGAGCCTCAAACGGGGTTCCGGCTTTAGCCGTTTTTGCTGCCGCACGCACCGGTTGCCCTGCCATGCGCCCCGACACAGTGAAAACGCCCGACGAACTGGCCCGCGAACACAGCATCGATGCCGATGCCGACTTTGACCGCATGGCGGCCGAACTGGCGTCGGATCCCGACTCAATGGTCATGCCCGTGGACACGGCCAGACTGCAACACACTGCCGACTCGCTGAAGGCACACCCCGCCACGCTGCCCGCCAACGGCAAGGGGGGCAAGCCCAAGGTGTTTGTGCAATCCCACCAAGGCGCTGTGGCTGTCGCTGGTGTGTCCCGGCGCCGGACAGATTTACAACCGCAAATACTGGAAACTGCCTTTCATATACGGCGGCTTTTTGGGTTGCGCCTATGCCCTGATGTGGAACCAGATGATGTACCGCGACTACTCGCAGGCTTATCTCGACATCATGGACGACAACCCTAACACCAACTCGTACCTTGACATGTTGCCACCACGCTATGACATTACAGGGCGCGAGGACCAATTTAAGAACATATTCAAACGCAAAAAGAACTTTTACCGCCGCTACCGCGACTTGAGCGCCTTCTGCTTTGTGGGCGTGTACCTGCTCTCGGTAGTCGACGCATACGTTGACGCACAACTCTCGGTGTTCGACATCTCGCCCGACTTGAGCATGCGTGTCGAACCGGCTGTCATAGGGCAGCCTGCCTTGCTCGGCTCATCGTCGGGACGCTCGGCCTACGGCGTGGGCTGCAGCTTGACGTTTTAAGCTTCACGCTTTAACGTTTGGCATTTTAAGGCACACCATGCGCCAACAATACAAAAGATACACACTTTTTTTGATGAAACGCTTAAAGACATTGATTGTAGCACTGGCGGCCGGCTTTATGTCTGCCACAGCGCAAAACGAAATTACCGTACACAACGACCAAAACGGACGCGACGAGGTGATAGACCTGCCCGAGGGCATGTCGGCCGACTGCGACTCGCTGCTGGGAGAGTGGATGGCCAAAAAGTATCTCTACCCCGACACCACGTGTGTCAACCCCGACTACAACCCGACCTTCACCGCCGAGGAGTATCAGGAGCGTCTGCGCCGCCTGCCGGTGGTGATGGAGATGCCTTACAACCAGGTGGTGCAAAAGTTTATCGACCAATACAGCGGACGCCTGCGCCGCACCGTGTCGTACGCTTTGGGCGCTGGAAACTTTTACATACCCATATTTGAGGAGGCGCTCGACTACTATGGTTTGCCGCTCGAACTGAAGTATCTGCCCGTCATTGAGTCGGCACTCGAGCCCCGCGCCAAGAGTTCTGCCGGTGCAGTAGGCTTGTGGCAGTTCATGCTGGCTACGGGCAAGCGCTACGACCTCAAGGTGAACAGCCTTGTCGACGAGCGACAGGACCCCTACAAAAGTTCGTGGGCCGCAGCGCGCTACCTGCGCGACTTGTACAAGATATACAAGGACTGGAGCCTGGTAATTGCCGCCTACAACTGTGGCCCGACCACGGTGAACAAAGCTATTCACCGCGCCGACGGGGTGCGCGACTACTGGACTATCTACCCCTATCTGCCCAGCGAAACACGTGGTTATGTGCCGGCATTTATTGCGGCCAACTACATCATGAACTATTATTGCGAGCATAACATTTGCCCGATGAAGACGAAAATTCCCGTCACTACCGATACCATCATGGTGAGCCGTGACTTACACATGAAGCAAGTGGCCGACCTTTGCAACATCGACATCGAGGCCATACGCGCACTCAACCCGCAGTATCGCACCGACCTCATACCAGGCTCGGCGGGACTCATGTCGCTCTGTCTGCCCACCGAAACGCTTAACACGCTTATCGACCTGAAGGACTCGGTGTACAACTACAACGCTGACGAACTGATGACACGCCGTGCCACCGTGGAGGTGGACGAAAAACTCGACAACCGCAGTGTGGCCTCGCGCCGCCGCTCTCGCTCGGCCTCAACCGACAGCAAGGCGTCGCAAGGTGCGTCGTCGTCAAGGTCAGAGAGCAGGTCGTCAAGCAAGTCGTCGTCGAGGGGCAGCAGGTCGTCGTCAAAGTCGTCAAGCAAGTCGTCAAATAAGAGCCGCAAAAAGTCTCAAGAAAGGGAGAAGAGCACCACGGTGAAGAAGGGCGACACGCTCTACGAGATTGCAGCAAAGAACGGTACAACCGTTGAAAAGCTGAAGAAACTGAACAAAATAAAAGGCAATACCATCAACCCGGGCAAAAAGCTGAGGGTGAAATAAACGCAAGCGTCAAACGCAAGCGCTAAACGCAAGCACCAAACGCAAGCACCAAACGCAAGCACTAATGGGGGCGACGCGTCTCGCGTCGGGAAAGTGCAATGTTCATACACAGAATAAAGGCTCGCAGACAGCACTAATTGCATGCTTGTCTGTGAGCCTTTGCTTTAATTACGCGAGACGAGGCAGCAGAAAACCGACGCGAGACGCGTCGCCCCCATTAGTGCTTGCGTTTAGTGCTTGAGTCCGTTCGCATATTTACGCTTTGCCGGATAGCCATATTCTAACAGAGAGTAAACTTCATTACATAGAATTTAC
>ERZ1031719.794-NODE-794-length-10972-cov-4.896217_pt1 | contig 10972 bp, 10 predicted proteins | sample MGYA00516702_ERZ1031719 | MGnify/ENA primary metagenome ERZ1031719 (study PRJEB33719, sample SAMN04261227) | wastewater metagenome | biome: rural village; feature: human; material: feces | host: Homo sapiens | place: El Salvador | collected 2013-01-07 ...
ATTGACTACATTCTGGACCATGAAAACGAGATGAAGGAAGAAAGTGTAGTATGGGACTTTATCGGTGGAGAGCCTTTCCTAGAAATCGATTTGATAGACAAAATCTGCGATTACCTGAAAACAGAGATGTACCGACGCGGTCATCATTGGTTCGACTCCTACAGATTCTCCTTTTCTACCAACGGCATCAATTACCACACGGAGAAGGTGCAGCAGTTTATCAAGAAGAATCGAGAACACCTGAGCATCGGCATCACCATAGACGGAACGAGGCGTAAGCACGACCTCAACCGCATATGGAAAACGCCAGAGATGGAACAGGGCTTTCTGCCGAAGAAAGAAGAAGAGCGCGGTTCATACGACGATGTGGTGAAAAATATCCCCCTGTGGTTGAAACAGTTTCCTGGAGCAGGCACGAAGGTAACGATAAGCAGTGCAGACATACCCTATATAAAGGAGAGTGTGCTGCACCTTTACTCGCTCGGCATTCATGAGGTAAACATCAACTGCGTGTTTGAAAACGTATGGAAAGATGGCGACGATACCCTGTTAGAAGACCAACTCATGCAACTAGCCGATGCCATCATCGATAGAGAATACTACAAAGACTATACTTGCTCGTTCTTCACCGAAAACATAGGAAAGCCCATGGATTGCGTGACGCAAAACCAAAACTGGTGTGGAGCAGGCATGATGCTTGCCGTAGATGCTGAGGGCAATTTTTATCCTTGCACGCGTTTTGCGCAGTATTCATTGCGAAGCAAAAAGGCATGGATTATTGGCAATGTACGTGAGGGTATCGACAAAAACAAATTGCGTCCGTTCCTCTGCCTAGATCGTTGCACACAATCCACGCAAGAATGCATCGACTGCGAAGTAGCCGAAGGGTGTGCTTGGTGCCAAGGTGAGAACTATGATGCAGCCGACACGCCCACTATCTACCAAAGGGCCACGGCTATTTGCAAGATGCATAAGGCACGCGTGAGAGCAAACAACTATTATTGGAACAAGCTCTACCGCAAGTTGGAGCTCGAAAACAAGGAGGACTAAACGATGCTACAATACTTAATATTGCAACTTTGCGACACCGCGACGTCGTACTGCCACTACGGCAATTCGCATTGTGAAGCCCAGTTGATGCCGCTCCCAATGCTTGAGAAGGCCGTACTTTGGGCAATGAAAGAGGACTTGTCTGTGCAAGTAGTCTATCCCGACTATGCGCTTCCTCAAGAATACAGAGAGGTGATAGATCGTGTGGACCATACGGACATCGTCTCTTCGCATTCGGACTTAAAGGATGTGGCCCAGGTTGTGGTGGTAGACGATTGGGACGAACTGCAAGATATTTCCTTTGCAAAAGATGCGGTCTATGTGCTGCGCACAACGCTTACATCGTTTTACAAACGCTATGAAGAATTGACCAGCGTGTTGCAACAAGTGAGCCGACTAAATGTAGTGTTTCTTGACGTAGAACATTTTACAGATGCAGACGCTACTGTATATGGAAAAGCGCTGGACTTCTTAGCCAAAGACATTGAACAATTGTATGTGAACGGCGGACAGGTGCAACTCAACTTGCTAACCGACCGCATGATGCTCAACAAAATGAACAATTGCGGCGCGGGCGAGACAAACGTGACGCTAGCTCCCGATGGACGTTTCTATGTGTGTCCCGCTTTCTACAATGAATCGAATGGTTACAGCATTGGCAGCCTGGACGAAGGGCTTGACGTTAAGAACGCACAACTTTATAAGCTAGACCATGCTCCCATTTGCCGCCATTGCGATGCTTATCATTGCAAGCGTTGCATATGGCTCAATCGAAAGACTACACTCGAAGTGAATACTCCGAGCCACGAACAATGCATGATGGCTCATTTGGAACGCAATGCTTCGCGTTTGCTTCTAGATGCCTTACGCAAGCACGGCACTTTCTTGCCAGAACAGGAAAGCATTACAGAAATAGATTATCTTGACCCCTTTGAAAAACGAAAAGAATGGCAGTAAAACAAAAAATTGGGAAGGTGACTCCCGAAGAGCGTGACGAAATACAACGTCTCTTTGAACGTCGCAATGGATTGAACGAACTTGCCAAGATTGTCACAGCCGACAATACGGAACTTTACGAAAAGCTCGTGAAAGACCTTGGTAAAACGGGCACGGTTTTCCAAAATTGGTGGGACAGAATGGCCACAAAATATCAGTGGCGAGGCGAAGAAAACGGACATTGGGAAATCAACTTCGATACGTGTGACATTCTTCTAGTAACTAACGATTGATAATATGATGACATTGATGATTATTCCGCTCATGATTGGCACGAGCGAATTGTTGCTCATTGTCTTATTAGCTCTGCTGCTCTTTGGTGGTAAGAAACTGCCAGAGATGATGCGCGGACTCGGACAGGGCATCAAGAGTTTTAAGCAGGGAATGAACGACCAAACACCCGCTGACGAAAATGGTCAAGAAGAAACGCGACCTTCTGCAATGAACGAAAATGCAGATGAGGAAGCAAAGGCTTCCGCTCAATCGGCAAAAGAACCTGAGCATGGCCAGCAAAAACGATGAACTTATGAGCTTCGGAGAGCATCTTGACGTATTGCGCAAGATGCTTTTCCGTGTGATAGGTCTGACGCTTGTAATGGCGGTAGGCGTGTTTTGCATGAAAGACCAGGTTTTCGCTTGGTTGCTTGCTCCACACGATAGCTCGTTTTGCACTTTTCAAGCGATAGAGACTGTATGTCGATGGATTGGCGCGGATTTCCAATTCGAGCCGTTCAATGTGACGATAATCAGTACAGAACTCTCTGCACAATTCATGACGCATCTTTCCACTTCCGTCTATCTCGGTCTGCTGCTTGCATCGCCCTACGTGGTGTATGAACTATTTGCTTTTATCGCTCCCGCACTTTACGAACGAGAAAAACGAGTTGCCAGGGTCGCGGTTGTAGTGGTATATGTGCTGTTCTTCCTAGGTGTGCTGATGAGCTATTTTGTGCTGTTCCCAATCTCGTTCCGTTTTTTAGCCACTTATCAAGTGTCGGGCATGATCCAGAACACGATTACGCTCGATTCATACATCAGTACATTCACCACGCTCACTTTCATGATGGGCTTAGTGTTCCAACTCCCCGTAGTGACTTATTTTGGGGGCCGATTAGGAATCGTCTCCCATTCACTACTGAAGCATTATCGCCGACATGCTATCATTGTCATCGTAGTGATTGCAGCCTTCATCACTCCGCCCGATGTATTTACCCTCATACTCGTGGCCTTACCCATGTATCTACTCTACGAAGTGAGCATTTGGCTCGTAAAAGATACAAACTAGTTCAGCCAGTACTGAGGGCGACGCGTCCTCGCGTTGGTTGTTCCCATTGCCAAATTCGGCAGTCTCCACAGTCCAGCACCTTATTCAATAAATAATACCTATCCAAGCAGAGAAAGCCGCCTCAGTATGCGTTTCTGAGGCGGCTTATTAAATACGCTCAACATTAGCACATTGGCATATCAGCAAGCCAGCGACCAAAGCAAATATACATTAAGCCCACTCACCAGCGCCGCCAAGGCATAAAGCAGCACGGTGGTAAAACGGCTGTTGCGATAAGCACCCATCACCTTGGCCGATGACGTGAGGCGCACCTGGGTGAACATGGTAAACGGCAACTGCAAACTCAGCACGGCCTGCGACACTATAAGCGCCTTAAAGGCATCGCCAATAAAGAGCAACAACACAAAAGCACCTACAAACGATATCAATATGCCCGCACGCGAATGCACGTCCTTCACATCGTATGGCTCATTATAGATGCCCGCAAATATGGAACCTGCCGCCATGCCACTCGTCACCGTGCTCGATATGCCAGCCAACAACAGGGCTATGGCAAACACTACGGCCGCACCGCCACCAAGCATGGGGGTGAGCAGTGCACCTGCCTTGGGCAACTCGTCCACCAAGGTGCCGTGTGCAAAGAAGGTGTCTGCCGCCAGTATGATCATGGCCGAATTGATGGCCCAACCTATGGTCATGGCCAGCAGTGTGTCGTAGAACTCATATTTCAGCGCATGCTTTATTTTGTCGGCACCCGTAAGGTGTATTTGGCGACTCTGAATTACCTCGGAATGCAAAAACAAGTTGTGGGGCATCACCACAGCGCCCAGCACGCTCATCACCACCAGTATGCTGCCCTGCGGCAACGATGGCACTACCATGGCCTCGGCCACTTGTCCCCAATGTGTGTCGGTCAGGGTAAGTTCGTACAAAAACGAGAAACCTATGAGCGACACAAAGGCTATGATGCCGCGCTCCACCCGCTTGTACGAATTGGTGAGCAACAGCACGCCGCAAGTGAGCGTGGCTATGGCGGCCCCCACAATGAGGGGCAGGCCGAAGAGCATTTGCAGCGCAATGGCCGCACCCAATATTTCGGCCAACGAGGTTGACACCGAAGCTCCCATGGCGCTCCACAGCACGGGGCGGCTCACCCACCGGGGCAGGTGGCGTGTGGTGGCCTCGCTCAAGCACTGCCCCGTCACAATGCCCAAGTGTGCCACGTTATGCTGCAACACTATGAGCATGATGGTTGACAACGTAACCACCCACAACAGCGCATAGCCAAATTGCGAACCGGCTGCAAAGTTCGACGCCCAGTTGCCGGGATCGATAAAGCCCACCGTCACAAGTAGTCCGGGACCGATGTGACGCAGTATGTCAAGTCCGCCACGCAACGACCCCTCGCGCATGGCCCAATGTGTACGCCAATGGTGTATGATATCTTTCAGCATAATGATAGTAATAATTGGTTGGAGATATTGGTTGGCAAAAATACCCACACAAGTTGTGAATACAAAAATAGTATTTTATGCACAAGCCAAGGCTGTGCGGCAGCCAAAATACCCCCTTTTGGGTATGCCTTAATTACACAATGCGGGACGCGTCGCGCCCATTAGCGGTAGCGCTTTGTGGCTGCGTTTGGGGCTTGAAGAAACGCAAGCACTAATGGGGACGACGCATCTCGCGTCGGGAAAAGAGGCAGCTATTATTTAGTAGCGTTCGTATTATCCTCCTTTCTCTATCCCGCGGGACGCGTCGCCCCCATTAGAGCTTGCGATTTGTGGTAAAGTTTGGTTGTAGCGCTTTGTCGCAGCGCGTTTCAGGCCATGCGAACCTGAATTCGGAACTTCAATTAGTAATTCTCAGCTCTCAGCTCAAAGTAACTCTGCGGGTGGTTGCACACGGGGCAGATTTCCGGAGCCTTCTGGCCTATCACAATATGGCCACAGTTAGAGCACTGCCATACACTGTCGCCATCGCGGCTGAACACAATGGCGTCCTCAATATTCTTGAGCAAACGGCGGTAGCGCTCCTCATGCGTCTTTTCGATGGCGCCTACCATTTCAAACTTTGCGGCTATCTCGTCAAAACCCTCCTCGCGTGCCTCCTTGGCAAAGGTGGCATACATGTCGGTCCACTCATAGTTCTCGCCATTGGCAGCATCGGCCAAGTTGTCGGGTGTGCCGGGCACTGCGCCGCCATGCAGATATTTGAACCATAATTTGGCATGTTCCTTCTCATTGCGCGAGGTCTCCTCAAAGATGTTGGCCATCTGTACATAGCCGTCCTTTTTGGCCTTCGAGGCATAGTATTGGTACTTGGTGTGAGCCTGCGATTCGCCTGCAAAGGCTGCTTCGAGGTTCTTTTCGGTGCGAGTTCCTTTAAGTGATTTCATATCGATAATGTTGGTCAAGTTGTAAAAAAAGAGAGTCCCGCACTTGTAGGCGTAGCGTTGCTATGGCATACAGTTTGTGGGACTCGTGAAATATTAAAGTTTCAAATCGGGCAACACAAGTGAAGCCTTATTTGTTACCAAAGTAGCGCTTGTACAAGCCCTCGAAACCGCGACCGTGACGAGCTTCGTCACGTGCCATTTCGTGTACGGTGTCGTGAATGGCGTCGAGGTTAAGTTCCTTGGCACGCTTGGCAATGCGGGCCTTGTCCTCGCAAGCACCAGCCTCAGCGTTCATACGCTTTTCGAGGTTGGTCTTGGTGTCCCACACACAGTCGCCGAGCAACTCGGCAAACTTTGAAGCGTGTTCAGCCTCCTCAAAAGCATAGCGCTTGAAAGCCTCAGCTATTTCGGGATAGCCCTCGCGGTCGGCCTGGCGGCTCATGGCCAGATACATGCCCACCTCGGTGCACTCGCCATTGAAGTGTGCGTTGAGGTCCTTAATCATTTCGTCGTCGCAGCCCTTGGCCACACCTACTTCGTGTTCGGCTACAAACTGCATGGCACCGTCTTCCTTCAGTTCCTTAAACTTTGAAGCGGGCACACCACACATGGGGCATTTTTCGGGAGCATGTTCACCTTCGTATACGTAACCACAAACTGTGCAAATAAATTTCTTTTTCATAATGAGTTGAGTTTTAGTAGATTGTTGTTGCCTCGTTCCTTGTCACATCGTGAGTGGGAGTCTTGGCAACGGTTGTTATGTTTCGTTGTTGAGTTAATTATCCTTGTTTTGTGCGGCACACTTTGGGCAGCAGCCGCGCAAGTAAAGTTGTGCGTCCTCCGTTTGAAATTTGTCAGGCACACAGGCGCATTTTGTCAATTCGGCCTGACTGAGTTTCATGTCATACACGTGGCCACAGCGTGTGCACAGAAAATGTGCATGTGGCGAGGTGTCGGCATCAAAACAGCAGTTGCGCTCATCAATGGTCAGCTGCAGTGCGGCGCCCTTTTCGGTGAGCAACTTCAGGGTGTTGTACACCGTGGTCTTCGACAGGGTCGGTATGGAGGGGTGCAGTGCCGTGTAAATTTCGTCGGCGGTGGGGTGCGTGCGGTGCTCCATCAAGTAGGTCATCACCGCCATGCGTTGCAGCGAGGGCTTGATGCCATGGGCTTGAAGATAGCTGAGCGTCGTGTTCGTTTCCATTCGTCGATTATTTGTAATGATTACAATTATGATTACGATGCAAAAGTACGGACTTAGTTATTACCATGCAAGTTTTCGGGCAACTTTTTTTGCCGAAATATGATTTTTTTACCCTATATGTGTTCTATAACATAATAAGGCATGGATTTTAATTCTTTGTAAGGTGGGAAAGTGCACAGTGCAGACAAGAGCCTCAGTGTACACATCTACATTTATTTTTTTTCCAAACTATCTGCACTCTGCACTAAACGCACAAATAGCATTGATATTCAGCGTATTGCGCAGTGTAGACACCCTCAAAAATCGTATACACCATTGTGTGCACGCGCCTCTGCACAATGCGATACCACAAAAAGAGAGCGGTTTTACGGCATAGGGCGGCAGAAAAATCTGTTTGTCCAACAGAAATTCCGCTCGCCCTATACCATAAAACCGCTCTCCTTTTGTGGTAAACTCGCATTGTGCATTGGCGTGTGCACACAATGGTGCATACAATTTCAACATTTGTCTACACGCCTTTACGCATTGATTATCAAAGGTTTAACCTCTAAAAGTGCAGAGTGTAGACAAAACAGCAAATTAAAAATTGTAGGGGTGAGTGTATGCACGAATTTGTCTGCACTCTTCTACACTTGTCTGCACTCTTCTACACTTGCCTGCACTCGTATTCTACACTACATGGTCATTTGCGCGGCAGCAGCCTCGGCACAACGTTCACCGTCGACAGCGGCACTTACTATGCCACCCGCATAACCGGCACCCTCGCCACAGGGGTAGAGACCGCTGATGCTGACATGGCACAAGGTGTCGTGATTGCGCAAAATGCGCACTGGGGCCGAGGTGCGCGTTTCGACAGCTATAACGATGGCCTCGTTGGTAAGGAAACCACGGCTGCGGCGGCCAAAAGCGTTGAAGCCTTCAATCAGACGCGTGGTGATGAAACGCGGCATCCAAAAGTGGAGGGGCGACGACACCAGGCCGGGCGAGTAGCTCGACTTGGGCAGGTCGTAACTCAAACGACAGTTTACAAAGTCGGCCATGCGCTGCGCAGGGGCGGTTTGGCTGCGGTTGCCTTGTTGCCAGCATGCCTTTTCGAGTGCCTCTTGCAGGTACATCATGCGCAAAGGGTTGGCCGGATTGTTGATGTCGTGGTGTGTCTCGGCAAAGGTGCCGTCGGCCATGGCCTCGGTAAGGAAGGGGGCAAGCTCGCCGTCGAGGTCCTCAGGACGTGTTTCAACCACCATGCCCGAATTGCTCCAAGCGGAATTACGCGACGAGGGACTCATGCCGTTCACCACAATTTGCTGCGGTCCGCTGGCTGCCGGCACGACTATGCCGCCCGGACACATGCAGAAACTGTACACGCCGCGGCCGCCGCTCTGTGCCACATAGCTATACTCAGCTGCGGGCAAATACTTGCCACGTCCATTGGCGTTGTGATACTGTATTTGGTCGATGAGTGTGGCGGGGTGTTCCAAGCGCACGCCCACGGCAATGCCTTTTTGCTCAAGTGCCACACCTTGTGCGTGCAAATAGCGGTAAACGTCGCGCGCCGAATGGCCCGTGGCCAAAATGACCGGGCCGTAGTAGGCTTGTCCGTTGTGGCAGGTGACGCCTTTAACGGCTTCGCCTTCGATGATCAGACTATCTACACGGGTATTGAAATGCACCTCGCCACCGCAGGCTATAATTTGGTTGCGCATGGCCTCGATGATGCGTGGCAGCCGGTCGGTGCCTATGTGGGGGTGGGCATCAATCAAGATGTCGGTGCTGGCACCAAACTGGCAGAATACGCGCAATATTTTGTCAACATTGCCACGTTTCTTTGAACGGGTGTAGAGTTTGCCGTCGGAGAAGGCTCCTGCCCCACCCTCGCCAAAGGAGTAGTTGCTCTCGGCATCGACCTTGTGCTCGCGCGATATGAGGGCAATGTCCTTGCGGCGCTCGTGCACATCTTTGCCACGCTCAAGCACCACGGGACGCTTGCCAAGCTCTATCAGACGCAAGGCGGCAAAGAGTCCGCCAGGACCGGCACCTACCACCACCACACGGGGGGCACGGCTCACATCTTGGTAGCTGACGGGCTCGAAGTCGAGCTGGGGCGGCATTTCGTTGACGTAAGCCTCGACGGTGAGGTTGACAAATATGGTGCGCTGGCGGGCGTCAATGCTGCGCTTGCGTATGCGCAGGGCATTGATGGTGCGCACATCTATGCCGCGCTCCTGCGCTATGTACTGCTTGAGTGCCTCCTCGTTATAGGCTATGTGGGGCGGCACACGCAATGTGATGTGGCGGTTGTCGGTCACGTCCATGGTCATGGTGGGCAGCGGGGTGAGGTTGCGCTCACCGGGGGCCTGCGGACGGAACTTGCGCTGGGGGGCATCGTGACGCTGGCCGGTGCGCTTGCTGTCGCCCTTGCGGTCGCGGTCGCTGTTGCCTTTGCGGTCGCTTTTGTAGTCACGACGGGCGTTGTTGCCTTTACCCTCGCGACGGACGTCACGGTTGCTGCGGTTATGGTTGTTATCTTTTTTGTACATAGTTGTTCCTATGGATATGGTAAACGGGTGTTTTTTCTTAATGGCACGGTGACGCAAACGTCTTGCTATCTGCTATGCAAACAGTTCGCGCAGGGCGGCTTCGACTCTGCTTACCGGCACAATTTCGATACCAGGTTGCCGGGTGTCGAGTCCTTTGACATTGCCCTCGGGAATGAGTATGCGTGTGAAACCTAACTTGGCGGCCTCGGCCACACGCTGACCTATGCGCGTCACAGGACGTATCTCGCCGCTCAGACCCACCTCGCCGGCCATGCACACATTGCGTTCTATGGCGGTGTCGACATTGCTCGACAGTACCGACGCGATGACTGAGAGGTCGATGGCGGGGTCGGTGACGCGTATGCCTCCGGCTATGTTGAGGAACACGTCTTTCTGTGCCAGTTTGAAACCGACACGTTTTTCGAGTACGGCAAGCAGCATGTTGAGGCGGCGCAGGTCGAACCCGGTGGCAGAGCGCTGGGGTGTGCCATAGGCCGCGGTCGACACAAGGGCCTGTGTTTCTATAAGGAAGGGGCGCACACCCTCGATGGCTGCGGCAATGGCTATGCCGCTGAGTTCGTCGCCGCCTTGGGTCAGGAGCAGTTCCGACGGATTGTCAACCGGACGAAGTCCGTTGCTGCACATTTCGTAAATGCCGAGTTCGGAGGTTGAACCGAAGCGGTTTTTGATGCTGCGCAATATGCGGTACATGTAATGGCGGTCGCCCTCAAACTGTAGCACGGTGTCGACTATGTGCTCCAGCACTTTTGGTCCGGCTATGGCACCGTCCTTGGTGATGTGGCCCACCAATATGACGGGCACACCGCTCTCCTTGGCATACTTTAGCAACGAGGCGGCGCACTCGCGTATTTGGGTGATGGAGCCTGGCGACGAGTCGACTGTTTCGACCGACATGGTTTGTATGGAGTCGATAACGACGAGGTCGGGCTGCACATTCTTGATGTGTGTAAAGATGTGTTCGAGCCGCGTTTCGCACAACAGCAACACGTCGCTTGAGCGGTCGGATATGCGGTCGGCGCGCAATTTTATTTGGCGTTCGCTTTCCTCGCCGCTGACGTAGAGCACCTTATAGCCTTGCATACGCACAAGGGTTTGCAGCAGCAGTGTTGACTTGCCTATGCCGGGTTCGCCGCCTATCAGTGTCATGGAGCCTCGCACCACGCCGCCGCCCAACACGCGGTCGAGTTCGTGATCGTGGGTGAGCATACGTGGCTCTTCGGTGGCCGACACTTGCGACAGCGGTACGGGCTGCGGACTGTGTTTGTCTATGCCGGTGAGTGCTTGGCGGGCTTGACGCTCGCTCACGGCGGCCGATGTTTCGGGTCGTATGCTCATTTCTTTCATGGTGTTCCACGCACCACACGACGGGCACCGCCCCACCCACTTGGGCGAGTCCATGCCACACTCTGAACATACGTATACTGTTTTTGATTTTGCTGACATTTCTTAGGGTTAGGGGGTTAGAGGGTTAGGAGGTTAAG